>Ga0307380_10006158_pt1 | contig 15785 bp, 10 predicted proteins | sample UN3MG_FD_202239 | JGI IMG/M metagenome (GOLD analysis project Ga0307380, IMG submission 202239) | Soil microbial communities from Risofladan, Vaasa, Finland - UN-3 | ecosystem: Environmental > Terrestrial > Soil > Coastal area > Acid sulfate soil | place: Finland: Risofladan, Vaasa | collected...
AACAGGCAGACGGAAGGCTTTTTGCTTTTTTGATACCGGAAATTGTTTGACTCCAATTGAGCGTAAACCCGAACCAGGGATATTGGATCAATTAGGGTTAAACGACGCCTTTCCCTGTACTTTTACAATTTAAAATACTTCCGGGATTTGATATCTGAAAAATCTGTTTTATCTTCTTTATGAACTTGATATTCGTTTTTTGACGGGCTGTTGCCCAAATCACTTTTCGCTGGCTCCGAAACCTTTTTTGATAAATCTAAGGCTCGCTTGAGGCAATTCCAAAACTCGCCTCTAGGGCTCAAAGAACCTGTGTATAAGGAGAATAACCGTGTTTAAAAAATTCTTTGGCCTTTTTCCGGCAAAGTTATCACTATGTGCTTTCATGATCGTTGTTTTATTGTCTTGTTCTTCTATCGATCAAAGTTTCAAAAGTGGCCAAAACCCGGCCGTTTCTGAAGATCATTTTAAACAGTTGAGCGGATCCCAAAAAGCACTTGAAGAGGCGGATTCTTCAATTCTGTGGCCCCATGAAAAGAGCGATCTTCTACCCGATCCCACGCTTGTATTCAAAAAATTGCCCAATGATTTCAGATATGTATTAATGGAAAATCATTACCCGAGGAACCGGGTGAGCATGCATCTATATGTTCTGGCAGGTTCTATTTATGAATCGGACGCCCAACAAGGATTGGCTCATTTCCTGGAACATATGCTTTTTGACGGTTCAACGCATTTTCAGCCCGAAGAACTGGTAAAATATTTCCAGAGTATCGGCATGAAATTCGGACCCGATGCAAATGCCCATACCGGGTTCGACCAAACCGTTTATGATATGTTGTTGCCGGAAGGGGACGGGGAAAGTTTGGAAAAGGGCCTTGTTGTCATGAAAGACTTCGCTGAAGGCGCTCTTCTCTTACCTTCTCAGGTAGAAAAGGAACGACGGGTCGTTCTATCTGAAATGAGAACCCGGGACTCGGCATCTTATAGAACCTATATTTCAACCACCAACTTTGAGTTTCCAGACTTAATCATCTCCAAACGACTTCCAATCGGCAAAGAAGAAGTGCTGAAAAGTACAGAACGCAGGGACTTGAAAAAATTTTATGATACCTGGTATCGGCCTGAGAAGATGATCCTGGTATTGGTGGGAGATTTTGATTCAAAATTGGCAGCAACGCTCATAGATAAAAAATTCTCCTCCCAAGCGCCCAGAGCCCCCCCTGTAACCGTTCCTGAGTTTGGAGATATAAACCATAAAGGCGTTAAACCTTTTTACCACTTTGAAAAGGAATCAGGAAATACGACGGTCAGCCTCGAAGTTGTAAAAAAAGTTCCATCAGAGCCCGATTCTTTGGACTTTCAAAAGAAGCGCTTGATCAAAGATATCGCAAATCGAATGGTAAAGCATCGTCTCGATACATTGGCGAGGGAATCCGACGCACCTTTCACCTCGGCTTCCATTAGTTCCGGAATTTTTCTGCATCAAATTAAATATGCCGAGATCTCAGCCGATTGTAATCCGGAAAACTGGAAGGATTCTCTTTCCCTTATCGAACAAACATTAAGAAAGGCTTTGAAATTCGGCTTTACTGAATCCGAGCTTGCCCGAGTAAAAAAGGATTTTCTCTCAGAACTTGATAACGCAGTTAAAGAGGCTTATACGCGTAACAGCGATGATCTGGCAAGAAAGATCATGTGGAGTTTAAACACAGACCGCGTGTTTATGTCACCTGAACAGGAAAAAGAACTTTTTGCTTCGATAATCAGCTCAGTAACATTAAAAAATGTACACGATGCATTCAAGGAGATCTGGCCGTCCGATGACCGCCTTGTCCTCGTCACCGGAAATGCAAAGCTGACCGATATGAACACGGATCCTGAAACTCAAATACTGGACGCTTATTTCAACAGCAGGTCTGTGGCAGTATCCAGGCCGATCAAAAAGAGCTCTGTAATCTTCCCTTACCTCCCAGAACCCGAAAAAGCAGATCGGATTATCCGGACAAAAAAGATTCCTGATCTTGGAATTGTCCAGGTGGATTTTAAAAACAGTGTCCGTCTGAATCTCAAAAAAACCGATTTTAAGGCCAATCAGGTCATCGTTAATCTTGCTTTTGGTCGGGGCAAATCTTGTGAGCCGTTAAACATGCCGGGTCTCGCGCTTCTAACCGAAAATGTGATGAATGAAAGCGGTCTCGGAGCTCTAAAACGGGATGAGATCGAACGGGCCTTGTCCGGGAAAAACACCAGCGTTACTTTCCGTGTCGGTGAAGACCGATTTTTGTTGGAAGGAGAGACGGTGACGCATGAAGTTCCCTTGCTGTTCGAACTACTTTACGCCCATTTTGTTGACCCGGGATTTAGACAAGAAGCTTATGAGCGTTCTTTGAAGCTATACCGACAGAAATACATGGCGCTTTCCAGTTCAATCGACGGCGCAATGGAACTTTCCGGCCTTCGTATTCTTGCAGGAGGAGACGATCGTTTTGGCCTTCCTGATTATAAAAATTTCAATAAATTGACCCTTGACGATGTCAGATCGTGGATCACCCAGTCGATTGGAAATGATGATGTAGAAGTGTCTGTTGTGGGAGATTTTGATATCGAATCCACCATCAAATTGACCGCTAAATATTTTGGAAGCCTTTCCCTGAAATCGATCATCAACGAACAAAAAGAAAAAAGATCGCCTGCATTTCCTGTCGGTCAATCAGAAACCATATCTGCTTCGACAAAGATCCAAAAAGGACTGATTGTTGTTGCCTATCCGACGGAAGATTTATGGGATATCGGCCGAACACGCCGCTTATCTGTTCTTTCGGCAATTATTTCAGACAGGCTTCGTGAGCAGATACGGGAAAAGCTGGGGGCCGCCTATTCTACGTTCGCTTTTAACAGGCCGAGTCGTGTCTACCCGGGATACGGGGTTCTTCAGGCAAGGGTTTATGTCGATCCTGAAGAAGCAGATGTGCTGATAAAAAAAGTAAAAAAAATATCATCAGACCTGGTAAAAGACGGTTTGACTCAAGATGAGCTGCACCGGGCCATAGCACCCTCGCTCACCAGCATCAAAGATATGCTTCGGAAAAACGACTACTGGCTCGATACGGTACTAACGGGCTCTGAAAAATATCCCCAGCAGATTGACTGGAGCAGGACGATAAACAAAGATTATGCGTCTATTACACAAAAAGAAGTTTCAAATATCGCAAAAAAATACCTGGATAACGATCGGGCAGCAACCATTATCGTGAGACCCAATAAACTCTAATAATATTTCTCCCAGTTTGTTTACGATCAATTAGGGTCTAAATGGGCCGATTATGTTGGATAAGAATTGTATAGGAGATTACTCAACTTAACAAACTCCTCTGTGTTCAACGTCTCAGCCCGTCGAACAGGATCGATGCCCGAACATTCCAGTATATGCTTTGCCGTATTTGCGTCAATGTTGAGTTCGCTTGCGGCGAGCGAATTTTTCAGGGTTTTCCGTCTGTTTCCGAAAGCCGCTTTGATAACCATGAAAAAGAATGCTTCATCTCGCACTGGATGTACTGCCTTACTTTTAAATTTTAATTCCAGGATCTCAGAGTCGACTTTGGGTTTTGGATAAAAAAGAGACGCCTTGGCATCGGCCAGTTTTTTTATATCTGAACAGTAGTGGAGCATAACCGTTAACCGTCCGTAATCTTTACAATTCGGTTGTGAGTAAATGCGTTGGGCCACTTCCTTCTGAAACATGAGAATGGCCCGGCTCACCATTTTTCTGGATCTTATAAGTTGAACCAGAATTTGGGAAGAAATATTATAGGGGAGATTGCCCATCACCACTATCTTTCGGCCGACATTTTCTGCCAGAACTTCGATATCAACCGTCAATATGTTTTTTTCAATGATAACCGTATTTGAAAGACCGCTGGCCAGAATCTCTCTCTTTAAGATGTCGATAATTTGTTGATCTCTTTCAACCGCAAAGACCTTCTTCGCTTTACGAGCCAAAGGAATGGTCAGAGCGCCCAGGCCTGCTCCGATTTCAAGCACAACGTCTTCAGGTAAGATTCCGGACCGATTTACAATCATTTTTGTAAACGCCGGATCTATTATAAAATTTTGGCCCAGCTGTTTTTTGGGACGGATATTGTGGGCGGAAAGTAGATTTCTAGGGGATGTCATAACTATAGACAAAAAAGTTCTTCAATAAATTCTTTCATGTTTTACGCGATCGTATGGTTATAAAAATTTTCCGGGTTAGAAAATAAGCCGCAATACCCGGTAAAATTCCCAGTATTACGCCTCCCGTGACCATGGCCATTGTAACATCCGCTCCCAGTCTTAAAAGTTCTAAAATCGACTCGAATTTTACATTAAATGAGCCTGGATCGCCCAGAATAAACATCCCCGCTTTATAACTTCCCCAATAAAAAAGCGGAGCGGTCAGCGGATTGCAAAACCAGACGCCGAGGGCGGCGGCGGCTTTGCTCCCGCGAAAAATAAACGCCAGAGCAACAGCGATAACCGTATGAAATGGAATGGTTGGGGTTATGCTTATAAAAACTCCGATGGCTATTCCCATGGCGACATAATGGGGATCTCCGTGAAGTTTTTTTACGCGCTCCGCGAATTCCCGGATATTGAATTTTTTAAAAAAATCTTCTGATTTTTTGACCCTAGAATCTTGTATTGTTTTTTTCATCTCTTTTTCGTGCATGAGAAATCCGGTTTTGTCTAAGGGTATCATGAAAGGTCGTTATTTTCAACGATCATTATTTTTTGCCATGCGCGGCGTAACGGGCTGATACAATAACAATTTACCGTCTCGACATCTCAGTTTCAGAGTATCTTTACGCCAGCCCGGGGCGTTTCACTTTAATCGTATGGGAATCTCCTTTAATACGGCAAAGTCGCCCCACCGCCTCGCAAGGAAGGGCGTTGCGGACAGACGCATATAGGATCGCAAAGCGATTGTATAACTTGACTTTTTATACAATTTTTGCTGAACTCACAAAACGTTATTGTGGGCGAATCCCAAAACACTCATGATGAGAGTAAAGCAGAAGGAGGATCGCATGACCCGGAAAAAAGGGAAGTCTGTAAGTTTTGATGCAATGGTAAAGTTTTTCATGCAATATTACAATATTCCGACGAAGAAAGATGTCGACAAACTTTTGGCCAGGATGGATCGACTTGAGAAGGCTATCAGGTCCTTTGAATTATATGCCAAAAGAAGATCGACGCCCTCTGTAAAATCTGTCGAAGCAAAACCTGCCGCTGAAAAATCTACCACAAATTCTTCTGACATGGCACTGGAAGTTATCAAAAGGTTCGGAAAAGGCGTTGGATTTTCTGAGATTCAGGCCAGAACGGGTTTTGGAGAAAAAAAACTTCGCAATATTATTTACCGGCTGCACAAAATGGGGAAAATCGTTCGCAAGGAACGTGGCGTTTATATTGCCGCTTAATTTTATTTTGATATTTCCTTTGATACACATGGAATCTTAAAGGTGCTCCTATCATGAATACGTCTATTGATAAAAACAACCCGGATCTTAAAGAAGCCGTCACTGTTTATGGCTATTCTATAAAACATGCCGTAGAACTTAGAGAAATCAATTCTCTTTTTTATCTTCTTGAACATACTTCAACCGGCGCCAGACACGCTCACATTAGCAACAGCGATAAAGAAAATACTTTCAGCGTAGCCTTTAAAACAGTTCCCTCCGATTCAACCGGTGTCGCCCACATCTTGGAACATACCGCTTTATGTGGTTCCGGTAAATTTCCTGTACGCGATCCGTTCTTTTCTATGCTTAAAAGGAGTTTGAGCACCTTCATGAACGCTTTTACTTCATCCGACTGGACCATGTATCCTTTTTCCACTCAGAATAGAAAAGATTTTTATAATCTAATGGATGTTTATCTGGATTCTGCCTTTTACCCCACCATTGAAGAGCTTAGCTTTAAGCAGGAGGGACACCGCCTTGAACTGGCAGATGATACACAAGATACGAATTCATTGAAACTGGTTTATAAAGGCGTTGTTTACAATGAGATGAAAGGGGCCATGTCTTCTCCGAACCAGGTCATGGTGCGATCTATTTTAAATTCAATCTACCCGGAGACCACCTACAGTTATAATTCCGGCGGAGATCCTGCAGTCATTCCCCAACTGACATGCGATCAGCTTAAGGCCTTTCATGGACGGCATTACCATCCCAGCAACGCTTTCTTTTATACCTATGGGAACCTGCCTTTAAGCGACCATCTGAAGTTTATCCATGACAAAATTTTGATCCATTTTAAACGCATAGACCCCAAGACCGATGTTCCACCGCATCCGCGATGGCGCAGTCCTAAAAGAAAAACGTATCCATATCCATTGGATAAAAACGAAGATCCAGCAAAAAAATGCCAGGTTTGTGTGGCATGGCTCACCGCCGATATCAAAGATTCTTTTGAAATCTTGATTCTTACCCTTCTTGAGAAGATTCTTCTTGGAAACCCTGCATCTCCCCTGCGCAAGGCATTGATAGATTCTAAACTCGGATCATCTCTTTGCGATGGCACTGGATATGATGCCGACAACAGGGATACCCTGTTCGTCTGCGGATTAAAGGACGTCGAAAAATCGGATGCCGACAAAATCGAAACGATAATTTTCGATGTTTTAAAAAATTTATCCAAAAATGGAATAGACAAACACATCATCGAATCCGCCGTTCACCAGATAGAATTCCATCGAAAGGAGATAACAAATACACCGTATCCATACGGTATTAAACTGCTCTTAGCTTTTGCCGGAAGCTGGTTTCATGGGGGTGATCCTGTGAGAGTTTTGCAGTTCGATGCAGATCTTAAACGACTTCGTCATGAAATTTCCAAAGAACCCTTTCTTGAAAATCGGATTAAAAGATATTTTCTGGACAACCCGCACCGGGTCCTTCTTTCCCTTGTTCCGGATCAGTTTATGGAAGAAAAAGAACGCGAACGCGTTTCAGCGGAGCTGGATCGGATCAGAGCCGATATGATGCCGTCAGAACTTGAAAAAGTTATAGAAGATACCAGCGCTTTAAAACAACTCCAGGAAGAAAAAGAGGATGTTTCATGTTTGCCCACCCTGGAACTCGAAGAAATTCCGAAAGAAATTCAACGTGTAAAAACATCAGCATCATTCCCCACAGTACCGGCCACCTGTTATCAACAGGCAACTTCCGATATTTTTTATTTCCTGGCAGCAGCCGGAAGTGGATTGCTGTCAAAACAGCGACTCCCTTTGGTCCCTTTTTTCTGCCATGCCTTTTCCAAGGTGGGCACATCCGTCCATGACTATGTAGAGATGGCACAGCGGATTGATGCCTATACCGGCGGCGTCGGCCTATCCTGCGATGCCCGAACCAACTTTGACGATTCCGGCGCATGTCTGCCCCTTGTTGCTTTTGGTGGGAAATGCCTGGTGCGGAATCAGAATAAAATGTTTGAAATTATTGAAGACCTTTTATGTAAATTCGATTTTTCAGATCTGGATCGTTTAAAAAGCCTCTTTCTGGAATACCGGTCCGGCCTGGAATCGATGATCGTTCAAAACGGGCACAGGCTGGCGATGACGCTGGCGTCAAGAAATTTTTCCATCAGTAATGCGCTCAGCGAGTCCTGGAATGGAATTCATCAGGTACAGACCATAAAAGAGATAACCGATAATCTTTCAGACGACACGCTTAAATCCATCTCCGAAGAACTTTCCGAAATCGGCAGAATTTTGTTGACAAAAAATAATCTCAGAATCGCTTTGATCGGGGAAGACCCTGCAATTTCTGCAGCTTCTTCACCGACGGCAACCTTACAAAACGGGCTGCAAAAAGGACCGGAATCTTTAAAATCACCCCATGGATTCGGTCCGCCGGAAATCGACGTTTCTGATGCGATTCCCAGAGAAGGATGGAGTACATCATCTGCTGTTTCATTTGTCGCCGCTGCATTTAAGGCCGTTCGTCTGGAACATGAAGATGCACCGGCCTTATCCGTTATCAGTAAAATACTCAGATCCATGTATCTGCATCGGGAAATTCGCGAAAAAGGCGGAGCCTACGGCGGGTTTGCCATATATAATCCTGAAAATGGGGTTTTCCATTTCGGTTCTTACAGAGATCCGCACATCGTTTCTACCCTCAAAATATACGACGCCGCTCGGGATTTCATAAGATCGGGAAGCTACAGCAACGAAGATGTCAAAGAGGCCATCCTCCAGGTATGCTCTGAAATTGACAAGCCTGATCCGCCGGGACCCGCAGCCAGAAAAGCTTTTTTCAGAAAGATTGTCTCGTTATCGGACGAGATGCGTGAACGGTTTAAGGAGAAACTCCTTTCCATTACCCGCCATCAAGTCATGAACGTTGCTGAAAAATATTTCCATGACATGGAGGATCGACAGGCAGTAGCGGTGATATCGAGTGAGGACAGATTGAAGTCCGCCAACAGAGAACTTGCCAACAACCCGCTTAAACTTTTTAGAATCTAAGTGTTCTAATTCATAAATACGATGATGTATTTTTATCTGGACGCTATCCCGTATAAGCTGAAGTCCAGAAGTTTGAATTGCCTAAAGTGATCTAAAGCCCGCCCTGGTGCGTATCGCTCATATCTTGATCTGACCTATGAACCACATTACAAACGTAACTTTTTGAGTACAAAGTATTGGTGATCGCTCTGGGCCAGGGTTGAGGAACGCGCTTTCAGCGCGATCAATTATAATTAAAATTGGTAGAATACCTTAACTTTAGGCATTTTAGTTCATTTTAGGCACTTTAAATTTTTGAATACATAGAATGAAAAAACCAAGTTATAAATACGTAACTGTATTTACGAAAATATGTACTAAGCTATCTTTCTTTATAAGCTGCCGCGGCTGCATCCAGCGCACCGGGCTGAACCTTAAATTTTTCAGCTTTGAGAACCGTTTCAAGGGCGGACAGAAAAAGCAAAACATTCCTCGGGTGGCTGGTATGCCCCATGAGTCCGACCCGCCAAATTCTTCCGGCAAATTCACCCAATCCGCCACCAATTTCGATACCGAAGTCATTGAGGAGGGCTTTACGTATTTTGATATCATCCACACCATCCGGAATACAAACCGCATTCAACATCGGCAGTCGTTCAGATTCCGGTACAAGCATCGAAAGCCCCATTATTTCAATTCCGGCGACGAGCGCGCAATGGTTTAATCGATGTCGCTCAAAACGCCGCTCCAAGCTTTCCTCGGCAATAATGCGCAATGCTTCACGGAAACCGTAAATCATATTAATGGGTGCTGTATGATGATATTTCCTTTCATCTCCCCAGTAGTCCCTGACCATGGACATATCCAGATACCAGCTCACCACCGGCGTTTTTCGTCGTTCAAGGGCATCTATGGCCGCATCGCTGAATGAAACAGGTGAAAGTCCGGGCGGACATGATATGCATTTCTGGGTTCCGCTGTAGGCGGCATCGATTTTTGTTCTGTCAAGCGCAACGTCCATGCCGCCCAAAGAGGTAACGGTATCCACAAGAAATAAAGCCCCGGCATCGTGGGCAATATCGGCGAGATCTTCCAATGGCTGGCATACGCCTGTGGATGTTTCAGCATGCACCACAGCGACGACTTTGGGGCTGCAGCCCGACACGATTTTTTGAACCGCCCCGGGATCGACGGTTCTTCCCCACTCGGCATCTACACGGATGAGCTTGCCCCCAATGCGATTCACGATGTCGGCCATCCGCGTACCAAATACGCCGTTAACGCAAACGACAACTTCATCACCGGGTTCAACCAGATTGACCAGACAGGTCTCCATGCCGGCGCTTCCGGTCCCGGAAATCGGTATGGTTAAAGGATTGTTCGTTTGAAAAAGATATCTGAGCAACTCCTGAACGTCATTCATAATCGATAAAAAGTACGGATCCAGGTGCCCGATACAGGGTGCAGCCATGGCCTGGAGAACCTGTGAAGGAACATTGCTGGGTCCGGGTCCCATGAGAATGCGTTCACCCGGATTTAACTTTCTGTAATCATCTGCATTAATTTTCATTTAACACTCCTTATTATTGCGAAATGTTTAAGGCACATCACATCCATGGGCTGATATGGTTTTTTAAAAATGGCAGAGATTTTTTGAAGTGACGCCGGCATACGGACATGAACGATATCGATGCCCATGGAAAAAACAACCGTTGATGGATGAAACTATCGGGTTGCATTTAATACCTCTATTAGCAATGCCTGAACCCTGGGTTCGCTGTAAAGATCCATGTCCTTTAGTCCGGCCACTTTGGTACGAAAGGCGTCGATATCCGGATTCTCTTCGACCTGCATGCCCTTTTCTTTGAGGACGGTCAAGCGCGCGGCATTTTTGGAGCGATTGTCTGTCCGCTGAAACACGGCAGCGTCATAAATGGTCGTTTGAATCAAGTCCTGTGTTTTGGAATCCAACGTCTTCCACCATTTGAGAGAAACCACGCCAATGTGCGGAGAATAGACATGGCGGGTCAGGGTCATATATTTCTGAACCTCGTAAAACTTGTAGACCTCCATAACCCAGAGGGGATTTTCCTGGCCGTCGATAACGCCCTGTTCCAACTCAGTGTAGATCGGCCAGGGCATTGGCATCGGATTCGCTTCCAGAGCCTGCCATATCGCTTTATGGAGAGCAGAGGCCATGACCCGGATTTTGAGCCCCTTTATCTCATCCGGGCTTTTCACGGGATGTCTGTTATTTGTAAGGTCCCTGAATCCGTTTTCTGAAAAACACAGCCCCTTAAAGCCGGCTCTTTCTAAACTTTTTAATATCTTTGCACCCAGAGGACCGTCCAGGATTTTATCCGCCTGCTCATAGTCTTTAAATAGAAAAGGATAATTGATCACGCTTACAATCGGGTCGAATGTATCAAAAGGGCCGCCGGTAATAATTCCCATTTGAACCGTGTTCATTTGTATCTGCTGAAGGATTTCGGTTTCATTGCCGATGGAATTGGAATGGAAGATTTGAACCTGAATATTACCGTTTGAGCGCTGTTCAATAAGTTCTTTAAATTTTTCGGCCACAATATTTTGGGCGGAACCCGGTATGGTCACGACGCCCAACTTGATCCCGATAACGGCCATGGCAGATCCTGAATAAAAAAATATGGCGAGTACGGTCATAATCAGTAGACGCTTTTTCATAAAATAGTCCTCCTTTAATCTCAATCGAACAAAAACGCTCCATGGAAAGTTGTCAGGTTTCGGGTGTCAGAAAACCGATTCCATCTTAACAGGCTGTTGCCCAAACAAAAATCTCTTTGAGCGCGCATTGAAACGTTTTTTTTTCATAAATCTTGGCGAAGTGAAAGACGTTCGATTCCAACGGGTTGAGCCCCAAGGGCGAGTTTTGGAATCGCCTGAAGCGAGCCCGAAATGTATCAAAAAACGTTTGGGAGCCAGCCAAAAGTGATTTGCCACAACTAAGGGTTATGGCCTGGCAATGCTTTTAAGCTGCTGTACAGATGATTCCGGGATCGAACCGCTAGCCGCCGCAATATCTATGGTATAGAAAGCAAGTGCTTTATACAGAGTCAGAAGCTCCGGTCTTTTTAACCCGATTTCTTCGATATGCTTTTCTACGGTTTTGACATCCCCCCTGGCAATGGGACCGGTGAGCGCGTTTTGAGCCCCGACTTTTTCTATATTGGATAACGTGCCTTCAATTAGAGGTTTTAATAGATTAAACGCATCCTGACGGGCGACTCCGGCTTCACCGATGAGCCGAATTGCAAGGTCAAGCAAAGTGACCAGATAATTTGATGCGACCACCGCTGATGCGTGGTAAAGGGTTTTGGCTTCTGTCAGAATCTCAACCCCCAGTCCGCCGAGATCGGCGGAAATCTTCCTTGCAGATTCAAGTGCACGTTCTTCACCTTCTATAGACACAACGATATCTTGAAAAGGATTGGTTTCGTAGTCGGCCGAAGCAAAACTCTGCAAGGGATGCATAGACCCTATCCATGCACCGCAGTCCTTGGCACTGGATAAAACCGATGACGCCAGTGCGCCGCTGCAGTGCATCACAACTGCATTACCGGCAAACCCGATATTTTGGGATATGTCGTTACACGTGTCGGGTATGGCACTGTCCGGTGTTGTAATAAAAACGATATCCGCCGCGGGTGTTATCTCCCATGGTATATTGCTGAAATGGTCGGATTGGACCATATTTGCGACCCGTTTGGCTGATGAAATGCTTTTGCTGGCAAATCCGACAGCCCGGTATCCGGCTCGGGTTAAAAAAATGGCAAGGGCCGTACCCACCCTTCCGCATCCGACAATGGCAAATGAAGGTTTCATTCTTTTCTCCTTACTCGCTGATGGTGCTTAAAGTGACTACAATGGCTAACCGGCGATTGTCAACCCAAAGCGGTCGGTAGTTTTTGGGTGTATGCGGCGCCGAATATTTTCTTGACACGCAGGAACCATTTCGTCATACTTCCATATTTAAAAAGCAAGTTTTTTTTAATATTTGTATCATTTGGGTCTATGAAACCGTATCGGATTCACGCGACCCACCCAAAAACCGGTTCGCATGAATCCTTCGGAGAAATATTTTTCAAATTTTTATGATTAAGGGGCTGTTCTGAAACAACATCTGACATCCAAAATTGCCGAGAAAGATGAACCATTGACCTTCCAGGAAATGATCGACGTTATTTTGGAAGAGAACCGCTGTCTGGCGCAAAACATCAGTGATGAAATTGCGGAGGATTTTATCCGGAGGATCCTGAATGCAAAATCTATCTTTTTTTCCGCACAGGGGAGATCCGGCTTTATTTTGCGCTGTTTTTGCATGCGCCTAATGCATTTGGGTTACAGCGTTTACTTTTGTGGCGAAACCGTTACGCCGGCAATTACCCGTAACGACCTGCTCATCGTATTGAGCGGGTCCGGGGAAACCCCCTCGACCCTTGAAGCGGTGAGGCTTGCCAAACAATACGAGGCCGAAACATACGGTATCCTGGGAAATATGGAATCCGGAATCGCGTCTCTGGTGGATAAAAGCCTACATATTCCAGGAACCACGAAACTGTGCCGTGATGGTGAGCCGGAATCAGCTCAGATGGCCGGCTCTCTGTTTGAACAATCTGCCTTTCTTTTTTTGGAGGCAGTGGTGTTAAAAATATACCAGACCCGAAAAAAGGATGTTGGAAGCGTTTCATCCAGACACGCGGTTATCGAATAAAAGGAGGAAATATGAAACCAATCCTGCAATTGGCATTAGATTTTGTAGATTTGAAACGGGCTCTGAAAAGCGCCAAGGCCGGTATCGCCGGCGGCGTAGACTGGCTCGAAGCCGGCACGCCGCTCATCAAGAGTGAAGGTCTGCATGCCGTCAGGGAACTCAGGAGACTTTTTCCTGACAGCACCATCGTTGCAGATATGAAGATCATGGATGCCGGCAGAACCGAGGTCGAAACTGCAGCCAAAGCAGGTGCCAATATCGTGGACGTGCTGGGCGCATCCAGCGATGCAACCGTCCGGGAGTGCATTCAGGCCGGAAAAAACTATGGCGCAAAAATTGTGGTGGATATGATCGCAGTGAATGATGTTCTGTCCAGAGCAAAGCAGGTCGAGGACTTTGGGGCCGACTATGTGTCGGTACATTGCGCCATCGACGAGCAGATGGAAGGTAAAGATCCTTTCGACGCTTTACGCCAGGTCAGCGAAGCATTGTCCATTCCGGTGGCGGTGGCCGGAGGTATAAATTCTGAGACCGCGGCCAAGGCGGTGGAGGCCGGTGCAACCATCGTTATTGTGGGGGGCGCCATCACCAAAGCCATGGATCCTGAACAGGCGGCTCGAGAAATCCGGCAGGGGCTCGATACCGGAAAAAGCATCAGCACCACCCTTTTTAAACGAAAGGGCGCGTCTCAGATTCGAGAAATATTGGAACTGGTGTCGTCAGCGAACCTTTCGGATGCTCTGCATCGAGGGGGCGTTCTGCAGGGAATTCGACCGCTTTTCCCAGGTATACGAATGGTGGGGCAGGCGGTCACCGTAAGAACATATCCCGGAGACTGGGCCAAACCGGTTCAGGCCATTGACGTGGCACAGCCGGGTGAAATTATTGTTATCGACGCCGGTGGGGCGGGGCCTGCGCTCTGGGGAGAGCTGGCAACGCATTCGGCGGTTCAAAGGAATCTTGGCGGTGTTGTTATTGACGGCGCCCTGAGAGACAGCCCTGAAATTTTGGCAATGAAATTCCCGGCATTCAGCAGACTGGTGATGCCCAATGCCGGCGAACCCAAAGGATTTGGAGAGATTGGCGTTCCGGTGACGGTGGGCAATATGCGTGTAGAACCCGGAGACTGGCTTCTGGGGGACGATGACGGGGTTGTGGTACTGCCGAAAGCCATTGCCGTAGAATACGCCAACCGGAGCATGGATGTTCTGGAGAAGGAAAACCGCATACGAGAGGAGATCAAAGAGGGGAGCACCCTGAGCCAAGTGACGGAGCTTTTGCGCTGGGAAAAGAAATAAAGAATGATACAGTTAATTAAAGGATTTAAAGATATTCTCCCGGGTGAAGTTGAGCTCTGGCAGGAGATCGAAAAGACTGCCAGGGTTCTTTTTGAAGATTTCGGATTCAAAGAGATCCGGATTCCGATTATGGAGCGCACCGAACTGTTTGCCAAGAGCATTGGTGAAGATACGGATATTGTCGAAAAAGAAATGTACACCTTCCCGGACCGAAAAGGTGAGCTTATCACCCTGCGGCCCGAAGCAACGGCATCTGTTTGTCGATCATATATCCAGCACAAATTGTATGCGAAAGATCCGGTCCGGAAATTTTATACCATCGGCCCTATGTTTCGCCGGGAAAGGCCCCAAAAAGGGAGATACCGGCAGTTCTATCAAATCAATGCTGAAATTATCGGTGTGGATTCGCCGTTGGCTGACGTTGAATTGATTTTTATCCTGTTGACACTTTTTTCAAGACTGTCTGTGTCCGATGTGGCGGCCCATATCAATTCTCTGGGTTGTCCTGAATGCCGCCCGGAATTCAAATCAGCCCTTTCAGATTTTTTAACGTTATCCAGTGGGAATCTTTGTTCAGACTGTGTCAGAAGAAAAGACCGAAATCCTTTGCGCGTGCTCGACTGCAAAGTACCGGCCTGCAGAGCGGCGATGACGGATGCACCGTCTATTCTGGATTATTTGTGTCCGGCTTGCAATCAGCACTTTGAAATCGTCAAGGGGGCCCTTAAAGCAATCAACGTTCCGTTTACCGTTGACAAAAAACTGGTCAGGGGCCTGGATTATTATACCCGTACAACCTTTGAAATTCAGACAGGTGAGTTAGGTGCACAGAATGCTGTGGCAGGGGGCGGACGATATGACGGCCTGATTAAAGCCCTCGGCGGACCGGATACTCCGGCAACAGGCTTTGCTATAGGGTTTGACCGATTGGCAGAGATTGCGGATCTAAATAGCACAGATTTTGCTCAAACACCTGATATTTTTATCGCTGCACTGGGTGAAAAGAACCGATCTCTGGTGTTTGAATGGAAATGTGCATTGGGCCTTGAAGGTATTAAGGCGGACATGGAATTTGACGATAAAAGTTTAAAGAGCCAGATGAAACGGGCCCACCGGCTGGGCGCAAAACATGTCTTGATTGTGGGTGATAACGAGATTAAAGAAGGGGCTGTTATTCTGCGCGACATGACAACAAAAGTACAGATGTCGATCCCTATTGAAGATGTTGTGGAGAAAATTATAGAAA
>Ga0307380_10006163_pt1 | contig 15779 bp, 13 predicted proteins | sample UN3MG_FD_202239 | JGI IMG/M metagenome (GOLD analysis project Ga0307380, IMG submission 202239) | Soil microbial communities from Risofladan, Vaasa, Finland - UN-3 | ecosystem: Environmental > Terrestrial > Soil > Coastal area > Acid sulfate soil | place: Finland: Risofladan, Vaasa | collected...
AGCACAGAGGTGCTATTCTCCACTCTTGATCAGCTTGTCCAGGAAAGCCAGGAACCGCTCAGCGTCAGCCCGGTAGATTCGTTCCAGTGTCTGCGCCTTCCGGCGCACCAATGCGAGGCGCTCTGCGTCCAAACGCAGCCGGTAGGCACTGCGAAAGAGGTGCCGGAAGCGGCGCAACTCGTCCAGGCTGTCATAAGCCTGCTCGCTGAGCAGCCGTGGGCGCAGCCCCTCAATGTCCAACGTCATCCGTCGCAATAACTCGGCGTGCCAGCCAGCCTGGTCGGACAGTTGGTTTCCGAAGACCTCAGCAATGCGCTGAAAGATGCTCTCGAAGGCGCAGTACAAGTTATGCAAATGGTAAGCCACGATGATCACTTGTTCGTCGCCCATCGGCTCGGCATCATAGCGATGGAGTGCCGCATAAATCTCAGTTATGGCCTTCACATCCGACGCAACGTCCGCCTTCAACGTCCGAATCTGAGCGCTCATAGATAATTGCCCCTTCCTCGCGCACCCGGTCAGTGAAACGCAGGTCCCGCTCCAGTTCCACCACCTCAATCAGCCAACCGGCCGCCGCCCTCTCCAACTCACGCCACAGCGCAAAATAGTCCTCAGCACCCAGGCGCCCCTCGATAGCCACGTCAACGTCCGAGGTAGGCCGCATGCCTCCAGGCCGTAGCACCGAACCGAACAGATACGCCCTCCGCACGCCAGGGAAGCGAGGGAGGACGGTGCAGACCGCGCCCCGCACAGCCTCGAGGGCCGCCTGCCGCCTCATCTCCCGCGCCTGATATTCCCGCTCCTGCCGGGCCTGCAGGTTCGCCCGGCAGGTGGCCACGTCGAAGGTCGCCTGGTGCACACTACTCATGGCTCGACCGATGGTTCACTGTGGAGGGGGCAGTTGCCTATACTCCGGCACGATCTCCTGCATCTTGGCGATGATGCTGGGGACGTCCCCCTCTTTCGCCAGCGCTTCCAGTTCCTCCAGGTGGCGCGCCAACGTCTGGCTGTCCCACGTATTGTTGCCACCAGCGACGAGAATTTCCTTGTGCTGCGTGGGACGGGGTTCCTCGCCGTTGGCGAACAATGCCTCGCTCATCTTCTCCCCCGGCCGGGGGCTGGTGAAGACGATCTCGACGTCGCGCCCAGGCTCCAACCCAGACAGGCGGATCAACTCTGCCGCCAGGTCCACCATCCGCACCGGCTCCCCCATGTCCAGCACGAAAATCTCATCCCCCTGCCCCAGGGCCGCCGCCTGGATGATCAGTTGCACCGCCTCGGGGATGGTCATAAAGAACCGGCGCATCTCCGGATGGGTCACCGTGACCGGCCCGCCGGCCGCAATCTGCCGCTGGAACAGGGGCACCACACTGCCCCGGCTGCCCAGCACGTTGCCAAAGCGCACGTCCACGTAGGCCCGCCCGGTGCGCCGGGCCACGTCCTGCACCAGTAGTTCGGCGATGCGCTTGGTCGCTCCCATCACGTTCACCGGATTGACCGCCTTGTCGGTGGAGACGAGCACGAAGCGCACCACACCGCTGGCTTCGGAGGCCTGGAGCAGGCAACGAGTGCCGAACACGTTGTTCATCACCGCCTCGGCCACGTTCGTCTCCATCAAGGGCACGTGCTTGTGCGCCGCGGCGTGAAAGACTACCTCCGGCTTGTAACGGGTGAAGATCGCTATCAGCCGTTCATAGTCCCGCACATCGGCGATGAGCGGCTGTGCCGTCAAACGGGGGAACCTCTCCCGCAATTCCAGCGCGACGTGATAGATGCTGTTTTCACCGTGGCCGAGCAGGAGCAACTGCCTGGGGCGATACACAGCAATCTGCCGGCACAACTCTGCGCCGATCGAACCACCGGCCCCGGTGATCAATACCACGGCATCGGTAAGATAGCGCCCCGCTTCCACTCCGTCCACCTGCACCGGTTCGCGCCGCAGGAGGTCCTCGATGCGCACCTCGCGCACCTGCCTGACGCTCACCTGGCCGGAGATCAGTTCGTAGATACCCGGCATCGTCTTGCAGGCCACGCCAGCCTGCTGGCAGATGTTCACCACGTCCCGGATGGCCCGCCCCGGCGCGGTGGGCATGGCGATGATCACCTCGTCTATCCGCTCCTCGCGGACCAGGCGGGGGATATCCTCCCGCGTGCCCTGCACGAGCACGCCATGGACTGTCATACCGACCTTGGTACGGTTGTCATCCAACAGCCCAACTGGCACGAATCCCAGGCCCGGGTTGGCCTGCATCTCGCGCACGATCATCGCCCCGGCGTCGCCGGCCCCCATCACCAGCACACGCCGCTCTCGCTGGCGGCCGTTCTTCGGGCGGCTGCCGGGCCATAGCCGGGCGAACGACCAGTCGCTCATCAGCCGCACGGCAAAGCGCGTCCCGCCGACCAGGGGCAGGCTGACCAGCCAGTCGAGGATCGGGATGGAACGGGGCAGGGGACGGAACTCGACCAGGAACGAGGCCAGCGAATACGTCAGCAACGTCACCACCGCCGTGCCGGTCAGGGTCGCCAGCGCCACGTTGACCAGCTCGCTGGCGCTGGCGTAGCGCCAGAAGCGGCGGTACAGACCGAACAGGTGGAAAATCGCCGGTTTGACGACGGCCGCCAGCGCGGCAAAGACAAGAATGGTGCGCGTGTACAATTGCAGACGAGCGACATCCAGCCGCAACAGGAAACTGAGCCCTACAGCCAGCGGCATCAGCAACACGTCGGCGATGAAAAAGTAGCGATTGCGGATCGTCGGCAACTTACGTGATACACAACGATGGATCATATATCGTCACTGACCTAGAAGTCAACTACATTGATCACTGCACCAAGGCTAGAAGCGTCCGTAAGATGATGCGCAGATCGCACCACAGCGATCTGTTTTCTAAGTAGTCCAGTTCGATGCGTAGTTTGGCTGGTAACACTTCCTCCCGGTACATGCGCTCCCAATTTCCTCCCTGCAACAGGTCCTCTTCGCGACGGAAGCGCAGCGAGGCGAGGCTGGTCATCCCCGGCCGTACACTCAATACGCGGCGCTGCTCCGGTGTGTACAGCGCCACGTAACGGGGATCCTCCGGCCGTGGGCCGACCAAACTCATCTCGCCCCGCACTACGTTGATCAACTGGGGCAGTTCATCGAGCTTGGTTTGCCTCAATATTCTGCCTACACGTGTGATCCGCGGATCGCCCGCCGCCGTGATAGCCGGCCCGCGCCGCGCTGCATCAACCACCATGCTACGGAATTTAAAGAGACGAAATAGATGTCCATCCTGCCCCACCCGCTGTCCTCGAAAGAACACCGGCCCAGGTGAGTCTACCCTGATCGCAATCGCAATCAAGACAAACAGCGGGAAAAGCAGGACCAGGCCCACCAGCGAAGCAAGCAGATCGAACACTCTCTGTGCCATTTCTTCTCTACCGACGATAGGCATTGACTACGTCGAATACCGCTTCAATCACATCGTCCACGTCCTGATCACTCATACGCAGATTCAGCGGCAAGGAAATCAACCTTCGATAGTTCTCGTAAGCCACCGGAAAATCCTGGGGCTTGTATCCGTACTTGTCCCGATAGTACGGATGCAGATGGACGGGGATGAAATGAACGCTAGTGCCGATATTGCGCGCCTTGAGTTCCTCAATGAAGCGGGAGCGGTCAATGGTCAGCCTCTCCAGGTTCAGGCGTAGGGCGTAGAGGTGCCGGGCATGTTCGACCTCGGGACGTTCGACAGGAATCTGTAGTGCCTCGAGCCTGGAGAAGGCTTCGTTGTAGCGGCGGACGATTTCCCGGCGGCGGACCTGGGACTGCTGCAACTTGTGCAGTTGGTGCAGGCCGATGGCGGCCTGAATGTCGGTCATGTTGCACTTGAAGCCCGGTAAGATCACTTCATAATACCATGACCCTTCGGCGCTGTACCGTTTGTAAGCATCGCGACTCATGCCGTGCAGGCTCCAGAGGCGAGCCTGTTCGATGATGGCAGGATCGCCGGTAAGCATGCCGCCTTCAGCGGTGGTGAGGTTCTTGGTGGCATAAAAGCTAAATGCAGTCAGCGTACCCAGCGTGCCAACCATTCGCCCCTTATACCTGGCCGGCAAGGCATGCGCTGCGTCCTCGAGGACGTACAGGTTGTGCCTTGTGGCGATGTCCAGCAGCGCATCCATCTCACAAGGATGGCCATAAAGGTGAACGGGCATGACCACGCGCGTGCGCGGGGTGACGGCGCGTGCCACCTGTTCCGGGTCAATGTTAAGCGTGTCTGGCTCCACGTCAACCAGCACCGGCTCTGCTCCCAAGTGCTCGATGACGTGGACTGTCGAACAAAAGGTCATCGGCGTGGTAATGACCCTATCCCCAGGCTCAATGCCCAAGGCCGCTAACCCAACCAACATCGCGTCGGTGGCCGAACCGACGGCCAGCGCCGCCGGTGCGCCGACAAACTGAGCGAACTCTCGCTCGAATTGCCTCGTCTTGGGGCCGGTGGTGATCCAGTCCGAGCGCAGGGTATCTACGACTTCGGCGATTTCTTCTGCACCAATCAGCGGTGGCGAGAAGGACAGAAATTCCTCACGACGTTTCATAGCCGCCTCCCAACTATAACGAGATAACGTACTCATTCATCTCTCTGCCCTCAGGTGTAACAAAGGTGCGCTCACAATGAAACCCCTGCCTTTCGTAAAAGGCGTTGACCTGATCGTTGCCGTAGCGGTCCGTTGTCAGATCCACACGCTTGACCCCACGTACACGCATGTCTTCCAGAAAGGTAGCCACTAACTTCGCACCGATCCCCTTGCCCTGCGTAGTCGGCTCTACGGCGACGGACGTCAGCGTGACATTGTCCTCTTGCCTAGAAGTCTGGCCGGGATATGACAGAGCCCGGAAGAGACGCGGGATGATAGAGGGGCATCGCAGTGTTGCACCCAGAGCCGCCACTGCAAAACGCCACCACCGTGTTCGGATCAGGTAGCGGTAGAAACGCGAGGGGCTCTCTACACCGCATACGAAACCAATTACACGTTCGCCATCCAGGTACACATATCCTACGCTATCGGGGTAGTCCGCGATGCTCTCATAGTAGAGCCGCAGGAAACGAGGACCGAGAAAACTGAGGAAGAACTCCTCAAACCCGGCCAGGTGTATAGCCACAACAGGGTCAACATGGTGCCTGTCTAGCCTCGCAATCACCGGGCAGCAACCTCCTCCAGTTCGTTAATCAACTCTAGCAAAGCACCATAAGCCACACGTCTGTCAAATTGCTCGCGAGCCAGCCGATGTCCACGCGCTCCCATTCCTGCGCATAGCTCTGGCGCTTTGTAGAGCTTTAAGATTGATTGCCGTAATGATTCCGCTTGGCCTGCTTCGTATGATACTCCTACACCATGACGCTGGATGAATGCCTCTAACTCCCCCTTCACAGAGTGGATCATCGGCAGGCCAGCCGCCAGGTAATCGAAGACTTTGTTCGGGAATGCCGACACTGCGCCAGGAGCAACCGCAACCAGCCCTACATCAACTTGTACCAGTAGTTCCGCTAAAGCATCGAATGGAAGGAACCCTGTAAACACTACATTCGACAACCCCCAGTCCTGTGCCTTTTCACAACTAACCTGTAGCAACGATCCGGTTCCGGCAATAAAGAACTTGATCCTTGGTTCATCCCTCATCAACAAACGGGCGGCTCGCAGGACAGTGTCAATATCGTAGGTTTTCCCAACAGTGCCGATGTAGGCCACCCAGAACTCATCTCCCTGTTTCTGCCATTTCCCTCCCCCCACGCGGGCTGCCCGTTCGTACACTTCCACGTCAACCCCCAGAGGAATCACACGTCCTACCTTGTCTTGCGGGGTCATCGCAAAAGCCCTACCCAGCAATGTCTGGGAGATCGCTATCAGCCCGTCAGCCTGTCTAAAATTGGCGTCCTCCAGTGCTTTCAGGGGCCGCAATAGAGATATTCCCAACTGCCGCGCCGCGGGAGGAAACGCGACTGCAAATGCCTCGGGCCATAGGTCTTGAACGTCAATGATGACTTTGGCATTCCTCTGACGAGCAACGTGAAGCGCTCTGTTCGTCGCATATAAGGGTGGTGAACTGGTGATGACGAGATCAGGTGCCACATTCGCTAGACGCGCTTGCCTGTAAAAAACTGTCGCCCAAAAGAAATGATTGATCAGCCGTCTAACACTTATGTTCTGGTAGTATGCTGGCGCCCACAACATAGCCACTTGTAAGCCATCGGATAGGCGCCCTCCCCATTTCCTGGTATCACGGTAAGACTTGGTCACATGGTGAAAGGCAGAGATCCACCAAGTGACCGTATGCCCTGCCTCGCCAAGCATCTTGGCGAAGAAAGCATACCGGCCAACACGCGCTTGCTCACCGGGTAACGGGTCGAAAGGATTAACCAGCCAGACATTCATTTTGCTCTGCCTATTCGACCTCAAGCAGCCAGGTCCTTATATATGCCCAGCAAGACTCTCTGGGCATTGCCCCAATTGTACTTGGCCTGTCCCGCATGTGTGGCATTCTGCTTGCATTGATGCAGAAACGCTCGATTCTCCAGCCGTTCGAGCGCACTCTCGATGGTCTGGGCGGATGGAGTATCCAGTACAATGCCGCAGTCTTCTTCACGCACGATTTGCGCTATCTCGCCTACAGATGTCGTAAGAACAGCCTTACCTGCCGCCAGTGCAGCAAACAGAGCGTTCGGTGCGCTAAACTGGTTGTTCGGACTGCTTGCATTCAGCCCATAATATACGACGTCCGATAGAGCGACATACTGTGGCACGTCCGCCAGTGGAACCTGCCCCAGATAGACCCCATTATTCATCTCTTCCATCAGGCGTGTCACTGCCTGGCGTTGACTGCCATCCCCGGCAATGATGAGGAAAACCCGTGGGCGGTTCTTGGCTGCCGCAATCAAGGGGGGGAAAACGCGGCCCTGATTGATCCCGCCAATGTAAGAGACAACGAGCCTATCGCCGATTCCAAGCCTCTTCGCCACCGCGCGTATGTGCTCAGCATCAATCTGGTATGCGTGGGAGTTCTTCCAGTTGCCAACAACGAAAACAGGCTTAGGGGTCATCGCGCGAAATCGAGCTGCCAGGCGCTGCCCTACCGTGATCACGACATCCACCTGCCTCGACAGTCCTCTATCCACCGTTTCCAACAGACGGGATATCAATGGACTGCCATGTACAGCAAACATCGCCGGGTAGCACTCGTGCGCGTCGTAGACAAGTCCGGCACATTGGCGACGAGCCACGACCCAACCGGCAAAGAGCGTATCCAGATCATGGCAATGGACAACGTCAACCTTCTCTTGAGACAATGCAGCGATTGCCTGCCGCCAGAACGCCAAGAACGGCAACAATTGTCTGGTACCCTGTCCGAAGGTCGCCCGAACACGTACCCGCCGGATGTGAATTCCATCCCGGTCCTCTGTCTCTGGCTGTGCACACGTGCGATCCCAGGCAACGACGGTCACGTCGTATCCGTTCTCCGATAACGCCCGGACCTCTGCGTACACACGTGGATCAGAGACAAAAGGGTTAGAAAGGAGCATAACCACTTTATTCAACGCTTACCTCTGACTTCTTATACCCAATCGCCAACGTACATACACTCATCACCACTCCAACACTCATCCAGAACGTCCGATTGCTGTTGAAATCTCCGCTCTTCATGACCTCGACGAAGAAGAACGCATAGACCCACAGCACTGTGTCGAACAGAAATCTGTAGCGGCCTGGCAAACGTATCATAGAGCACTGCCGCCATCTCACCAGCGGCATAATGACCAGCCACAGGGTGAGCATCAATCCCACGATGCCCAATTCAGCGCCAGCCTCCAGCAACAGGTTGTGTGGATAGACGATTTCGCCGCCAGGGACGGAGGTCCGATAGGCCTGCACACCTGCCCCAAAGATGGGATGTTGAAGAAACATATTCAGCCCAACCTGCCAAATGTGGATGCGAGGGACGAACGATATCGCCCATGGAGCTGCCCGGAGGAGTGCCGCAAAGACTACCTCAAAGCGCCAGGTTAAGTCTTTTGGCAATAGACCCTCTGCCCAGCCTACCCCAAGTAAAATCACGCCAATCAACATAAGGCCCAGAATGAGGAGAGACTTTTTACTCCGACGCCGGCTCAAGAGTACCGGAGGTACAAATGCCAGCAGCCACGCCACAATTGGCCCGCGTGAGGCGCTGAGGAACAACACAAATACCATCGCCCCCACACACACCGATAGTACCAGGCGCAACCACCACTTCATCCCGTGGCTGACCAGGAAATAGGTGCCAAGCCCGGCTGCCAGCCCACACGTGCGCCCCAATGTCAGATAGTCTGCGCCAAAGACACTCATCACCCGGCGCAGTTCACCTCCAAGATATAGGCTTCTCAATGCCTCAACAGCGAATGGTATTCCAGCCAGAAACAGGGTCCAGAGAAAGCGTTTCAAACGCGACCAAGTGTCAAGCAGGAGCATCGGCGCTGCAAAGGCCAGCAAGGTCAACGTTGCAAAGCGTGCGCTTTTCTCCCAGCCAGGCCCCTGGGCAGGACTCCACATCATGCTAAAGCACATCCATCCTACCAGCAGCAGGTAGAGAGAGACAATCGGCCAATGCAATCGAACACGCTCGCGCCTACGCGACACCTTTTAGTTTAACACAGCGGGCTGTAAACCTTCCCGCTCATCCTCCCTGATGCTATTTACGAACATCGGTTTCGAGCGAACGGGTCGCACAGAGCCGTATGGCGCGAAACTGTCACGTCCGGTTCGGGAGTGGCGGCGGGAGCCTGCCCTGAATGCAATGAAGGGTGGGCGACCGCCCCGCCGACCATAACTGGGCGCGGTTTACTTTTGACCTGATATTCGATAAATTACAGCCCATCCATCTATTTTTTCTTTACCAAATATAGATGATTAAGCAAACCATGTTCTTCAATCTCGTTCTCATATTTCTCAATGAAATAGTCTATTCCAAGTCGTGCACCTTGAAAATCCTCCGAGGTGTAATCATCGAATAAAATCCGCCCTCCACTGACCAGATGGGACCAAATAGTTTCTGCACAGTAAATGAGACTGTCTCTTAAGTCACAATCAATCAAGGCAAAACAGAACTCAGAACTGATATGCGGTAGCGTAGTTTGAAAAAAACCTTTAACCGGCAGTACAATATCATTGACCCCTAACTTCGCAAGCTTCGTCTGAACATATCGATACGAGGTGGATGTAAACGACTTGTCCGATGCCGTAGTGAGACCGCTGGCCCTTTCTCGCCTTAACTCGTCATGGTCAAATCCCTCAAATGAATCGCAAGCATACACTGATTTAGTGCAACCTCTTGCTCGCAAGTGATAAGCAATAATAATACTCGCTCCGCATCTTGAACTACCACACTCAATAATATTGCCTTCTAACCCCAGTACCATATCTAGCTGAGAACGAAGTTCCTGTATGCCTCTGGCTGGAATATTCGTCTCAAAGTTGACAATTTTAGTGTGATATAGAAACGGGAACGCCAATAGTACATTATTAAGAATAGATGGCGGGATGGATTGTTTAATAAATATTTTCCAATTCATACTTCTTACTCCCCTGAAGGATAATGACGAGTGCGCCTAACGGCGCGGCTTCATCCGCTTGCCAGGCGGAGACGAGCGTCAGCGAGCCGCAGGCTAGCGGATACAAGGCCACACCGATGTCTGCCGATGTCGTATAGGACATGACCTCTTCCAGTGGGACTGCCGGATGAAAGAACACCTTTTGCTCCAGATTGTGCCTGGCAACCAGCGTACGCAACTGCTCGAGGTACGATTCCGTCCCGCTTCCCATCAACACGAGTACCGCGTCCGTACTCACCTGGGCAAAAGCCTCGATGAGTTCCGCACAACAACGACCAGCCGATAATCCGCCCTGGTAAAGGACAATGCGTTTCCCCCTCACGTCACGCGCCGCCAGGAAATAGGGGAGCCGGTCCGCCCGCGCTACCGGACGAAAAACCCCACAATTGGCCACAACGACCGGACGCGTGCGAGCACCGTACTCGTTGAACAGGATCTCTGCTCTCCTCTCTTCGGGACAGATGATGGCGTCAACGGCAGGAATTAGGTGGTGCTCGAGCCATCGCCACAACGGCCTGGCGGGAACATGAGGCCGTTCAGTCCACAACTCGTGTGCGTGGAACACGGCCCTCTTTCGCTTGATCCTGGCGACGAGCCACGACCCAACCGGCAAACAACGTATCCAGATCATGGCAATGGACCACGTCAACCTTCATTTGAGACAATGCGGAAATTGCCTGCCGCCAGAACGCCAAGAATGGCAACAATTGTCTGGTACCCTGTCCGAAGGTCGCCCGAACACGTACCCGCCGGATGTGAATTCCACCCCGGTCCTCTGTCTCCGGGTGTGCACACGTGCGATCCCAGGCAACTACGGTCACGTCGTATCCGTTTTCCGATAATGCCAGTGCCTCCGCGTACACATGCGGATCAGAGACAAAAGGGTTAGAAAGTAGCATAACCACTTTATTCAACGCGTACCTCTGACTTCTTATACCCAATCGCCAACGTACATGCACTCATCACCGCTCCAACACTCATCCAGAACGTCCGATTGCTGTTGAAATCTCCACTCTTCATGACCTCAATGAAGAAGAACGCATAGACCCACAGCACTGTGTCGAACAGAAACCTGTAGCGGCTCGGCAAACGTATCATAGAGCACTGTCGCCATCTCACCAGCGGCATAATGACCAGCCACAGGGTGAGCATCAATCCCACGATGCCCAATTCAGCGCCAGCCTCCAGAAACAGGTTGTGTGGATAGACGATTTCGCCGCCAGGGACGGAGGTCCGATAGGCCTGCACACCTGCCCCAAAGATGGGATGTTGAAGAAACATGTTCAGTCCAACCTGCCAAATGTGGATGCGCGGGACGAACGATATCGCCCATGGAGCTGCCAGGAGGAGCGCCGCAAAGACTACTTCAAAGCGCCAGGTCCAGTCGTACGGCAATAGACCCTCTGCCCAGCCTACTCCAAGCAAAATCACGCCAATCAACATTATGCCCAGGATAAGGAGGGACTTTCTGCCCCGACGCCGGCTCAAGAGTACTGGAGGTACAAATGCCAGCAGCCACGCCACAATTGGCCCGCGTGACGCACTAAGGAACAGTACAAATATCGCAGCGCCCACACACACCAACAGCATCAAACGCCACCACCACTTCACTCCGTGGCCAACTAAGAAATAGGTGCCAAGCCCGGCTGCCAGCCCACATGTACGCCCCAACGTCAGATAATCTGCACCAAAGACGGTTATCACCCGTCGTAGTTCGCCTCCAAGATACAGGCTTCTCAGTGCCTCAACAGTAAATAACATTCCTGCCAGGAAGAGCACCCATAAGAAGCGCTCCAGGCGTGACCACGTGTCAAGCAGAAGCATCGGCGCTGCAAAGGCCAGCAAGGTCAACGTTGCAAAGCGTGCGCTTTTCTCCCAGCCAGGCCCCTGGGCAGGACTCCACATCATGCTCAAGCACATCCATCCCACCAGCAGCAGGTAGACAGAGAGAATCGGCCAATGCAATCGCACACGATCTCGCCTACGCAACACCTTTATGGTGATGCCTGCGATCACAAGGACCGCCAATGCCACGGTAAAATCGCCCGCCAACCTTTCTTGCAAGGGCAACAAACTGGTTTTGAAGGACCCCACGCTCATATAAAGCGCAAAGAGGATCTCTGGAGCCAGGAAAAGTAACGCGAGCACCAGCGCCAACACACCTGGCACGGCTAACCCCACAGCCACGTATAGCATAAGCACCGGTTGCCAGGCAACCAATGCGGCCAATAGACCAACTGCGCCACCGACTGCCAGGACCAGTAGCCAGAAGCGGTATGCCCGTACCCACGTTGTCACTGTTATGCTTCCCAATTCGCAGAGTTCCTCACCGATCATACCGCAGACGCTTCATCAACTGCCTTTCAAGCGCCTGCGAACAGCAATGCCGGACAGTATAAAGAGCCCTCCGTAAGCGACAGACATCACCACACCGTAAACTATCACCGCGACCCGGGCGGGCCATCCCAAGACACTGGCCATCACCAATCCACCCACCACCAGAGCAAGCCGTCCCGCATCCCACACCAACTGCCAGTCTTGCCGCTCGAGCACATTGAGCGTCTGAGACAGAGGAACGACCACAAACTGGACAATAAACATTGCCGCCAAGAACTGGACATAAACACCCGCCTCGGGCCAGCGCTCGCCAAAAAGCAGCGCGAACACTCGCGGACCGCCGGCACCAAGAACTACTATCGGGACACTCCCCACCAACAGGAGCTGTTGTGCGGTCTTTAAGAACAAGCTGAGTAGAGCCCCAGGATTTTCCTGTGCCAGCCGGGAAGCTTCCCCCAAGTAGACCTGTGCTACTGCCTGTCCAATCAGCACCATGGGCACCCCGATCACACGTTGCCCCAAAGAAAACCAGCCAGCCACCTGAGGACCATAGAACGCTGCCAATAGGAGAAGTGGCAGATTCAGGCCAGCGCTGTTGAGCAGAACCGAACCGCTAGAGAGAAGTGGGAATCTACGGTAGCGGGAGGCCGCCCAACGCAAGCCTGGGACACTCGCTTGCTTCAGCACAACTCTATCCTGTCGCCAGGCCAGAGTTGCCAGGACCCCGCTCCCACTCACCCGCCCTATGACGTCACCCAACAAAAGCCCCACAGGGCCCAGCTTCAGGAGCCCAGCTCCCACCTGCGTCAGCACCATCCCTAGACCCTGGCTCAGCTTGGTTTGGGCGATTCGACCAAAGGCATGCTTGCGCACTGCCCAGTAGTTGAGCGCCTGGTAAACACCTGCCCCCAGGAGGCTAAGGGGTAAAAGCCACAGGTAAGGTCGAAGAGCAGGGGCGCTGGTCCAACGTATGATGTGATCCCCCCATAGCCACACGGCCAGCCCCACCAGAGTAGCCATGCTCAGCACGATAGCCAATGAGAGCACTAACAGATTGCCTGCAGTTTCATCGTCCTCAGGTAGGGTAATAGCCAACTCGTAGCGCAGTGAGGCCACTACCAACAGGATCGAGAGGATCGAGGTATAGGCCGCCAATATCCCAAAGTCCGACGGTGTGTAGAGCCGGGTGAGAAGGGGTGAGGCCAGCACTGCCAACCCCTGGCCCAGGGCCGTTCCCCCAGCCAGCACTGCCACGTTGCGGACAAAGTCTCTGCCGCGTAACGACCTTGAGAAGATAGTACGAAACCCACTCACCAGGTTGGTCATATCCAAGCCGCATTTATGCGATTCAGAGAATCTTGGCCACCGTGAACCCCATTATGCCACCAAAAGGCCAGTTTGTCCAACGTCAGCAAACTGGTGACTGGTTCCTGACCCAGGCTCTCATAGACACGTTCTGAGGCCAGGTAAGTAACAGTGCTCAATGGGCGGTCACGGCTCGGTCGCCTCCAGGGGAAGCAGGTCCACACGTGCCAGTTCGAAGCCATCCACCCAGCTTGCCGTGCCAGCATTGCGTAGGTTTACCAGAATCCGGAAGGAGACGGTATCTGAGCGTGGGATGTAGTGCGCTCGCAACGGCGTGTAGCGCTCGAACGGCAGTATGCCGCCCAGATAGCGCTGGGTGTGACGGCCCTGAGAATCGAACTCTACGACGTAGAGATGTGCCATCTCAGCGATCTCTTCGGTCCTGACCCAGACCTGGACGAAGTACTGGGCCCCATCCGGTACCTGATAAACCTCTTCGGTCGGTGGACTATATATCTCACCTGCTCCGGTGACTACAAACCCCCCGTATTGTCGTCCAACCTCTACCTGGGCCCAGAGGGCCTGTGCGCCCTCGTGTGCCAAATCTGAAGGTCCCGTTTTGACATAAAGGCCGGACCAGTGCTTCGCCTGCCCAGCCGCATCCCACTCCTCGAAGTCTGCATTGGGGACAGGCAGTGGAGTGACCACTTCCTGATGCGTGGGGCGGTGCAGGTCGTAGACAGCGAACAGATCGTTTTCGTAGACGCGCTCGAAGGCCAGAGCTCGACTGCGTTCCACTATGGCCACTGGGGCATTGTATTGCTCTGCAAGCTGGGCAAAGCGACTCGAAGGCCACGAGGCGTAAGCATTGCCCATCGCATAAAGTGCTGAATTTTGCGTTGGGAACTGAAAAATATCGCCTACGTACTCGTTGGCCCGTCGCAGCGCTTCCTGTCCGAGGTGAGGTACGTAGATCACATAGCCCAGGTCTACCCAGTTGCAGAAGGCGCCTCGCTCGGAGAAGGCACTCCACATACGATAGTTCGGAGGGGTGAGCACCAATTGATTTGCAGGTGTGTGGTCCCGGAGCCAGAACTGGATGTCTTCTAAAGCAGCGGTTGCCTCCTTGCGGTTGGGAAGGTTCTCATAGAAACCCAAAGGCGCCAACACAACCAAAGCAACAGTAGTCAGGGCCAGTGGCGCGTATCGGCTTAGCCGGCACCTGCCGCGATACCTCTCTGCCAGCCACAGGATCACCAGCGCAGTCGCGCCAACGGCCAGTCGTGGCCACTCAGCCGTCCAGTCCAGGGGCGATAGTGTCCACGCACGCCATGCGAGCACTGCTGAAAGTCCCAATAATATCCCCTGCCACCAACGTCGAAGACGGAGGAACTGGTCCAACCAGCCTAATGCTAGCAGAATCCCGATCACCTTGACCTCGGTGAAAAGGAAGGCAAGTCCTATGCCGGCTCCCAACCAGCGACGCGAGCCGCCGGCCTGCCACAGAGATACGACGTAGTTGGCCCCCACGATTACAGCAAACACCACCAGGAAAACTGTGCTGCGGAAAAGGGTTAACTTGATCACGGTGGGGATGGGAATAAGTTCGACGAATACCAGGTCAATTGCACACAGCAGTACAGTCCCCAGGGACAGCACATGCAACACACGTAACTTTTCGCCTGGTCTCTGATGAACTGCGCCGAGGAGATATAGGCTGGCTGCCAGTGCAAAGCGAACGTATGGTAGCTCCGGCCACGTGAAGGGGTAACAATGGTGGGACACCCGTAACCTCGTCAAGGCCATCCACTGCTCTGTCGAGAGCTGACCACTGGCAGGGGGGCGAACGATTGCCATCCACACCAGCACAGGCAACGCCGTGAGAGTAACCGCCACACCGCACTGCACAATCTTCTTAATGCCCACTTGCCTGGCGTGGGTTAAAAGGTAGACCGCGAACGCAAAGCCGACGGAGGCGGCATAGGAACCATGGAAACAAAACGCCAGGCCAACCAGCAGACTTGCAGGCACGTATCTGCCCTTCAGCAGAAGCACAACCGCAAAAAGCAGGATGGGGGCAGCGATGGTACTCGTGTGTGGAAACTCCGCAGCTATCAGATATGCATCCGCAAGCGCGAGGGACGACGCCTTATATAGAAGCAAAATCAAACAGGCCACATACCCCACAGCCTTGCGCTGAAAGACCGTCGTGGCCAGAGCCCAGGTGGCAAACACGATCAGGCAGTTGGAAATGAAGGCTTCAGCATAAAGAGCAATCAATGGATCTACCCACAGGCCAACCAGTCCCATCAGTAGAAAATGAGCCGAATATACAAATGGAAAGGAACCACCAATGAGCGTATCCTGATATAGGTCGGGATCGCGCATCCAGCGCATATGGATCATCGTCTGACCGTCCCATAGCATCCAGGGACGCAGATTGCCAGCCCACACAACACTCAAGAAGATACCCAGGCACAGCAGCAACAGCCAGTCTACGTAGGTGATTGT
>Ga0307380_10006164_pt1 | contig 15779 bp, 4 predicted proteins | sample UN3MG_FD_202239 | JGI IMG/M metagenome (GOLD analysis project Ga0307380, IMG submission 202239) | Soil microbial communities from Risofladan, Vaasa, Finland - UN-3 | ecosystem: Environmental > Terrestrial > Soil > Coastal area > Acid sulfate soil | place: Finland: Risofladan, Vaasa | collected...
GGAAAAGGCAAACCGGTTCTGCCGTCATACAGGGTAATTTTTCCGTCTTCCGGCAAGCCGGCTTCTTTTAATTCTCTTTTAATATCCGTTTCGTCGGCTCCGGCCAAGGCTGGGGTAACTGCCTGATATCCCAAAGTTTTGGCCGCCCAGCTGAGATGAGTTTCCAAAATCTGGCCGAGATTCATTCTGGAAGCAACGCTCATCGGATTCAAAATAATGTCAACCGGCGTGCCGTCAGCCAAAAAAGGCATTTCCTCGAGAGGTAAAACTTTTGAAACAACCCCTTTGTTGCCATGGCGGCCGGCCAGTTTGTCACCGGCTTTGATCTGCCTTAACTGGGCTATTTCCACCTCAATCCTCTTTATTACGCCTGGTTCCAGTTTATGCCCGGCTTCGCGGGAAAAAACCTTGACTCCCACGACCCTGCCTCTTTTGCCGTATTCCATTGTCAGAGAAGTGTCTTTGACTTCCCTGGCTTTTTCCCCGAAAATGGCCCTTAACAATCTTTCCTCGGCTGTCAGGTCAGCTTCGCCTTTGGGCGAGATTTTTCCGACCAGAATGTCGTTAGGCCCGACTTCGGCTCCGATTCTGATGATTCCTTCTTCATCCAAATCTTTCAATTTTTCCTCGGAAACATTGGGAATGTCCGGAGTGGTGATTTCCGGCCCCAGCTTCGTTTCCCTGACATCGCAGACAAAACTTTCAATGTGGATCGAAGTGTAAACGTCGTCTTTAACCATTCTCTCGGAAACAATAATGGCGTCTTCGAAATTGCCGCCCCGCCAAGGCATGAAAGCCACTAAAATATTCTGGCCCAAAGCCAGAGAGCCGTGGCTGATCGCGCCGCCGTCAGTCAAAATGTCTCCTTTTTTGATTTTTTGGTTTTTTTCAACGATCGGCTTCTGATGAAAGCAAGTGTATTGATTGGTCCTGATGAAATTATTCAAATTATAGGTTTTTGATTTTTGCTTTTTGTCCTTTGATGATTTGACGACGATGCGGGAGGCGTCAACTTCAGTCACCAGACCGTCGTCCTCAGCCACGATTACCTGGCCCGAATCTTTGGCCACGTCTTTTTCCACTCCGGTTGAAACCAAAGGTGGTTCCGGCGAAAGCAAAGGAACCGACTGGCGCTGCATATTGGAACCCATCAAAGCCCGGTTGGCATCGTCGTTCTGCAAAAAAGGAATACAGGAAGTGGCGATGGAAATAGACTGCTCCGAAGAAACGTCTATGAAATCAATCTTGCTCCGTTCCGTCACGCCTGCTTCCCCTTTTATTCTGGCTTCCACTTTTTCCGGAATAATATGACCGTTATTGTCAATCGGCACTGCTCCGGAAGCAATATTGTATTTTTCTTCTTTGTAAGCCGACAAATAATGTATTTGCGAAGTTATCCTGCCTTTTTCAACTTTAAAATAAGGTGTTTCCAAAAAACCGTACTGGTTGATTCTGGCGAACGAGGCCATATGGCCGACCAGTCCGATATTCGGTCCTTCCGGCGTCTGAATCGGGCAAATCCTGCCGTAATGGGACGGCTGGACGTCTCTGACTTCAAAACCGGCCCGCTCGCGGGTCAGGCCGCCCGGCCCGGTGGATGATAATCTTCTTTTGTGCTCCAGTTCGGCCAAAGGATTCTCATTGTCCATGAACTGGGAAATCTGAGAAGAAGTGAAAAATTCTTTGACCACGGCCATGAACGGCCTGGGATTGATCAGCTGGACCGGAGTAAGAGTAAAAACATCCAGAGTGGACATTCTGTCTTTGATGATTCTTTCCATTCTCATCAAACCCACTCTTAATCTGTTCTGGATGAGTTCGTTCAAAGTCCTGACTCTTCTGTTGCCCAAATGGTCGATCTGGTCAGGATTGGACCCGGGTGTATTGTTCAGTTTGATGATTTCCTTGATGACCGCCACCACGTCTGCCAACTTTAACACCCTGTCTTTAACAACGACTTCTTCCTCTTTTTTCGGTTTTAATTCCGGCAACCTCTGCCACATTCTCCAGCGGCCGACTTTGGAAAGATCGTATCTCTCAAAATTGAAGAACATGTTTTCAATCAGCTCTTTGGCGGTATCCGGCGTAGCCGGGTCTCCGGGCCTCAATCTCTGATAAATCTCCACAAAGGCCTCCGCCTGATTGTGAGTTGTGTCCTTTTTTAAAGTTTCCTCGATATATTTTATTTCTCCTTTGTCAACATCCTGGAAAGTTTCTTTAATGGCTTCGTCCTTGTCAATTCCGAAAACCCTTAAAAGGGTGGTGGCCATTATTTTCCGCTTCCTGTCGATTTTTACGCCGATGGCTCCGGATTGCTCCGTTTCAAATTCCAGCCAAGCGCCGCGGTTGGGAATGATTTTGGCGCCGAAATTGTTCTTGCCGACTGTTTTCTGGCCGGTGAAAAAAGCTCCGGGCGAACGGATCAGCTGCGGCACGGTAACCCTTTCCACGCCGTTAACAATAAAAGTTCCCCTGTCTGTCATTAAGGGGAAATCAGTTAGAAAAACTTCCTGTTCTTTGGTCTCTTTGGTTTTCAAATTGACCAATTTGGTCTTTACTCTCAAAGACGCTTCAAAAGAATCATTATTCTGTTTTGCCTCCAAATCGCTCTTGTATTTCGGCTCATCCAGTTTGCAATCCAAAAACCAAAGTTCCAGCTCCTTGCCGCTGTAGTCCCTGATGGGAGAAATTTCCTGAAAAAGCTCCTTTAAATCTTTCTGCCAAAACAGCTGCCAATTATCTTTTTGGATGGAAACCAAATAAGGAAGAGGGAGAGAAACTTTCGCCTTATTGAAGTTTTTAGTCCTAAGAAAAGCCATAATCCAAAAAAGGCCCTAAACGAAAAACGCCTTAGGGAAGAAAAAATTATTCTACTTTTATAAAAAGAAAAGAAGCAAGATGATTTTGAAAACTCTGTTTATTTTTGCTTCGCGCGATCTAATAACAAATAGTAAATTTAATAATACACCACGCCTCAAAATCTGTCAAGAGGAATTTTATTCTTCGGCTATAACCGCTCCACTTCTCAATTCTTCTATCCTGGCCGTTATTTCGGCATTGCCGGGATTCAATTCAAGCACTTTTTCAAAATAAGCCATGGCTTTTTCTTTTTGGCCCATATTCTGATAAGCCAGACCCAAAGAATAAAGAGAATTGGAATGGTTGGGGAATGTTTTGATAATCGATTCAAGCAGAGAAATCGCTTCGTCGGTCCGGCCGTCATTGAGATAAAGACGTCCCAGTTGGAATAAGACATCCGTATCATACGGTTCAAGCTTGGCCAGGTCCTCCATTTGCCTGACTGCTTCCGTCATTTTGCCTTGGCTCTCGTAGAGTAACGACAGCCGGATGGAAGCGTCGGTATAATCCGGTTTTAATTCTTTGGCTTTGTCAAATTTTTCTTTAGCTTTGGCGCTGTCGCCCATACTGAGATAGATCTTGCCCAATTCAGTATGCAGTACTGGGTTGGTCGGTTCCAAATCAATCGCTTTTTCAAATGAATTTACGGCCCATTCCGAAGCGCCCTCGGCTGTGCCTTGGATAGTGCGGTAAACCACCCCCAAGGTTTCCCAAACAGCCACCCGGTTGGGAGATAATTCAACTACTCCTTTGACAGCAAGGTTGTTGATCAAGCCGCCTTTGAGATAAGTAAGCGTTAAATAAATATTATTCAAAATGGCATTCTGATCTATCTGGCCGGCCGGCTTCTGGCCTTCGATAATGAGCTTGTTTAAATAATCTCTGGCTATGGTCAATTTATATTGCGGTTGTCCGGGATTAAGATTGGCCGCTTTTTCCAACTTTTCAATTTTTCCGCTTTCAAAATAATTTCTATAATATACGTCGGCCACGTAAAACCGGCTACCGGAAAAATAAGCGAAAGCCGCCAGTAACACGAGAAGAATAAGCAAAATCGAAAAAATCAGAGAAAGTTCCGGAAAATCTTTGAAGGAGATTGTTTTTTCTTTGGCCGTTTTCTGCCAGTTGACGACCGTTAATCCCAAAACCAACCAGAACGCGAAAGCTAAAACCGTGTTCTGGTGATAAACGAACTGCCCGACCAATAAAGCCAGAAAGGCCATCAACAAAGGAATGCCGTTCTTGTTTCGCTGCAAAAAATGGTAGCTGATGAACAGGAAAATTGCCAACAGAACTGCATAGGAAAACAAGCCGATAAAGCCAGTTGTTCCCAAAACTTCGGCCAGATGGCTTCCCGGCCGGTCGAACCTGAACTGCCAGAGATCGTTTTGATTTAATTCTAGCGGCCTGAATTTGGCGAAACTGTAATGGAAAGTGCCGGGACCCGAGCCCAGGAACGCGCTTTTAACGTTTTCGGTTGCCGATTTTAAGGCAACCGACCAGGATGTTCCCTGCTGTAAAACCTGTTCCTGGGGCAGATAATATTTCAAAACCGTTCCTTGTATGTCCGAAGCGTTGATGAAAAGAAAAACCAGGGAAAAAACGATAAACAAAATAGGCAACAAAAGCTTGTTAATGTCTTCTTTAAAAGTCCTTTTCCGCAGAACAACGGCTAAAAACAAAATCAAGCTCAAAAATATCGTCAGCCAGGCGGGATTGAAATCAATTATTGCCAGTAGCGGAAAGATGGCCACGATCAAAAGATAATTGGCGATATTCCGGCTTTTCCCGGCCGAAACCAAAATTCTGCCGATTAAGAAGACCGAAACTACGGCCAAAAATACTGCCAATCCCTCCATGCTTCCGCTAGCCGTATTGAAAAATGTCTGCAGTATTATCGGCGGCAGAGATAAAATGCCGTTCAATTTCAGCCAAACGCCGAAAATCGAAAAATAACCAGATAGAACAACAAGAGAAACGGAAAATAAAAAAACTTTAATTATTTTATCTATAGCGCCAGACGTCGCATCTTTCCCGACACCCGCATTATTGGTAATCAAAAAATAAAACGCGGCCAAAGAAAGCAAGCCAATCATCCCGTCGCTGAACCTGCCGTAAAATCCAAATAAACTTGAACTTTTATCAACGGAAAAAACAGCGCTTAAAACGGCCACGGCTAAAAATACCAGAACGAAAACATCCAAAGGAGAAGTTCTAAAACGAAGTTCCTTGTCGACTAAAACCATTTTTGCCAGCCAAGCCAAAACCGACAGCGAAACCAAAAAGAATAAAAGATACTGCTTATTGAATTCAAATGCCTCATAGCTGAAAGGCAGAAAAAAAAGAGGCAGTAAAAAAACCAAAGTATAAATGTTGAACTTGATGATGCGACTATACATATTTTTATTACTCGAAAAGATTAGATTTTTTAATGATTATCTTATAAATGTTTTCAATGAAGTCGCCTCCGGCATAGCCGACGACAAAAGCCAAAGCCGGGGTAAACTGGCCGAACAAAGTAAAGCCCGCTTCTTTGACGGCTATGGCAGCCACCAGGCCAACCAAACCGGAAAGTATCATCATGCCGGAAAAATACTTCCATCTGAAAGCTACGTTCTTGTAAGAAAACTGATGTTTAATAAAACCGACCAAACCCCTGGTAAAACCTCCGCCAAACGCCGCAATTAATATTAATATATATGTATTCATATTTTTGTGCTAAGCCGGGCTAAGCTCGAAACTATGGTTTGAGTTCTGGTTCAGGTTCCAGTTCGGGTTCAGGCGCTTGTTCTAAATTACAAACATCATTATACCAATAGAGATTTGCTCCTTCGCATAATTCCTTGGTATTGCACAAATCTAAATGTTCTTTATCGCATTGTGGCTCTGGTTTTGAATTACAAACATTGTTTTCGCTATCCCAAACACCGCCGGCGGTTTGGCAATCCAATTCAGCTGAGCAGAGATTTAAATGAGTTACATCGCAATCTGGCGATGTTTCTCCTTCTGAAGTACCACCATCATCACTTGAACCATCGCTACCTCCGTTGCCGCCCCTGCCAGTTCCAAATATTGCCTGAAACTCGGCTTCGGTCACGCAAACGCTTCCTACACAAAGCTGGCGGGTTTTTAAGGTATCCACTTCCAACATGCCATATTCATTGACCATCAGGCCGAACGAAGCAAGTCCCTGTTGTAATTTAATATTAACAATTTTGCCATCGTCGTTTTGTACAATATTCAAATCATTTCCCTGCCAGTGAGGATTAATAAAAATCATTATCTTGCCGTCTTTGTTATAACCATCGTAGTTTTCTAAGGCAATTCCAATTACTCTGCCGGCTCTCGTCGCTTTCATCGCCACACCGGGTTGAACGGAAGAAGTCAAAGCATCGCCAATAACAATCGGCCCATTTTCAGTTGAAACTTTAACCGCTACCCTCCCGGCTAAAGCCACTAAGCGAGAATTTTCCTTATTTAACCCTCCTCCCAAAATAAACCCAGGGCTTTCAGAAACTACTCCAATTAATTTTGAATCATAAGCAACTGAAGATTTTTCAATAATAAGATTTTCAGTTACCGAAACTAAATCTCCTCCTTCTGGACAATTTTGATTAGTTTGACATTGAGAATCAATCGGATATCGCTCGGCAATATCAAGAGAGCCACTTTGAGTTACTGTGCCAGTGAATATTGCGCTACCATGAACACCAAGAGCAACAGTAGAAGTAGCTCCAGCATCAATAGTTAGGAAATAAGCCGGTGTCGTCGTCCCGATGCCGACGTTGCCTCCAATATAAAGCCCTAAATCATACTCATTAATTTCATCCCCAACAGAGCCAATAATATACATCTTTGTCCCATCTGGCTTGAAGAATAAACCCTCAGGAGTTGTTTCCTCAGTAGTTACAGAAAACAATTGGTTGAATACTGCTGTAGAAATATCCCAAGGAGTTGACAAGCTATACTCATTAACTTCATCTACTTGCTGACCAATAATATACATCTTTGTCCCGTCTGGTTTGAAGAATAAACCATTAGGGGTTGTTTCCTCAGTAGTTACAGAAAATAATTGATTAAATATTGCTGAACTTACATTCCAAGCAGTTGACAAGCTATACTCATTAACTTCAACCCCATTCTGACCAATAACATACATCTTTGTCCCGTCTGGCTTGAAAAACAAACCTGAGGGAGTTCCTTCCTCAGTAGTTACAGAAAACAATTGAAGCCAAACTGATGATGATATATCCCAAGGAATTGATAAATCATACTCATTAACTTCATCCACCTGAGGGCCAATAATATACATCTTTGTTCCATCTGGCTTGAAGAACAAACCATAAGGGAGTGTTTCCTCAGTAGTTACATTAAATAATTGACTATAAACTGATGATGATGTATCCCAAGCAGTTGATAAGTTATATTCATAAACTGAATCTCCATCAGAGCCAATAATATACATCTTTGTCCCATCTGGTTTAAAGAACAAATCTCTAGAGACCGCTTCTTCAGTAATTACAGACTTTAATTGCTTGAAAGAAGCTGTTCCCACATGCCAGCCAAATCCGTCAGGCGTGCCTGCAACTGTTTGTGTAGAGCCGTCTGAGAACACAAATGAATCAGTTCCTCGTATGCTTCCAGTAACGTCAAGTCTGTATAAAGGCGTCTTCGTCCCGATGCCGACATTGCCGTCAATAATGTAAGAATCAGCAACTGACCTAAAGATATAAGCCTGGTCGGTAAAAGCAACTTGAATTTTACCATCGCTAGACATAGCAACTCTCTGAAGACCTAAGGCAGTACCCTTTTGCACCCAGGTTACTCCATAATCGGTGGAACTATAGGTAAAACCAGCATCAACCACGGCAGTTTGTATCTTACCACTACTAGACATGGCGATGCCTTTCCAGTTCCTGGAAACATCACTGGTCCTTTGTGTCCAAGTATTCCCATAATCAGTAGAACCCCAAATATAGCCATATTGACAACCCGTCTCACTTGCAAGAATGGCGGTCTGTATTTTGCCATCACTAGACATAGCAACAGCCTTCAGACGCCCAGGGGTACCGAGATCCTTCTGCATCCAAGTAACTCCATAATCAGCCGAAATCCAGATGGGATTCCCACCAGCAGGACAATCGCCATAAACGACAGCAGTCTGAATTCTGCCGTCGCTAGACATAGCAACCGTGAGGAAGTTCTTTTTAGTACTAGTTCTTTGTGTCCAGGTATTTCCATGGTCAGTAGATCCCCAAATTAAACCTGTGCCGTCTGAACCAATAACGGCGGTCTGAATTCTACCGTCGCTGGATATAGCAACACTATACCATTTCTGGACACTAGCCTTCGGCGCCCAAGTATTTCCATAATTAGTAGAGACATAGATATAACCGTCATTGTCAACAGCAGTTTGAATCTTACCATCGCTGGACATAGCAACATGCCTCCAACCCCTGACAGCGTCCTTTTGTGTCCAGGTACCCCCATAATCAGTGGAAACGTAGATAAAACCATCATGGACGACAGCAGTTTGAATCATGCCGTCGCTAGACACAGTAATACCCTTCCAATCTCTGGGGGCGTCGCTAGTTTTTTGTACCCAGTTAGTAGCATAATTAGTCAAGCCCCACTGACTCTCCCTCAGACCGACTGAGCCGAAATATGCCCCGCCTTCCAACTGTGATAGTTGCATCTGGTCAACCGATAATAAGGAGTACTTATCCCCGCTCATTGCTTTATAAATAGTAAGTTGATTTTGAGGATTCGCAGTCCCGATGCCGACGCTGCCGTTATTGGCTATATATAAAGCTGAAGCGGAGGAAGAAGCCATGGCATGGAAGATGGGACTACTGGAAATACCTTGAACGGTTAAAATGGCTGCCGGGTTCGCTATTCCAATCCCGACGTTGCCGTTAGCGCCTAAGACAAGTTGGTTAGAATTACCGGTTGTGACCAAAGTTGTGGTGGCTGTGCCTATAATAGTCGTTTGACCGGCGCTGTCGGTTTTTATATTGAGATATTTGGTGTCATCGTAAGCTAAGCGGAGCTGGCCGTTAGCGTCTGTGGAATAAACGTGAAGGGCAGTGGCTGGCGTGGTGGTGCCGATGCCGACAAATCCATTGGCATTAGCGTTTATATTGAGATTTATATCGTTATGTCCAGATAAACTCCACTCAAGACCGGTCAAAGCATTATGTTGGGTTGCGAGAAAAGTTCCTGCCGGCAAGTTAGATATACTTCTTAAATCCTGTGTTTCTTCATAAGGAGTCCCATCATTTTTTAAGATTACCCTATAAAGCAATTTCATTTCCTGATAAGGCAAAATTCCAAGAGTCAAACTTTCATATTTATTGTTATTACGGGCATTAGTGATGGTCGTATCTTCCCTTTGACCCATTAAGGACACTATTGGGGTAATCGGATCATTAGTGGCGAATATCCAATAAGCAACATACCTGTTAGTGGTGACTGTGGCTGTGGCATTTCCGTTGTTGTAAAGTAGGTCTGTTCCAGATAATTTATAGTAAGCCGTGCTGGTGGCATCCCACTCAAAATTAGCAGAACCATTTTTGTAAATGACATTGAAATTTGTCTGTTGGGTTATACTATGTTCTAAATCTTCATCATCAATTATTCCAGCAGTTATTGTCGCATTACTATCTGCAAAAGTTCCAGTTAAACCACTTTCATATCTTACTCCAACAGTATTATGAAGTGTACGATGAGTCATACCATCCATTATTATCCCGTGTCTTTCTTCTCCCAATAATACTCTGTCTAATGTGGTATTCCAATAAACTGTAGCAATTAAGGGGACATCAAACCCCGGATGTGTCGTAGCTTCCGATAATGTCCCTGCGGCATTATAATAAATCCAATGTATTCCCGTAGTATCAGCAATTTGTTTTGATGCTGTTGTTTTAGTTGTTTTTACTCCATTGATATAAATATCGTGATTCCCAGTTATAGTGAAAGTATATGTAGATGTTGCAAAACTTAAAGTGGCAGTTTTATCTACAAAACCTGTAGGTTCTGTTACATTAGTAAAAAGAGTTGGTATTGCTATATTTCCAAATGTGTTAACGGTTGTAAAAACATTGGCATTTTCTAATGAAGCATAGAGAGTGGAACTTGCCTGCCAGATTGGATCGGTCTCGGTTGTTATAATTCCTGCTAAATTAGAACCGTCTCCGTATAAAGTAGTTCCATAAATGTTAATTCCTCTAATATCGCCATTGACATCTAAAGTATAAGCAGGTGTCGTCGTCCCGATGCCGACATAGCCTGTTCCTACGGTAGATGTAGGATTAGTAAAATTACTTAAATTAATGGCGTAAATCAAGTTGCCTATGTTAAGCATGTTGGAACTATCAACTGCCGGTAGATCAGTATTATATCCGATGACGATATTATTCGAACCAGTAGTAAACGCCTGCCCCGCTTGATATCCCAACAGTAAGTTATTCGCTCCCGTAGTATTGGCAAGCCCTGTTTGATAACCAAGAAAAGTATTATTATCTGAACCTGTCTGCACATTGAAACCGCTATTGTATCCGACATAGGTGCCGGATTGATTGGAATAATCGGTTGAACCCTGGGCGGCGAATGCGCCGACAGCAACAGTAGAAGTCGTTAAAGTATTGAAGTAGAGAGCGGACTCACCCAGAGCCAAATTATATGAACCAGTGGTGTTGGTACTGAGAGCGCCCCAGCCCATAGCTGTGTTAGATAGGCCAGTAGTATTGGCATAAAGAGCAGAAGTACCCAAAGCTGAATTATAAGAACCAGTGGCGTTAGAATAGAGAGCGGAATCACCTATGGCTGTGTTATGTTTGCCAGTGGTGTTGGTACTGAGAGCGCCCCAGCCCATAGCTGTGTTAGATAGGCCAGTAGTATTGGCAGAGAGAGCGTAATATCCCACAGCTGAATTCCATTTGCCAGTAGTGTTGAAATAGAGAGCGGAATCACCTACAGCTGAGTTATGATAGCCAGTGGTGTTGGCACTGAGAGCGCCCCAGCCCAGAGCTGAGTTGCTAAAGCCAGTAGTATTGGAAAAAAGGGTAAAATCTCCTACAGCTGAATTATAAGAGCCAGTGGTGTTAGAATAGAGAGCGGAATTTCCCATAGCTGTGTTAGAAAAACCAGTAGTGTTGGAACCGAGAGCGCCCCAGCCCAAAGCTGAGTTATAAGAGCCAGTAGTGTTGGCAGAGAGAGTAGAATATCCCAAAGCAGTGTTCCCCGATATGTTTCCGCCTGTAGAAAACCAAGTAGAACCATCAAAACCAATGACTTCTAGCGCGGAAGACGGCAGATTTATTTCTTTTATTGAAACATCATCAATAGTCCAAGTACCGCCTTCCCTCCAAGGGTAACTCCAGCTTTCAAACCAGATAGTTTCTTCGCCGGTGAAGTCGCTTTCCAAAAATACGGTATGGGTACCGGAACCAAAATAAGGATAATAAGTTTGAGACATATTATCAAGCCAATAATAAACAACTTCTCCGCTCACATTGGAAAGAGTAAAAGTCAATAAATAGGTTTTACCGTTTTCAACGTCAAAAGTAGTAGTAACATCGGCATACCATTCTGCGCCGGTAAAGACGACAGTCACATCTTTGGTACCGGCATTATAGGTCCCGCAATCATACAGTTCCCAGCCGTCGGCGTTACTGTCAAAGGTACCATTAGTTATAAGTTCGCTGCCTGTTGGTATGGCAGTATTGTCTATAGTAAGTTTAGCTGTCGGCCCCGTCGTCCCAATACCGACATTGCCTGAAAAAGTGGAAGTAGCTGCTACCCTGAAAGTACCATAAACATCTAAGGCATAAGATGGAGAAGTGGTAGCAATACCGACATTACCGTCTAAAGCAACAAATAAAGCGGAAGTAGCTTGCAGAGAATCGGAGCTGTCGCCGATCAAAGTGTAACCGGCTGGGACCGAAGCCAAACCGGTGCCGCCGTAAGTCACGTCAATAGTTGAAGCGTTCCAGGTGCCGGAAGTAATCGTGCCTAAAGTGGAAACAGAACTTGCGCCGTTGGGCGAAAGAAAAGAATAATTAGGGACATTGACTCCCTGAATCCGTTTGGCCAGTTCTTGTTTAGTTGCTGTTTCAAAAAGAGCCAACCTGATTTGCAAATTGGCCAAGGCCTTGTCATCTATTTCAACAGTCTCTCTGGTGATTTCCTTGAGCGGTTCTATCTGACTGACCCTGTCTACTTCCTTGACCGTCAAACCTTCTTGTTTCAGTTGGTTGAGTTCCTGCCGAAGAGTTTCCAATTCTTCTTTGGCCGCTTCGTCGAAAAAAACAATATCCTTGTCGAAAAACATTTTCCAAGGAAAAGCGAAAAATCGATAAGTCCTGACAAAAGGTTCGGCTACGGCCCGGGCCGCCTGCTCTATTTTTTCTTCCACGAAATCATTCAAAGCCAAATAATTATTTTTAACGGTATTGCAGAAAAATCGATTTACCGCTTGATATCCTTCAGCTAATTTTTGCTCAATGAAATCATTGACGACAAGATGACTCTGATTAATCCATTGCCCGTATCCTTCCAACAATTCCCCGACACTTGCCAGATAAACATAGGAAGAGAGGTGTTCGCCTGAATTTTTAATTTTTAAGTTTAAGTTTTCAATTTCCGCTGCCACGCCCCTGTCGAAATTTTCAGCCAATTCAGCGGAGAAAGCCACAACTTCATCGGAAAGATTTTTCACTTTGTTAAAAATTTCCGGGATATCGCTAACCGCAAAATTCTCAACCAAGATTGAATTTATTTTGCCGAAAGCAAAGCCGGAAATTAATAAAGTAAAAACTAAAACAGAAGAAAAAACCAAACGACGAAGTTTCAGCGGATTTTCAACCGGCAGATTTCGAGGCGGCAGAACAATCTTTTTTTCTTCTGTTATTTCATTTTCTCCTGTTGTTTCTAACGCGAGATTATTAAAGCGTTGATTATATTCATTGGTCTTTTCCAAATATTCCTGCAGCCAGTCTTTTCTGGTTACCCAATTACGGCCGAATTTTACGGCTTTCAATTTTCCCTGGCGGGCTCTCAAAGACAAATACTCCTGCGTATAACTGCAGAATTCCGTTGCTTTTTTAAGAGATAAATACTCTTCCTCCTCCAACATATTGATTTATTTTCCCTTGAATAAAAAGCCCTGTCAAGGGCTTTTTTACGAATAAAATAAGGGGAATATCGGATATCAAAAATTAAGGATTATTTTTAATATTCTGAATGATACCCAAAGCCGCCAAAGTGGCTATTAAACTGCTGCCGCCGTAACTGACTAGCGGCAAAGATATGCCGATTATCGGCAAGATGCCTAAATTCATACCGATATGGATAAAAAGTTGAGAAATCATAATAATAATCAGACCGATACTGAAAAGACGAGGAAAATTGCTTTGGCTGTTTACAGCAATCTTAAATATCCGCCAGATTAGAATTAAAAAGAGAAATAACAGAACTGAAACTCCGATTAAACCGGTTTCTTCGGCAATGGCAGCAAAAATAAAGTCCGTTTGAGGCTCCGGCAGAAAACCGTATTGTGTTTGCGAACCTTTAAATAAGCCCTGACCGAAAATTCCGCCAGATCCAATGGCTATTTTCGCCTGATTCTGGCTCCAGCCTGAGCCCAAGGGATCGGCCGACGCCATAAAGCTGATGATTCTGTCTTTTTGATAATCCTTCATCAAAAAAAGCCAAGCCAGAGAGAAAATCAAAATACCGCAGAAAAATAAAACAAAAAAATGGCGCAGTTTTATGCCGGAAATAACCAAGACGCCAAGCCATAAAGCGAGCAAACTTATAATGGAGCCGAAATCCGGCTGGAAAAAAGTCAAAGCAGCCGGCAGAAGAACGTAAAAACCGGAAAACAAAATATGCCTTGCCCGGTACATTTCAATGTGCCTCATGGAAAAATATTTCGCCAGCAGAATCACCAAAATAATTTTGGTAAATTCTATCGGGTCAACGGAAAAAGGTCCCACCTTATACCATCTATGCACGCCCCGTATTTCCGGCGCAAAGAAAAAAAGTCCAGCCAGTCCCAATAAAGAAAACAAATACAAAATCAAAATCAAATTGGTATTTTCCCGGAAAATTCTCCAGTCGAAAAAGCAGAAAAAAAACATCAAAAAAAATCCGACTGCCGCAAAAGCAATCTGTTTTTTGAAATTAGAAAAATCATCTTTAGACAAAGAACTACTGTAAATGGAAAGCAAGCCGATAGCGACCAACAAACAAGCGGCGACAATCAGCGGCCAATCTAATTTTTTCAACGTTTGCATCATATTATTTCAACATTTCCAAAAATTCTTTTTCGCTGATGATTTTTACTCCCAATTTTTTCGCCTCTTCATGTTTAGAACCAGGTTCTGAACCAAAAACCAAATATGACGTTCGTTTGGAAACGGAGTTCGCCGGGTGTCCGCCGAGCAGACGGATTCTGTTCTCGGCTTCGGAATGGGTCATTGATTCCAAAGCTCCGGTTAAAACGAAAGTCAGTCCTTTCAGTTTTTGCTGGCCGGCAATGATAGGAGGATTCCCTATCTTCACCCCGGCTGCCAATAATTCTTCAATGAATTTCTGATTTTTTTTCAAACGGAACCAATCGTAAAGGCTAGCCGCCATTTTCGGCCCGACCTCGGGAATTGTTTCCAATTTATCTTTCCCGGCTTTGACCAAACAGCTGAGACTGCCGAAATAATTCGCCAAATCAACGGCTGTTTCCTCGCCGATATGACGGATACCCAAGGCGAAAATGAACTTTGCCAAAGAAATTTTCTTGCTTTTTTGAATCGCTTCTATTAAGTTCTTGGCTGATTTTTCGGCGAATCTCTCAAGTGGAACCAAATCGCCTGGCTGAAAGGTAAAAATATCCGTAGCCGAAGAAATCAAATTTTCATCAGTTAATTTATCGATGATTTTAGGACCCAGACCTTCAATATCAAAAGCCTTTTTGGAAGTAAAATGATATAAATTTTCTCTTTTTCTAGCCGGACAATCGGAATTCAGGCATCGCCAAATAACTTCTCCTTGTTGTTTGACCAAGCGGTTTGAACAAACCGGACAATTTTTCGGGAAACCGACTTCCTTCTCACCGCCAATCCTAAGTTCTTTTAAAACTTTGGGGATGCCAGGAATAACGTCACCGGCTCTCTCAACGATTACCGTATCGCCGATTCTTATTCCCAGCCGTTTCATTTCGTCTTCATTATGCAAAGTGGCCCGGGTAATGACCGTGCCGCCTATTTCAATCGGTTCCAAGACAGCTACAGGTGTGACAGCCCCGGTCCTGCCTATTTGAAATTTAACGTCCAAAATTTTAGTAGCGGCTTGCTTGGGGGAGAATTTGAAAGCCCTGGCTCCGCGAGGGCTTTTGCCAGCAACTCCCAACTTACCAAAAAGATCGTTGTCATTGACGTTAACCACTATGCCGTCAATCTGATAAGGCAGAATTTCTCTTTTTTCGGCTATGCGACGCCAAAAATCCTTGACAGCCGCTAAATCCCGGCAGATTTCGCCTTTGTCCGCTTTAAATCCCAATAGCGGCAGAATTCGGTGTTCTTCGGAATGTTTTGCCAGTCCCATATCAATGACTATGTCGTAAGCCAAAAATTTCAAAGGGCGGGAAGCAGCCAATCTGGAGTCCAACTGCCTAATGGACCCAGCAGCCAGATTTCTCGGGTTGGCAAAAGGCTTTTCGCCTTTCTTAACCAATTGCTTGTTGAATTTCTCAAAATCCTTTTTCTCCATGTAAACCTCTCCCCTGATCTCCAGTCTACCCGGAATTTTCAATTTCAAATTTCCGGTTTCCAATTTTAAGGGGATGGATTCAATCGTCTTCAAATTCCTGGTCACCTCTTCTCCAATCTTGCCGTCGCCCCTGGTCGCCCCGATTTTAAAAAAGC
>Ga0307380_10006167_pt1 | contig 15774 bp, 16 predicted proteins | sample UN3MG_FD_202239 | JGI IMG/M metagenome (GOLD analysis project Ga0307380, IMG submission 202239) | Soil microbial communities from Risofladan, Vaasa, Finland - UN-3 | ecosystem: Environmental > Terrestrial > Soil > Coastal area > Acid sulfate soil | place: Finland: Risofladan, Vaasa | collected...
GCTGGCCTCGGAGGACAAGACGACGGCCGCAGTGTGCTGGCGAAACGACAACGTCGGGGAGTGGGACGTGCTGCGAGCGCAGTCGATCTGCATCCCGATGATCGAGCAGACTCTAGCCTGGGTGAACAAGTACCAGATCGAAAACCTGGAAGTGTGTATCGAGACCCCGTTTCTAAACCGTAACCCTGGCACGATGATCGTACAGATGTACCTCTTCGTGCTGGCCCAGGCGTACGTGTTCGACTACCTGGTGCCCATCGTGGATCAGGTGAATCTGACCATCGTCCACAACGCGACTAGCAAGAGCAAGCTAGCCCACATCAAGAACGCCAGCAAGTCAGAGATGATCGCGGCGTCAGAGTGGGCTGACTACAAACAGATGGGACTGACCTATGACCAAGCACACACTTTGGCTGACGCTTACGCCCATAGTCTATCAGCATACCGTGAGCAGTTCGACCTCACCGCAATGGCACAGTACATGGTGGAACCCAACTGTGAGGTAGGTGACTGATGTGGAGAGATACACTTATATGGATCCTGGGGATGGCACTGTCAGCTACATTGACTGGGTGCGCTGGAACAGGGAACCGGTGGGTAGACTCCGAATGGTTGGTGCCGACTACAACTTCGGTGGACTCTACCCAGTGTACATATACTTGGACACCACCAACAACAGGTACACCTGTGACACATTATTTACTACAGAGCACAACCGGCCAAGAGTGGATCGCGCCTCGCGCAAAGCTGCGCATCACCGTGCCCGCCGATATGCCTCATCGAGTAAGGGTGCAGGGAGTAGACGCGGACAGCATCGCAGGGCCCTGGAGCGCATACAGCGCAACGTGGCCAGGACGTGCAGACGACTTATCGGACAGGAGGGACGACTATGAAATTAAACCGTAAGGTGCTGACTGAGCACCAGCAGCACGTACTCAACACCATAGCCTACATGGTGAAGGCCAACATCGTGGTGTACAACGCCAGGATCGCGGTCATCCGTGACCCGGAAGACGAGGTCACCAAGGGCGGCATCATCATCCCGGAGATAGGCAAGAAGAAGATCCCGCGAGGGACAGTAGTCGGCGTTGGCCTGGGCGTGGACATGGACATGGACGCGCCGGGCACCAAGGTAGGGGACCAGGTCATGTACACCAAGTACAACCCGACCCTGTTCTCTATCAACCTGCCCAACGGAGAGCAGGCCAACCTGGAGCTGATGCACGTGACGGACCTATACCTTGGGTGGAGGAGCCCATGAGCGATAAATACACCTTCGACAACACCTGGTTCGCGGCGGTATCAAGCATATGGGACAACATATTTGACCAGTTGTGCCCCTCCAGGTATCTGGAGATCGGCAGCTTTGACGGCGCGTCCGCTTGCTATGCCATCGAGCGGATAGGGGAGAAAGAAGGAGGTACAGTTACGTGCATAGACCCATGGGACCTGGACTACAATGTGGCTCAGCTTACCAAGTATGCTAACATGGAGGAGGTGCTGGCAGCGTACGAAGCCAACGTGGCAGTGGCGGTCGGCGGGACCCCTAACCCAGTACACACCACCACCTATCGGGAGAAGTCAAGCGTGACCATGCCTCGCCTGCTAGTAGAGGGAGGCCCGGAGCAGTTCGACTTCATATACATCGACGGCGACCATACAGCTGCCACTGTTATGTTGGACGCAGTACTGGCCTTCCAGTTGCTACTGCCAGGCGGGATCCTCGCCTTTGACGACTACCTGTGGGGACAGTCAACCCTACCTACCTTGCAGCGGCCCAAGACGGCCATCGATGCCTTTGTCAACAGCTACGCCGGGCAAATGGTGGTGCTTGAGGCTCCGCTGCGCCAGTTGTACCTATTGAAACCCAAACGAAAGTAAAACAAAAGGCCCCTCTAGCGTAATGCCGGAGGGGCCTTCTTTTGTTTGTCACTTCGCCAGGCGGGCGTGACTTGCCTTGAAAGCTAGCCGTAGCTAGTCACCTGCTGCGTGCAATCCGTACCCCGCCAGTCCCCATATCAGCTTCTCAAGGAAGTCCTTGGTGGGGCTGCCCAGGGCATCCTTCACCGTCTCCTCCAGGATCTCGATGCGCTGGTCCTTGAGGCCCAGCAACTCGATGTAGTAATCCTTTTGCGCTGCGAGCAGGCTGTCCTGGAACGCAACCTCCCCTTCCAACTCGTCGATGGTTTCCCTAGCCCCAATCAGTAGGGTTACCGGAACCATCACGCTGTCGGGGCTTGCGCTTGCTGCGCCTTCGCCGCTTGATGCGGTCGGCCAGGTCAGCAGCAGGGTCATCAGTAACAGGGCGAGCACCAATGGCAGCGTCAACAGCCTCTTTTGCTTTCTTGACCCGTTCTGCAAATTCGAGTGAGGCATTGATTCGCCCTTCCGCTTCGTTGTCAGCAGCGGTATCCACCTGCCGCTTGACGTCGTCCCTCTTCTTCTTGCCCCTCATGAACAGCCCGCCGCCGATTGCAGCTAGCAGCATGAGGAGCGGTACAATGTAGCCCTCCATAATATCCTCCTACGGCAGCTTGACCCGGCTGATGGTGCCCAACACCTTCTTGACGGTGCCCTTGGCCTTCTTCATCGCACCCTTCACGGCCGCATTGTCGTACTTCTGCTTCAATGGAAACGACATGAACTGCCTATCCCTAACCTTTTTCTCATGACGCTGGAGTATTTCCCGGTTGGCCTCGGGTTTCTCAACCGGGCTGCCCTTGCGTTTGCTTCCACTTGTTGGTATCGCCATTACTTGCTCCTCTTCTTGGCAGACTTTGGCATCGCGCCGGGCTGCGCACCGTTGTCAAACATCTTGGCACCGCTCACGAAGTAGGCTGCTTTGCCCACCGCTTTGACGGCCTTGCCTACGGCTTTGGTCACGCCGCCGAACGCCTTGCGCTCCGGGTTCTTTGATCCTGCTGGTCGTTTCATTTCTTGCCCTTCATTTCTTTGACCACGTCAGCACCATACTGGACTGCCTTGGCTCCTAACACTGTGATGATCAGCACGGTCATGACGTCGGCGTTCTCCGGCGACAGGTCGTGCAGTACGAGTATGGCTAGCACCGCAGCGGCGAAGATAGCCTTGAGGCCGGTGAGCTTGTACGCCAGCCTAGTAAAGAATTCTTTCATTGCGTCCTCCGTTAAGAAAGGATCTTGTCGGCTAGCCCCAAGTCGATAGCCTCCTCCGGTGTCATGTATACCTCGTCCTCCAGCATCTTGCGCAGCTTGCGCAGCGGGAAGTCGGGGTTCTTCTCTTTGATACGTTGCATATAGTCGGCCTCCATCATTGCATTCAGCCGCTCGCCTTCCTTGGCATGCACCCGGAAATACTTCACGTGATCGTCGGACCACCAGCTTCCGTAGTGGATCATCACCGTGCAGCGGGGTGCTAGGATGCGCTCGTCCGCAGCCTGCAGGATCCACGAGCCCATGCTCATGGCGTGCCCGTAGGCTATGATGGTGACGTGCTGCGTACAAGTGGCGATGGCGTCGTAGATGGCCATGCCATGATACTCGTCACCGCCAGGGTTATTCATAATGATGGTGATGGGCTGGTCGTTCTTGTTGCGGAGGACGGTGATCCCCTTCAAGAAGAACGCAGCTTGTTCCTCATTACACTCGCCGCCCATGTAGATGGTGCGGCTGGGCACGTGTACTTCACATTCGAAAAACTGATCAACATCGTCTTTAAGATAGCTGGGCACGGTCCATCTCCTCCGCACAAATCTCTCTGAGTCGGTCCATCGGAAACATCCGACCTGGACATGTCTTGCTTGCGTAGTCGCTGTGCGGCACCAGGTCATCCGGACTTAGCCTATACCGAATGAGCCACGGAGCCAATACTCTGCGAGCAGCAACCCGCAGCCTGGCATCTCCTGGTCGGCGATCATCATAGTTTCCAACAAAGCAGAATCCAAGACTGCTCCCGTTTTGACCCTTGGTGTGGGCACCAGCCAGCCAATCGGCCCGTCCGTATAGGCAGATGAATTTACCTTGCGCTTCTTCGATACCGGCGTGGTAGCCAATGTCGCTCCATCCTTTTGTGTTCACGTGGTAGCTCTCAATGGCCGACCACGATACAGTACCGCTATCCCTAGTCAGGCTGTGATGTACTACTATCTTTGTTGGTGTCAACACTAGGCGTCCCTCCCATGGTGCGCACTATCCATTGAATGTCATCTTCCATATGCAACTGTCGCATCTTTATGTTGTCAAACTTGACGTCGAGGATTTCCTTTGAGTACACGTCCCGGTTTGCCATGGCCACGACGACCACTGACAAACCGGCGAGTAGTGTGAGGACTATGGTGCGGAATAGGTCACCGTTAATTTTAAGCACTATTGTCCCTCAACTTTCATGATTCCACGGTTCATCATCATAGGTATGATCTTGTGCGCCAATTCGGGGTGCCTCTGCAACAGTGTGATGTGCCATGACAGGCCCTCGATGTACTGTTGCTGGAGTACCCGGTCGGACACGTCTGGAACAGGCCATCCCTGGGAAACCATCAGTTCCACCTGCTTGTCGAAGTCATCCCAATTGCCTGAGCGCATGGCTTGGTGGGCCTGCTCGACAACCTCTAGCCGCTCGATGGCAAGGGAGTTGACCTCACGAGAAACTGCTTGACGTGCCTCTGAGTTCATCACAGATTCCGTCGACTTCACGCCCATGCCCATGGCGAGTGCCTCGCCCCGGTCACCGTGTGGGCCAAGGATCGGCAACTCAGTGTCGCCTACTTCCATGTAGTGCAGGTCCACGTCGCGAACCTTGCCCTGTCCTGGTCGCCAGATCTCACCTGTGGCAGCCGCAGCCGCCGCGTCGGCAGTTTCCCTGGCACGGTTGAGCATGGGGACTAGCACTTCGAAGCTAGCCATAAGGTCCTCGCCTGAGCGGGTGCAGTCATCCACGTTGCCGTGGCCTTCCATCACCGCCGTGAAGTCAGTCATGTACACCACGAACTTGCGCAGGGCGTCGATGCCTGGTGATACCATCTTGCGAGAGTCGAGGGATATGGACTCAAGGCCCACGTACTCAGACAACTCGATACCCATTTCCTCGCGTCCGATCCTGGCGATGACACCAGAGAGCATCATGAACTGCGCGAAGTAACCAGGGTTGTCCCCGGCCATTGACAGTAGTTGCTCTGCCTGCTTAGGCGTGAACGAAAGGAACTGAGTGGCGACAGCAGAGCCCGACTTGGACAGGCGGTTCATCCACGGTGGCTTGGAGGCAATACCAAAGAAGTGGTTGACTGCCTCTGTCTCGATCAGGGAGTCGAACAGGATGCTGTTGACCATACCATCAGCGGTTGCCTCGTGAATGGTTCGATACCCCATCTTGGTGAGGTGTTCGTCGATGGAGGTCCACATGGTCATGCCACGAATGTAATTCTCAGTCGACTGGATGGACGGTGACGCCAAGTGGACGTCGGCCGCTCCGTGCGTGAACTTGTTGAGGATCTTGATCCCACCGGACTTGTCGGTTTCGAAGATCTTGCCCCACGTCTTGTGCCCACCCATGCTCTTGAAGATCAACTGTCCTTCCGGAGTAGCCATCTTGAACATGCCCTTGGTGGTGCGGAACACGCCCCACTTCGCTCCGGTGGTAGCCAGCCCGGTGCTGATTGCCATCACTGGATACCGGCGGTTGCCCGCTAGCAGTGAGGTATACATCAGCCCGCCGACACTCATGACCGTGCGACTGACGCCGCCACGTTGGTACGCACCGATGCCCGTGGACTTCGATGCCCCTTCCAGAACCTGGTCGACCAAGCCGCCCAATGCGCTGGAGTCCCCTCGCAGCCCGGCGATCATCTGGTCGATGTACGACAGGTAGAATGCGTCAGCCTGCCGGGATGGGTCGGACACAATGTTGACTGCACGCGCACGGATCCGCTGTAAGGAAGGCTCCATGTGCATCTTACGTGAGGCCGACCGGCTGTAGACTTCCAGTGATGCGACAGCATCCTTGGAGTACCCTCCCTTGCCCGCACGCTTCAACATGTGTGCCATGAACAGGTTAGCGTTCTTCGACATCCCGAACAGGTGGGGAGGAGTGTTGCCGGTGGCGAACAGGCCCTCGTCCCACACGTGTGGCATGTAATCTCGTTCGAACAGGTCGCCGCCGGTGAAGCCAAACCTGTTGGAGATCTGGTCCAGCTCTTTGCGAATCTGGGCGGCGGCAGTACGCTGCTTGACCGTCAGGCCCCGCATGAGGTTCTCGTAGCCAACCGGGTTCTCGATGGGTGACGTCTCTAGCACGTCAGCCAGTAGCGCGGACATCTTCTGGTTCACTGCGATCTTCTCTTTGGCGTTGGTCTGGATGGCCTTCTTGATGGACGATGGTTTCTTGATGGTGAGAGCGCCGAACTCCATGGCTGCGTCGTTGAACCTGGTGTTCATCAGCATCATTTCGTTCTCTTGGTTGAGCATGGCACCGCGCAGAATCCTCCACGAGCCGGGGTCAACAGCGTTCATCACTCTCATCGGTTCACGGTTGACCATCCACGGAGTCCGCAGCAGCGAGGGCATCTTGAGGGCCCACGTGTGGGGATACAGTCCGTCGGCGATCCGGTCGTAATGGTTGACACGGTAGGCGTCGTTCCATGCAGACTCAGCTAGCTCGCCAGCCGACTTGCGCGGAGCGGCCAACCAGCCCTTGTCGTAGGGGACTTTGCCGTCGGCGTACTTGGCCCTGGCTCGTTTGTACCCCTGGTTGAGTGCCGCGATCTCTGGGTCGTATTCGGCTAGCGACAATTGCCGCATCTTCGCCCTGTCCTTCGCTGCCTTCAAGTACGCTCCGACAGCATCCATGTCAATGGTGTTGTCACGGGTGCCGGGGATGATCCGGCCACTGGACATGGCCGCACGCTCTGGCACGTTGTTGAGGTGCACCCGGATGTCGGCCGGGTCAGCGCCGCCTGCCATCCTGCCCAGCCCTTCGGCTGCATCTTCTGCGTCGTCAGCACCGTTAGCAACCCGGTCCCAAAACTCAGGCAGCGGTGCCTTGTCGTCGACCAGGGGATGGACACGTGGTTGGATGTGGGAGGACTGCATGTTGGCCATTGCCTTCCGCTCCTCCAGCCTTTCAGCATGCACTTCGTCGGCGGTCTTGGTGCGGAGCCACCGGCGCTTGAAGCGAGGGTAGTTCAGCAGTTCCTCGACGCCGCCCAGTTCCAGCTTGTCCCTATACTTCTCCATGTCAGCGATGACTTTGTTGTTGGACTTGACGCTCTTGCCCATTCTTTCCAGCGCGTCCCGTTCGTCGACCAGTTGCAGAAGCTTCTCGTTGACCTCGTCGGTCACATCCGCGAGCTTCTTGATAAACATGCCCTTAGTATTGCCAGACGTCCTGGCGATGGCCTTGGCGACAGCGTTCTGTTGGTGGAGCCACGCAGCCTCCTGCTCCAGAAACATGGCGGCGTCCTGTGGTGGCAGGGAGCCGTCGAACCATTGCTTGGGACTGCGCCCGCCGATGTTGTCGATGTGGCTCCGCATCTTCATGGCCAGGTCTATGGCGTTGGACGACAGGTCATCGTAGATTTCTGGGTTCAGGTGCTTCAAGACGCCCCAGAACTTGGGGTCGGCCAGCATCTCACTGGTGGACCGTGCCGTGATCTCGCTAGCAAGGGAGTGTGTGTCGTACATCCAGTAGTTGCCACCCAGCTTGTAGCTGAACTGTTCCATGTTGAACCCGGCCCGGCGCATGTTCTCAATCAGTAGGGACTGGTCCTTGGTGGACAGGGTCTTGTTCACGACGTGGTGCCACGCCTCGTGGATGAAAGTGTTGAGTACTTGCAGAGGCTTCTGGTCCACATTCACGAAGGCCGTGCGGCTCCCTCCGTGGTACTGCCCCATTAGTTTGCCGGTGTTAGCCTTGGATTTTGGGGACTTGAATGGGATGACTCGCAGCCCTAGCTTGTCGGCCAGTGTCTCCACGATTCCAAGCATGTGATCGTTCTGGCCCTTGCAGGCTACCTTACCTACGGCAGTGAGGACCTGCTCTTCACTGTTCTTGAGGTGGAAGTATCCCACGCCGTCATCTATCGCCTGGTTATTCAGGCCCATGCCCTTGGCGTCATCAGCCTCTAGGCCCAAGCGCCAAGACTTGCTCTCCCCTGGTTTCCAGTTGCGTCCGTTGCCAAACACAGACAACTCGTCGGCTTCCTCAAGGATCTCCGTCGTAGTGACGGACGTTCCTGACCGGCGCTCCAGATCCAGCAAGTGGACCATGTCCACATTGGTCAGGTCATCCTGGTGTTCCAAGAGGGAGGCCACCCGCTCATCCTCTAGCCGCTGCGCAGCACGCAGGGCCTTCAATGGCTTGGTGGTGTCCCGGCCTTTGGCCGCTGCATCCTCTAGGCGTTTGACGGCTAGGGTCCGGAGGTTCTTCGCCCCGGTCACGGCCTCCTGCAATTTGATGATGCTGTTGCCGGAGGTCACAGCGACCTCTTCAGCCACCCTGGCCTTCTGGGCAGCAGAGCCCAGAAAGCGGAGTATCCTCACGACGCCGCTTGGTATACGGCTGGCGAGGATCACTGGGTCGATGGTGAGGTCGCCGAGGGTGTAGATCCCGGTGAGCATGCCCATGGAGAGCTTGCCATAAAAGCCGCCCTCATACATCGTCTCGTAGAACTTGTCCATGGTGTCGCGCCCGAACCAGGCGTCAGGCAGGTCTATGACGTTGATCATTTCGGCTGCGGCTGCCGCGTTGACTTCGCGCAGCTTCACCAGCGCGGCCTCCTCCGCCTCCGGAGTGTCGTACCCGAGCGCGTGACTCTTCCAGTTAAGGTCGATGGCAGATGCCCACGGGGTGGTCTGCACTGGGACGCCTTCCTCGTCGACCGTCTCTTCCAATATGACTACAGGATGGAACTTGGCGACTGCCGCCTTGAGGCCAGCCCCAGTGTACAGAGTCAGCAGTGCCTGCCGTGCCCGACCGGCCATCTCAGCCAGGCCCATAAATTCCTGCACGTCCGGGCCTGCGACCACTTCTGGCATGCGCTCGTTGAAGGTGCGCTGGAGGATGTTGCCTTCCAGTGCCCGGCCCAGGCGTTCGAAGAGGTTGCCCTTGATTGCTTGGCGTGTAGCTTCACGCGCTACATCGCCACGCAAGTCCTTGTACTCCTGTCGGATCGTGCGCAGGGCAGCGTCGGCGTGTTCTGGGAAGGCCACGTGCCACGCCTTGGCATCGTCGATTGACATCGCCTCAGCGATGGCTGACATGCCTGCCGATTCTACTTCGGCGACGGCAAAGTCATACATTACTTCCGGTGCCAGATCCAGATCTACGGTTCTGCTTCCGGGAGCGTTCAGTATGTTGCTGCCCAGCGCGGTTGAGCGCGGGCCTTGCAGGTGTTCGATGGCGTCATTGTCGTCGCCGTTGTTCAGGCGATCTTCCTGGGTAGCCAACGATTCCGCAACGGGAGTCTGCCAATCATATTCCTCGTCAACGCCCGGCGTCCTCTTCTGAGGAGCAGTAAGGTCGATGACGGGAGGGATGTTGGTGACGTCCTGTCCCCGAGTCTCTTTGGAAGAGGGCTCAGGCATAGTCGGTCCTTGCTGATTCGGCATGTGTTAATCTCCAGTAGCAACAGCGGCAGCCAGTGCAGCTTCGTACTGCTCTTGCGTCCCCGTGCCTGCTAGCATTTCTTGAAATTTGAAAGCTGCGTCCATATACGCATCAGATTGTGCCAGTGGGACGGTGTTTGGGTTGAGCCCGTTGTCCCTCATGAGAGCGTTGCGTCTGGTCACTAGTGCCGAGCCGACAGCGTCAGCAATCTTGGGGTCTAGCCCGTGCATCTTCACGTAAGCCGCGCCCATTACTTTCGCGCTGCGCTTGCCCTTGTGGATGGTGACGACGTCGCGCCCGGTATTGAACACGGCGTCCAACTCTTTGGACATCCTGGCCATCAGCTTACGACGTTCCTCTCCGCCGAGTGCGAATCCACCTTCACGCATAAGCATCAGGGAATTGGAGTCTCGCCACATCTCTGATTCCGTGCGCAGGCGCAGTTCATCCGCCCTGGTGCCCCGGTTGAAGAAGGCGCTGTTGTCCTGCAAGGTGGCTAGTTTGTCGGGCTCACCAGCGAAAGCTTCCTCCAAGGCATCATAGGGGTTATTCTCCCACATCGCCAGGTGATCATCGAGCTTGAGCCATTCTCGCAACTGTTCCTTGGCGTCGAATACCTCTTGCTCCTCCATGGTTTCGGGTCCTGGAGTAGAGCGCCGCAGGATGTGGTCCAATGACGGGTCGTAGACGGGGACGTTGTTTCGCTGCGCCGTCTGCATGAGTTCCATGACAGAGATGGCAGTGTGGTCCTTCAACATTACGTTGATGAACTCCTGCGGATCAGTTCCGGTCCCACTGTCGATGGCGTCCACAATCTCGTCCGTCCAATCCAGCCCGTTGGCCTCGCTGAACAGGTGCAGACCCGCCTTACGCATGGTAGGGTTCTTGGATGTGATGCCCTTGGAGAGTAGTAAGTCAGCCGCTGCCCCACGTGGATCCTTGCCGCCCGCTGCCTTCCGGCGCATCAGTGCGGCCGGGGAGAACGGGACCCCAAGAGGAAGGATGTCGATCCACTCCTCCTGGGAGATGGTGTCCTGCCCGGCGTCGTCTGTGAACAGGCCGGGCTGAGTCTGGAGTAGGGTGACGAGCCGCTGCTGTTGGGTGTCGACCATCTTGGTGAGTGAGTCGATCTGCTTCTGCCGGTCCATGTTGTTTTGGTCGACTGCTCCGGTCATCCCCTGTATTCCACCCATGCCTAGGCCAGCGCCTCCAGCAATCAGGTCGTTGTTGCCGGATGCCATACCGGCAGCAGCCAGGGCCATTCCGAGTATGTTTTTGGGCTGCAAAAGCTGGTGCCCGAAGCTGTCCTTGCCCTGCGCCTTGGACTCAATCATCTTGCGCCGCTCGTCCAACTGATCCAACTGCTGCTGGAACGTGTACTGAGAAGTTTCGGCGGTGCGCTTGTCCATGGCCCCAGACGCCGTGCCGGTGCGCTGCTCTAGAGCGCCTGGGCCTTGTGCTGTGCTGCTGTGTTTATTGGTTGGCATCTAGTTCTCCTACTGGATTGGTCCCTGGTATGGCCGGCCACTTGGGCTGATGTATCCTGGTACTCCAGCGTTGCTGATCTGTGGTCCGACGGGCGCTGCCCCGCCGCCCATCGCTGCGCTGCCAAGCTGTACGGCCCCGTTGAATATCGTTTGACCCAGCGGCTCCTCCTTCTCCGTCACCCTGGTGGAGTTGAGTTGCCGGATGGCCTGGTCGTAGTTGAGGCCTGCGGTGGATCCACCAACGAGGCGAGCCATCAGGGCCTGGTTGCCCTGGATCTGAGCCTGTGCCATCTGGAGTGGCATGTTGATGCCAGCCTGCACCCCTTGCGCTTCTTGCCCGAGAGCCTGCATGTTGGCGGACTGCTGGTGCTGCGCTCCGACTGTGCCCTGTAGCACGGCCTCCATGGTACTGCCTCCGATGGAGCGGCCGATGGCCGTGTCTTCCACGTGGCGGCTGGCGGTATCCATGTTCTGGTCCATCTGGAGCCGAGACTGGTCACCCATAATCTGCTGGAGGCGGGACAGCTGCTCAAGCATGTACGGGGACATCTCGAACTTCCCGGCCGCGATCTGTGACAGGTCACCCATCTGACCGGCGGCGTCTGACACCGTGCTTCCCAGGAGTTGCATCATCCGTGCGGCCTCTGGGCTTTGTGCTCCGGCGGTGTTGGTAGTGGTTTCTTTGCTCGTTCCCATTCTACTCTCCTAAGTCCGTAAAGCACATGGCGTACGGGGCGTGAATGTATGCGCCCATGGACTGTGCAGCCCTGACCGCCTCTAAGTTCGTAATGAGGACATTGCCTCGCACGTAGCGGACGCCCCTTCGTTTCAGTACGGACCGGGTCTTCACTAGCAACCGGATGCCAATCCCCAGGTGCTGGAGAGCAGGCACAATTGCCAGGTAGTCGATGTAGGCATTGCGCCCGTAGTGCATCATCCAGATGCAGCCGACCAGTTGACCGTTGTCGTGTTCGGCCACAATGAATGTACCATCCATGAGACTCGCATCCACTGGAGGATAGTACTCCGTAGAGGCAATGACGTCCTCGATGTCGGCGTGGTCCTTGTGTGTTGCGATGCGGTATTTCATGGTCCCTCCTATGAAGTAAGTACGACGCGGCCGGTTGAGCTTCCAGAGTCTTCTGATTGGTAGCAGCCACAGTCTAGCCCGCTAGCCGCTCCGGACGCGTCACCAGCGGCGTTGCGTGCGGCGGAACCGGCGGCTAGTGTGTAGTCCCCGCCCGCCTCGTTGGTGAAGCCCGGCACGGATCCGGTGATGTCCGTAGTCTGGGCATGTGCTGGCCAGTATTCGTAGTCAGCTACGTTGGAGTTCATCAAGTTGAACGCGCCCATCATGTTGGCTTGGTACGTGGCACTTCCGCGTCTAATGCCACCAGCGCAGTCGTAGATGATGTTGTTTAGTACCATGCAGGTCAGAGCGTTAGCTCCGAACGCTATGCCGGAGTACACAACGTTGAGCCCATCAATGGTGCAGTTCTCTACCAATCCGCCGTTGGTAAGATAGATGCCAGCCGATAGGCCACCAACTACCAAGCAGAACGTCACTCGTGTGTTACCGGCCGTAGAGTACACATTGTACAGGTAATTATTTGTGTACACGCCACCAGTGACATTGCATTCGGCGGCACACCGTAGTCCAAACTCCCCGTTGCCAGTTGCAGAACACCTATGGAAGTTATTGCGCTGTCCAAGGAAGAACCCCGTGCCACCGTTGTCGTGCGCTCCACAGTTTACCCATGTGGAGTAGTCACAACTGGCCCCTTCCCACCCATTGTCCAAGCAGTCTATGACGTCAATGTTCTCGTAGTACCAGTAGTCGCGTATAGAGATGAAGCCGTCAGCGCGGGCGCTTGATCCAGTGATAGTGGCGGTGCCACCATCTCCTGGAGTTGACGTATAGCCTATCAGACTGATGAACGCAGCGGTCGTGCCTGCCACACTGGGAGTCACGGCCTCCGCGTAGGTAGCCGAGGCCTTTACATAGATGGTGTCCCCGGCCGCACAGTGAGTGCAGGCCCAATGGACGGTTGCCCATGCATTACCAGCACCTTCTGACGTGCCTGCGTTGGTATTGTTTCCAACCGCCCCGTCAACATAGTAAGTGGTAGCCATCTAGTCCTCCGTATAGAATGCCCGTATCCACACCTTAGTTGGCGTACCGGACACGGCTGAAGCCACGAAGTACGCCCACGACTCTGCGGCTAATGATGTGTTACTAAATGTGCTGGTCTGCACTTCCGTCGCCGTAGCTGAGTGATCCGCCGAGAGGACATCGGTGCCAGCGGTGTTAGGCGTGCCGCTTCCGCGCTCCTCAATGTTAAACGTCACGTTGCCCACATCCGTCTGGTAGGTTACCTTGGACAGGGTGGACGTGCCCGAAACGGTGAACATGGGGTACACTGTGGTAGCCGACGGCGTCTCGATGTAGATCATCTTCGACATGGTCGGGTTACTGCCACCAGCCGGTGTAGCTGGTAACCACGTAGCCCCCGACCACGCAATATGCTGCCCCGTAGTGGCACTGGTCTGAGTTAGATCCGAGACAGAATGCGTATGTGTGAGAGCCGCTGCTCCGACATCGGACGGGCTGCCACTAAAGGTCAGTGTCACATTGCCGATGCTTGTGTTGGCGGATAGTGGTGCGTTCGCTGCGATAGTGTCAATAGGTGCACTGCTTGCGCTATTTGGAAGCCACGTGCTTCCGGTCCACTGGAGGAACTGCCCAGTGGTTGCCGCCGTCTGCGTAAGTTCTGACGCAGAATGTGTGTGCGTGGTGGCAGACTTGGTGTTGAGTGCTAGCTGCACTGGTGTGGAGATTGGCAGGGCGGCCAGGGCGGCATAGCGCATTGAGCCGCCGCCGCCGACGGAGACCTGCATCATAATCAGGTGGGAGGTCGACGGGACGCCAGACGCCAAAGCATCCGTAAGCCCGTTCGCCCTGATCTCTACAACTCCACCCGGAGTCCACGTGGTGCCATTCCATATTGGGGCGTTACCGGTGGATGCTCCTGACTGCTGGAGAGCGGTCAGCGGATGGTCAGGGTCTGACAGACCGATGAGCCCGCCGTGGTCGCCGCTACCGGACGAGCCGCCGCCAAATCCTTGAGGAGATGTGCCACGGAGGTCGATGGACTCGACGAGGGTGTACGTGTTGCCTGCCGGTGCGTGCTTGACGACCAGCCGGGCGATGAGGAACCCGCAGCCACGGAAAGATTCCGGGATGCCGTAGACTGCATAGCCCGATGCGTCTGCCTGCGCGGAGGCAGCGGTGAGGTAGCTTCCGGTTGGGAGGTTCACCATCAACTGACAGTCCACTGCGTCTTCGGACACAACGCCCCACACCACAATAGAGTAGAACTTGTTGGACAGTGTGGCCCCGGCGGAGTCTAGTAGTTGAGACACCATGTTGGCCACGCGCTTGTACGCGGTAACCGAGTCATTCACTACGAACAGAGGATCCACGCTAGCCACAGTGGTCAGCGCCGGGAAGGTGTGTTCGTGCAACTGCATGACTATGCCAGCAGAGGTAGCGATATCGAACTGCGCTGCACCAAGAGTAGGGGATACTTGCGCACCAGAATGCCACGAAGCGTTCTGCTCGCGGATCCAGTGGGTGATGTGAGCCAGATGACCAGTCTCATCGGTCTTGTATGTGTGGTCGGTCCAGGCATGCACCTTGTACAGGCCGTCGGTTGCCGCGCTGGCGGCTGACTGGCAGAACACGGTGGCGATGGGAACGTACTCAACGCCGGAGGGCCATGTAGCGCCCTTGGTCAGCACCTGGGTGTCCTTCGGGATCCAGATCTTGTTGAGCACGGGTACGGCGTCAGTACCTGCGGTCAGAGCGATGCTTATGCCGCCGGTCACGTCCAGGATTGGGCGGTCATCACTGTAGATCAGGGTCAGGGCGTTAGATGCCGATGTAACGGTAAGTGTTATGGTGCCAGCAGCGGAGGTCACGGCCACAATGGGAGAACCAATTACCGCTCCGATGAAGAACTTCATGGTTTCAATCATGTCGTCGGATAGGCCCACGGTGATGTTTCCGGTAGCGGCCGTAGTCTGCAAGCCCGTGCCCACAGTCAAGCTATTCACAAAGGTGGGCTTGCCGGTGACCTCGTCCCACGGGTGGGTGTGGGCCTCTGGAGTAAACTCCGTCGGCTTGTTGAGGATGTCGGCCCACTCGACGATGACGAGTCCGTCGGCAGTGGCAGTGACCCATTGGGCCGCGCCGTCGACGATGGCAACGATCTGCCCATCCGAACCCTCGCGGGTGGGGAGGTCAGCAATCCATTGCCAGTTCCGGAAGCGGTGTCCAGCTAGGTCGAAGTCGTCCTGTGCTAGAAACTTACCTCTAATCATTAGTTAAGATTCACTCCCCGGCCTATGATGGCCATGAGCCTAGCTGGAGCAGCGGTTGCTCCCGTGATTGTGATGTTGATATCGGCCGTGAGATCTAACCCAGTAGGTTGTGGATGCCCGGCGTTGGACGCATCCGTTGTGTTGTCACATTGCGCGGATGCGATACCAATGGCGGTAGTTGTGCCATTGATAAAAAGTCGGGCGTCAAAGAATGCGTTGTCGTTGTTACCAACACCATTCAATTCGATGATACTTTTCCCAGCAAAAGTAAGTGCATGTATATTGGCAGCATCATCAAGCTGAAGACCAATGATGTGTACGGTATCCC
>Ga0307380_10006169_pt1 | contig 15773 bp, 18 predicted proteins | sample UN3MG_FD_202239 | JGI IMG/M metagenome (GOLD analysis project Ga0307380, IMG submission 202239) | Soil microbial communities from Risofladan, Vaasa, Finland - UN-3 | ecosystem: Environmental > Terrestrial > Soil > Coastal area > Acid sulfate soil | place: Finland: Risofladan, Vaasa | collected...
GGAAGGGGCACGGCGCGCGCCCCGTCGCGCCGTTCATGCGCAGGTCAGGTAACAGCGCGAGGTAGCCGGCGAGGTCGTCGTCGGCGCCGGCGGCCACCAGCTCCGCCCTGGTGGTGGTCGCCCAGGGCGCGGTCGCCAGGTCGGGCAGCCGTGGCCAATCGGCCAAGGGCGCGTTGGGGAAGCGCTGCCACCGATAGCCGGGCGTCGGCGGCAGCATCACGAAACCACCGCGCGCTTTGATTTCCACCCCCGCCACCCGCCGCGTCGCGGTTTCTTGGTCGGTCCGAAAACCGAAGTGAAACCCGCCGCTCGGGGTCATCACCGCCGGCCCGCCTAGGGCGTCGAAGAAGGCCGCTGCCTGGTCGAAGTGCGAGTGCTCGCGGTCCAGGTCCGCTACCGCATGGCCGTGGCCGCACACCGCCCCCACGCCGCCCGCGCGCAGGAAGACCGGTCGCCACCGCTCAAGGTCGGCGGGCGTCACGCGGTCGCCGTTGTTGAATCGGCCCCACTCGACCAGCGGGTGCTTGCTCGCGGGGTCGGCGGGAACGGGCTGGAGGCGAAGCGCCAGGTAGTGCACGGCCACCAAGCCCGCCCATGACTCGCGGTCGTCACCTGCGCGCCGTTGACCTGCGGGCGCAGGTGTGTTAGCATGGGGCGTCGCACCTGTTGCCTCTCGCGCGCTCGCTGTCTCACCAGCGAGCGCCTCTTTTTGTGGCACCTGTTCACCCCTGTCTGATTTCGCGCCGCGCTTGCTATCCGCTCGCCATCGCCGCTGGCGCAATCAGAATCGCGCCGTCGCTGGCGCGCCACACCTGCGCGTCTATCAGTTTATGGGGCAGTGCGATCTCACGCCGCCCCGCAGGCGCGGGCTCAGCGCCGCCGCAGGAAACGGCAGGCTGCTCCGCTTGCGGCAGAAGCCCTGGCCTCTGCATTCCCTTGTGAAACAACCCGGGATGATCCGGCCCGCGATGCTCCTCCAGGTCATTCGACATGTCCGCCTCCGAAGGCGGCGACCGCGTATCCGGGGGAGAGCGCAGAATCCCGTAGCGCCCATGGTCTCGTCGCTCAGGCCGCACTGATGAAGGTCGACAGGATGAGATCCGCTAACACCGGCCGGCCTCAGCGGTTTAGCGGGCATGGTCATTCGCTCAGCTCCGCCCGCCGATTGACGTTCGGATCGTGCCGTTTCCGACGACGCTCCTCCGCGAACCTTTGGACCTCTTCGCGTGCGAACACGCGCCCCCATCCAGCGCGCTCACCGGTCAGTTTCCCCTCAACCGCCCAGCGGCGGACGGTTGCCGGGTGAACGTCCAGGAGCTTCGCGACTTGACTCGGCCCAAGCAGTTGGCACATAGCTAGAATCTCCCTCCCCATCTGGACTACTCGCTCAAGAAAGGCTAAGATAAGCGGTGTCAAACTCCGCTCCCCCCAACCTCTAGAGCGCCTGACCCAGGCAAATCGGACAAGCGAATGTTCTTAACTGAGAATCCGGTAGAAAAGGGCAAGCAGGTCCTCTGCGGTCTCCTCTACATCGCGAGGTTGGCCGAGCGTCTCAGCACGGACATGGTGCCGTCCGCTGACAAGGAGATTTCATTTGCCGAGATCGTCGAATGGCGCGGCTTCTTTTGGGACCTGCTCTGTCTCTTCAACGAGGAGATTAACGATCTCTCCGTTGCGCGCAGGCTTATTCGGGAGTCGCTAGGAGCAAACGCCGTAGGGGGCTTCGAATCCGTCGCTTCGCGTCTCTTGGAGCGGTGTCAGGACGCCATTCTCCAGCTGGGCGATCAGTTGTCGGGCGTATTCGCGGCGCACGGTCGAGCGAAAGTGGATCGGGCCGTTGAAGTCGGCGACCCACATCGCCCCGAGTTCGAGGCTGCGCTCCGCTTTTTTTGGGTTGCCCGACAAGGCCCTCGAGCGCGGGCTGCGCGAGTATCGCGAACGCATTGGCCGCGAGCTTGATCTGATCGCCCTTTGGGAAGCCGTACAGAATTCCCACCAAGACGTGCAGGACGCACACTACGCTCATCGGAGCCGGATGAGCCGGCCTGGTGGATTTTTCGCCCTAGTTCCCGAACTGCCCACGGTCGGGCTAGAGAAGCTTCGAGCCTGCGTCCGGGCTAGGCTTCGGTCGGCCTACGCGGGCGAAGCCCCGGAGGAAGCAACAAGGAAGCGGAACGGCAGGTACGTGCACAGAGCCCTTCGTACCTCCGACGTTGAGGCGTCGTCGGTCGACTCCCTGGACCCTGACGAACTTCCCGCCGAAGCGGCATCCGTTGAAGAGGCCGTGCTACAGAAGGAAATCGCTGGTCGAGTGACCGGGGCCATTGACAGCCTGATTGACCGCTTCAGTCTCGCACCTGCTAATGCTGAGCTTGTACGAGATTACGCATCGGCACTCCGAAGCGGGTATCGCATATCGGGAAAGAAGGGGAATTCTCTGCGGCAACTCTGGCCCACGGACTATGAGGCGAAGAGGAAGCGACTGGAGCGGATAAGGAAGTCTCATCCAGGGCTTCTGGAGAGGCTGGAAAAAGCCTGCAAGTGACTTCGTCGCTGGTTGCCCCCACGATTCCCAAGCGCGACGCTTCCGAAGTGGACCTCGTGCTGCGTGGCTTCCAGGAGAGGGGGATGCGGCAGGAGGGACGCATCCACCAAATGTAGCATAGTAGTCAGAGCTGTTCAGCGTCTAGTAGTCTACAGCCCAGCAAGGCCGCGCTGGAATGGCCGGCGAATCCAAGTCCTGAAGTCCCGCTGACGTTAGTGAGGGCGAGGCGGGCTTCGCAGCCCCTTGGCGATGAGCAATGCGAAGTCCGCCTCTTGCCTTCCGAGGTAGTGGGATGCCGAACCGCCGTGATTGTCTGAATGCGAAGGTGCGACCCGCGCGCTCCAGCAGCAGCTGGCGCAGAGCGCGGCGGCGCCGATCCCGATCACGGTCGTGATGCCGGGCGGGGAACACGAGATCCTTCAGGCCACTGTCCGCCAGACGCCAGCGCCGGGTGTCCGCTTGGACGCGCCAAGCTTCGGGCTGACCGGGACTAACAGCGGTGCGCAAGGCCGGGCTGAGCCAGGGGGCGAAGGAACTGCAGACAGCGCTAAGCACGGAACACTGGCAGATCACTTCACTGCGACCCCATCTGTGGTGACGCTGCCCGTCAGCGCGCATGCGCCGCAAAGAAAAGGCAAGGCAGGCCATCCAAGCCGAGAGGGGCTTAGCGCGGAACGGGACGGGAATGGCGGTAAAGGATGGGCCCGATTGGCAGGAGACAGACGCCAGACCGCCTTGATGGTCACAGGCGCCACCAGTTACCACCTAGTCACCAACCGCTTCTTCTGGTATAATGCACACATGGGTTCGGCCCGCGCGCGGAGGGTGCCCGTGACTGAGCAAAGCCACGCCAAATATGACGTTGCCGAACGGGTCTGGAGCAGGGTTCGAGCAGCCGGGGACGCGCGTCGAGCAGCCTCGCGGTGGCGCTTGTCCCGCCTAGCCACGGGCAAAACCGGGCCGGGGCGTGCTCAGGAGCGCGCTCAGGACGCCGCGGAAGTGGGACAGGTCGGGACATCCTTCGCGCGCGCGCGAGGGCGGCCTAGGTTCAAGGTGGCGAAATCGCCACCTTGGTGGGCAAGGGGTTTCCGCGCGCGAGGGCGGCCTGGGCAGATAGCTTGTGCCAAGTTGGCACAAGCTGTAGGCTCCGCGCGCGCGGACGGCCTGGCTCGGGACAAGGGAGGCAGAGGGATGACGGCGACGGCTGAGCACGAGACGTTGCAAAGTCTAACCGGCGGGCAATTGCAACCTTTGGTGCGGGTGGAGTGTGCCGAGGGCGGGCCATGCGACGTCGTCGAGGTCGTCGCGCCCCTGCTGAGGGTCGAGGCCGAGGGACCTGACGTGGGCCCAGAGGCGTGGGTGAACGCGGCGAGGTCTGGATTGCGGGCGCCCTGCTGCGTGTGCCGCGTCGGGGTGGCCGAACTGCGGGCGCTGTCGGGTCTGCGTTTGGGCGCCAGGGAGCGCAGGGTGTTGCTGGGAGCATCGCCGGCAGAGACACGGGATAGCTACCACATGGCGAGGGCAATGGATATTGCCGGTGACACACAGCAGCGACGGGGCTGGCGCGATGGCAGGCAAGGGGAATGGACGGTCGGCTCACACTCGGAGCAGAGCGCGACGCGGCGGGCGATCCACAAGCTGCAACGGGCTGGACTGGTAGCCAGTGCCTACAGGCATGGCCTGCGCGTCAAACTGACGATCCTAGGCGCTGCCGTAGTCGATGACTTCCGGGCGGCCCTGGAGGACGGGAAGCGGATACGGTGGGCGGGGTGGATCGCGGCGGGGACACTCGACTTGCGGGCATCACTCCACGATCGAATCAAGCTGTTCGCAGAGGCCTGTCGGCAGGCGGCAAAGGAGAGAGAGGGAGCAGTCAAGTGGGGGGAGAGCATAGGCGTCCCACCGATCCCGATCTTCCAGCAGATGCACGAAGAGACGAAAGCAGCGGCGGTTTGTCTCCGCGCCTGGGCAGACGCAGCGGAGGGAGGGGGTGGCCCCATGGAGCGAATGAGCGATTACGACGAAACGGCCGAGGCGGCAGGGATCGGAACGAGGGAGGCACAGGGATGACTGCGAGAGCACAAGACGTCCACCGCGGAGGGCAACAGGTGTGAGGAATTCTGTGACCGCGCGCGGCTGCCATGACCTATGATTCCTCACTACGTAGTGAGGATTTGCTCTGGAGCCACTCCACCACCAGGGCGGCGCCCGTCGCGCCCAGGGCGCGCGTGCGGGGCGCGCAGGGGCGCGGCGGCCTGGGCCCGCCTATGGGCACGAGCTGCCAGCGGTTGGCGCGTTTGGCTTTGCCCGCCAGCACGACCCTGTAGTCACCGATCACCCGATCGCGCTGCTTCCCCAACTGTTTGCCAAACGCGGTTCGCTGCGACTGTTCGCTGCCTTTGCCCAGATCGAACCCGTCCATCTCCAAGGCCAAGGGGAACAACTCGGAGGTACCTGTGATTGTCAAGCGGCGATGAAACCACCTTTACGCCGACACAGTTGAGATGTCAGATGGTCGCGAGGCGGCCTTTGCCGCCGAGAACAGGCAGGCGGAAGGCTGGCCCCAGGTGGACGGGCAGCGAGAAGAACGTAGCGCAAGGCATCCCGGCAAGGTGAAGGGCACGCCGGCCTGTGGAAGCGTGAAACTCGCCGACGCTGCTTGTCGTGTGTGCGGTCGCTACCCACGGCCGGAAGTCAGTTGATCCGCGCGTGGCAGCCGCTTGGCCCGAAAACGACATCGCGCTGGGCACCTCGTGCGAGGCGGTATGCAGTCACCCGCTGATCGGCGAACGCCACACACTCAACCTCAACCGGGAACGCCTTATCGGTGTGGTATGGCTTCCGCCATGGCTGGCCGCGCCACATCGTATCAGGGAATGCGCCGCCCAGCGCCATATGGTGACGCCAGCCGTTGTAGTAGACGGTGAAATCCATCAGTAGCGTGCCAGATGATCGCCCCCGCTGATTTCAACCTAGGCCGCAGGGAAGCTATCCTGGCCCGGCGAAAAGCGCTGGAGATTCGGGCTTTGGTGGCCAGGCGCGAGCACTACCGCAAGTTCGCGCGGAGGGGACAAGATGCAAGAGCAGGGACACCCGAACTGTACCTTAATTCACCCCCGGACTTGTCCCACAAGCGCTGAAGTTCGACATCTGAGTCTGCGGCTGGCCAGGGATGCCGTGTGAACTGTTTCTCGTGCTCGCCAGCCAGTGACCTTGCCTGGCGAAAACCACTCCAGGTCCGGACCCTGGTTCTCAGGCGGGAGCGCTACTGGAGGATGGTACTGGGTCATGGAAACACAGGGGCGGACACAGCCGAAGTGTGACCTAGCTCATCCCAGATTCGCCGAGGCCATACACCCATGGCAAGATTCGGGGAAGGGAGGGGCTATCGCCGCTGGCGGAAGCGGCGCGGTGACCGCGGGACGGCAGCTCCTTGAGGAGGGCGGGAACGCGGCCGATGCTGCCGTCGCCACGCTTCTGTCTCTGATGGTCACGGACTACGGCATGTTTGCCATAGGCGGCGAGGTCCCGCTGATCATCTATGATGCCAAGACGCGGCGGGTTAAGGTGTTGTGCGGCCAGGGCCGGGCGCCGCTAGACCCGAAGGCCATAGACTGGTACTATGCCCACGGCATCCCGGACCAGGGCAGCTACAAGGCGATGCCCGTACCAGGCGCGGTGCATCTATGTCTGACGGCGCTCAAGCTATACGGTACTAAGCGGTTCGGCCAGGTGGCGGCGCCGACACTCGCGCTTCTCGAGGGCGGAGAGCGTTCGTGGTATCCAGCCCTGGCGACCACGCTCCTCAAGATGATAGAACGCGAGCGCAAAATGAAGGGCACGCGGGGGGAGAAGCTGGATGCCGCTCGTGACCGCTTCTACAAGGGCGATATCGCGGACGATCTGGTGCGATGGTACGAGGACGTCGGCTCCTTCCTGCGCAAAGCCGACCTTGAGGCACACGCGACGACTATCGAGGACCCTGTGTCGGTCTCGTATCGGGGCTATACCGTGTACAAGTGTAACACCTGGACGCAGGGACCGGCACTGTGCCAGATGCTGCGGCTGCTCGAAGGGTATGACCTGAAGAGCGTGGGACACCTGTCGGCCGACTACATTCATGTGCTGATCGAGGCGATGAAGCTGGCCTTTGCCGACCGCGATGCGTACTACGGCGACCCGGGTTTCGCGGACGTGCCCCTTGGGGCTCTGCTCTCCGATGAATACGCCGCTTTGCGCCGTCCATTGATTGAGATGAAACGCGCCTCCCTGGAACGCCGCCCGGGTGACCCATACAACATGAGGCCTCTGCGGAACGCGTCGGATGCCGGTAGCAACTGCGTTCGCACTCCGATCTTGGACACGACGACGTGCGTGGTGGCGGACCGGTGGGGAAACGTGGTGGCAGCAACGCCAAGCTGCAATCTCGTAGGCAATGAGCCCGATCCCGTCACCGGGGTCGTCCAGGGGAACCGGCTGCGGTGCCTCAACACGACGCGCAGCCATCCGAACTGCATCGAGCCGGGCAAACGGCCGCGCATCACCCTTACGCCGACGCTGGTAGCGAAAGACGGGAAGCCGGTCATCGCCATCAGCGTTGCGGGCGGGGACCGGCAGGAGCAGACAACGTTGAACGTGCTGCTCAACTACATCGAGTTTGGGATGCCACCGAAGGACGCGGTGGTGGCGCCTCGATTCAGCACCGCCCATATGGAGAACTCCTTTGACTCGAACGCCGACCGGACGGCAGCCTTCATGGTCGCCGGCAGCTTGCATGTGCAGACCGGCGTGCCCGAGGGTGTGCAGGTAGAGTTGAGGGCTCGCAGGCATGACGTCACGACGACGGCGGCTGCAATCGCCCGTCCTGTGATGGTCTTCTTCGACCACGGCACCGGTACGATCCACGCCGCGGGTGATCCTGCTGGTGGTCTCCACGCCGCAGCGGTACCATAGCCGGGGCGATTGCTCCTCGGGCGCAGTCATGGCGGCTCTGCATCATGTGCAGCCACCGGCGACTGCCGTAGGGCGCCCAGCTCCGTCGTCTAGCCCGCGGAAATGGCGTGAGGCGCCGGACTTCTGCGCATGTTTCGCTTCCGGGAACATTGGCTAACCAGAACGACCGGTCGTCGAAATCCGGCACCTCGTCCACATTCCGGCAGTTTCGGTGGCAGGTCGTTTTCCTCCACCATGCCTTGGCACTCGAAGCCTCTCGACGATTGCCCGTTTCCCTCAATCCGAACGGTCGTTTCGCTGGAGAGCGAGCGGCGATTTCCATATTTCCCAACGGACCCTTGGAGCGCAGCGATGCTGGGTGACGACAGAACCGGTGTTATAGGACCATAACTTCGAGCGCGGTGGGCAAAGCCACCCCGGACGATGTCTACTTCGGGCGGAAGGAAGCGATCCTGATGCGGCGAAGGGAGTTGCAGATTCGGGCTCTGGTGGCCCCGCGCAAGCGCAATCGTCGGATGAGGGGGCAGTCAACATGCACCGGCAAGGACACAAGAACTGTGCTTGACCTCGTTCCCCCGGTTTGTTCCAAGGCGGCCGAGGACCAACGCCTCATGGCGTCGAGCGGTCACCGCCAGCCGAGCGTTTCCCCGAGCGCGCAGGCCCCACCTGACCGAGTACCTGCCGATGAGGCTGACCGCCTGGGCCGAGAGAGGGATGCGTGATCAGCGCAGACGATTTCCATACTTACTACCAGATGCACGAGTGTGCACGCCGACTCTGGCTCGACTCAACCAGGCCTGATCTGAAAGCGTCTCCGAGTGAGTTCGATCAACTGGTCATGCGCAAAGGGCGCGCGCACGAGGAAGCCCATCTGGCCGCCTTCCCCGAGCACTTACGCCCGACTTATCCCATGGGGGATGTGGCTGCGGGAGCGCAGGCGACCGCAATCCTGATTGCCCAGAGAACCCCGGTGATCTATCAGGGGGTTCTCCTGTCTCCGGACAGGGCGCTGGCGGGCATTCCTGATTTCCTGATTCGCGAGGGAAACGGTTATGTAATCCGCGACGCCAAGCTGGCCGTTAATCTGGAGCGACATCCCGAGATCCCGGCCCAACTAGGTCTGTACTCACGCCTCTTGCGCCAAGTCTGCGGGTCGCCACCAGTACGCTGCGAGGTGCTACTTGGGAATGGCGAACTGGTCCTGATGGGCCCCGAGGACGTCGCCAATCTCATTAGTCGCGTGTCCGCAATCAAAGGTGCAGCGGACATGCCTGATGAAGCAGTGGGATGGTCAAAGTGCAACCCGTGCGCCTTCTTTGATTATTGCTGGAGCAGCGCAGTCGAAGCGCATGACCCGGCCGTCGTGGCTGGAATCGAACGCGGACTTCGCGAGGCCTTGATGCGCGCAGGCATCAAGCGCTATGATGACCTCCTCAGCATCGGCGTCGACAGGTTGGCCGAGATGCGCTTTCAGCAAAAGACGCGAGAGCGCCGTGTAGGCGAAAAGATCGCAGAGAGGGCGCTGCGGCAGGTTCGAGTGCTCATGTCCGGCAAGCTCCAAATGGTGTCCGTCCCTCAGCTGCCAACTCCTGGGCCGATCGTCTGTTTTGACGTCGAGTCGAATCCGTTCGAGGCCGATCTCGAGCCTGTAGTCTATCTATGGGGCATTCTTGTCGACCAAGCCGACGGCTCGCACCCGACGTACTCGGGAGTCCTTGCCAGCCCAGGCAGCGAAGGGGACAAGGTGGCATGGGAGGAGTTCCTGAGCAAGGTGGCGGTGATTCTTGGGGAGCTCGCCGATGTCCCGTTTGTTCATTACGCCGCTTACGAGAAGACGTGGCTGGCTAACTACGTAGAGCGCTGGGGTGATCGCGACGGAATGGCAGAGCGCGTGGCCGAACGGCTGATCGACCTGTACCCGGTGATCACGAGCTCGCTGTGCCTTCCTGTACACTCCTACAGCCTGAAACAGGTCGAGAAGTGCGCCGGATTCCGCCGCGAACAAGAGGAGTACGGTTCGCTCTGGTCCGTTGCCCGATACAATGCCCTTGTCGGGGCCGCCGATGAGGCTGAGCGCAAGGCCATCGAGACTGAACTGCTTGTATACAACGAAGAAGACTGTCGGGCGATGCGGCATGTCCTTGAATGGGCTCGAAACCCACGCTGACGGGCATTGAAGTGCTTCGGGTGGTTTCTTTCAGTTCAGGGCGTGGAGATGGGCCACTGGGTATGTGGTCGGCGGCTGTTTCGACACGGAAAAGAGCCTGGCCGGATCGAGACTTTTCCCTTCCTGTGGGCGATAGGCGCGCATGGGACGTGACAACTGCATGCTCTGTATGACAACCTGCAACCCAGTGCCCTGCTCCCAGGCCAGCACGGCCGTGAGCAACTCTCCGCCAGCGGCTGCGGAAGGACTTTGGCCCATAGCAGCGGAATCAGCCGGTCATCGCTTACTGCTCCGCGGCGGGCAGACGACAATGAGTGGACGCCAGAGCGTCTCTGCTGTTCACTGCCGTTCATTGGATTACCCGGCCGCGTGCGGTCTTGGCAGACCGCTGGAAGGATTACCCGAATGAGGGAGGCTCCTAGCATGCCTACGAGTCACAAGCGGGTCTTGGCACCTAGTCGTTTGTCAGGGCCTACATGCGGTTCCTCCGACTGCATCATCGTCGCCAAAGAGAGGCCTTCGCAGAAGGGCCCGAGGATCTTACAGGTAATCGAGAGCTTGTCCTACCGGCCGGAAGAGCGGACCGTCGTGATATTGATTGACATCATCTCCGAACATGACTGCGATGTCCCGGTCCGCTATCGCGTGGTGCATCGTGGCGGCGTGGCAGGCGTATTGCGCAGATTCCTGCTGCACGACGAAGATCCTCGGCAACGCATTCTGACACAGCTGTATGCTAAGCGGATGACCCAACACCCAACGGACGAAGACTTGATCCTGTTCCATCCAAGAACGAACTGCATGGGCTATCAGCGAGAGGGGGTGGAGGTATCGCTGGCAGGTCCCGGGCGCTGTTTTGACCAGTTGCCTGTGGAGAGTCAGTTGCGGCCGGAGCACGGGGTAATCAGCCCTGATGGGAGTCCGCCTGTCTTCACGTCGTTTCTCATTCCACCTGAGGGGACGCCTGCCATCTGCGGGGAGGAACGCTCGATCTGTAGGCTAGAGCTGCGCATTCACCCGCAGACGTACGACCATCTGGTGGGCACAGCGGGCGGATTCTCTGTCGATAGCTACGACGGGCTGGTTCGAGACATTGAGTACGATCTTCAGGTCATGGGTACTGACGACCTGAAAGACTTCTTCTGTAGGGCGATCAAGCCGGCGAAGGCACTGCTTCTGCCAAAGGCGTACGATATCGTGGTCTTTCAGGAAATCGGTCAGCGCATAGAGGTGGATTCAGGGAGCATCAGCATATGTCCTGCGCCGGAGAGTGAAATTGGGACAGAACTCAGAGACAAAGTATTGTGGTTCTTCGGCCAGACGGAGGAGTTCTATCTGAGTCTTCGCTATCAGTCAGACCCGCTTCGAGGACGCGACACACTCGCGGAGGCGCGCGCGCGTCCGTAGGATGGGCACGCGAGGTCGGTGTTAGTTTTGGGGCCCTTATGTTACCGGTCCGCTGTCGGAGTCAACCTGCGGTTGCCGATAGGTTCGATTGGTCTATGGTCTGGAATGACCTGCTGGGGGCGGCTTGTCGCTTCCCCTCCTTGTCTGCTCTGGAAGCTGTTGAATTCTAGCAGACTGTAGAAAGGGGCGGATTCCGTGGCACTCAATCAGGACCTAGCTCGGCCAGGTCCGACCGAACCCGTGCAGGCCGCAGCGACTCAGATAGGCATCGATTGGCTGAGTCGCAGATGCGGCGGCGCCGAGCCGCACAGATTGTTGTCGGATATCGAAGAGACCTTGACGGATGCATTATTGAAGGGCGAACTCAGCCGGGATGCCGCCGCGACGATCGGCAGCAAGATCTCACAACTCGACGACGCGCTGGACGTGTGCGGCTGCGATCAGCTCAATGCTTATGCCATTCAGGTGCTCCGCACAACAGCGTTTGTGAAGCGTGGCGAGCAAGATTGGTGCGTCTGGCGTTGCTTCGCTCTGATCAACACCATATGGCAGCGTCATCATCCAATAGACGTGCGGCGCCGGAAAGAAGAGCGAAGAAGGCGTAGGAGATTCGATCCAGTATTTGACGAGGAACGGCTGCTAGACGGATGGCTTGACGGTCTAGGCCGCGTACAGCCGGAGGCGCTTCACTCGTACGTTCAAGTGCTGCGCTGTGAAGGCCTACTTGAGTGCCCCAGGTTTGCCAACGAGGCTGTGCCAGAGTTGAAGCGACGCGTAGTTGAGGCTGCCAAGAACGGAGAAGTTGAGTGCGCAAGCAAGGCGACTGACGCGTTCATAAGAAGGGTACTGGAGACGCTTGTGGACCGCAAGCCCGAGCTGGTGGCAGATCACCTGGGCACTGCAGCAGAAATGCTGTCCGGCATAGGATCAGCGTCTCCCGGAACGGGAACGTACGTGGATGCGCCGCTGAGGCAGCTTGCAGCGCTCGTAAACCACCTCGGAATGAGGTCGCCGGCGTCGGGATCTAGGGCCAAGCGAATCCGTGAGGGATGCCACGAAGTCTACCACGCGGTTAGCGGGCTCCACGAAGGGGCGTCACGTCAGGTGCGACGTGAATTGGGGTCCGTCATCGAATCGTTTCTGCCCGCGGTGGGAGGGTGGCCGAGCCGACCGCGCCGAAGAAGGGCGCCGGAGGGCGCAACGGCGGAGCTGTCTCTCATGTCGGATGGGTGCGATGAAGTATGCCGCGTGAATGCCCAGATTCTAGACGTATCCGAAGTCGGGCGAGGCCTACATATCGCACTCGATCCCCACTTGGTGAAGGAGTGCTGTCAGTTGGCGGGGAGCGAAGAGGATATTCCAGGAGAGAAAGCGACCTCGGCTCGGCTGTGCGTGACAGGTACAGACGGACAGCGCCGGGTCTTTCGGCAAGCCGTAGTTCAGGTCCACCTTCCCCCGCTGGGGAGGAACGAGTCGCCTTTACGAATGTCATCCGAGGCTTGGCTGCTTAGAGGGTGGAACTATGCCGGCGAAGAGGCGAAAGGGTCGGGGTGCGTGCTACTACTTAAGGAAGCAACGCCAGAGCTCTTACGCCATGTGGGTCGACTGTCCGAAGTACTCCCCGGCGAGAGCCGCGCGCAGCGCGCCGATACGAGAGCGCTTCCCGATCTGGTCGCTGCGCGTGAGAAAGCATATCCGCCGTTCAAACGAGGCGGGGGGGGGGGAATACTGGATGGTCTTAGAGAGTGGTTTGAGCAACTCTCAGATGAGATGAGGCGAGGAAGTTGGCGATCATTCTGGGGTCGCCCCTCTTGCCCTGTCGACGAGGCCGCAATCCAAGCTCACATGAAGGAACCGCTGGACAAGTACGTTACTTCGCGTGGTGGTCGCCTGAGTCGGGAGGAGAACAGAGGCGTTGGCCAGTGCGATTTCGTCGTCTCCTACGACTCGGCTGCTGTCGGAATCGAGGTGAAGCATGATCGCGGAGACTGGAGGCAGGGGATAGAGGCGGAATTGCCTACCAATATGGGCGCCATGCCCTACGGGTTGTTTGTTATGTTCGCATTTCAGGGAACGTTCGGGCGGGGGGCCGGAGATTTGTCGGAACTGCTTCAATTGCGAGACCGAGTGTGTGCTCAACGCCACATTCGCATCGACGTCGCCGTAGTGAGCTGCGACAAGCCCGTTGCGGCATCCAAGCGAAAGAGGCCGTCGACCTCCGGCGAGGGATTCCAATACTACGAAGGACCGGAGCCACGGGAACCGGGCGCGGGTAAGGGCACAAGTGCGGCAAGACCGGTGGCTAAGCCGCGCGCGAGCCGACCGCTAGAGACAGACTTTCCGTCTGCTCGGGTAGCGGAAACACGGCGCAAGGATCAACCGTAGCTCTGGTTGGAGCGCGCGGCTTGTGGCACAGTTTCACCGGAAGGATGTGCGCCGTCACGACTCTCGGAATCACGGCAATTGGTGCGGCCAGGAACGAGGGCACGCGGAACGACGGCAAGGGAGCCCGAAACGGTGCGATGTTACTTCTCTCAGGCCATCACCCTTCTCAAACAGAATGAAATGAAGCAGTACCTCGAGTACTATGACTTCATCGAGGAGCGTCTGACCCACGATTATCGAGTGGCAGTGTTCAATCCCATCAAGGAGGAAGCCAGCATCACGCCACGCGAGATCTACCGGCGTGACTTGGGGGCGCTGAACCGCGCAGACTTCGTTGTCGCTGAGGTTTCGGTAGTCTCCTGGGGTGTGGGGGAAGAACTCGTCTATGCGATCCTCCGCGGGAAGCCGATCCTCGCACTGCATAACACCGCATCCGAGTTCAAGTTGTCAGAGATGATCAGTGGGGCAGGCTTGCGTCTGCGGGAATATGACGGGGGGCGCCCCGCTGTATGGAAAGAACAGCTGACTGGGCACATCGCTGAGTTCGTGACGGAATTGAAGCAGTATCTATATCTGCAGCGGCGGCTTTGCGCCCGGATGCCGTAGCACCTTCCCGAGGGAGCACTATGCAGCGCCTTCTTATTAGTGTCAGGGGGAAGAACGAAGCCATCGAGGCTGTAAGAGGTGGCGCACACATCGTCGACGCCGAGTACCCAGGATCAGCCTTGGGTACGCCGTACCCCCTGAATATCTATTGCATCCGCCAGTCTGTCCCCTTGGACAGGCTAGTGAGCACGAATATTGGTGAGAAGCAGTTCGTGTGGAGCACCGCCGCCCAGGCAGCTCTTGGTGTTGCATTCGCTGGTGCGGATATCATTAAAGTCGGCCTGGCCGAACTGAATGGGGCAAGGGCGGCTAAGATAATGGGCAGGATTGTTCACCATGTCAAGCATTGGTTCCCCTGGAAAGTCCTGGTGGCAACGTTCTTTGCGGACGACGAGATGCGGAGAGTCTTTGACCCGGTGAGTAGCGGTGCGGAAGTCTGCGTGACGGCCAAAGCGAAAGGCGTGCTGATCGACACGTTCTTCAAGGAGCGAGGCATTGGCCTCCTTGATTGCCTGAGCAAGCAGGAAGTGGCCAAGTTCGTCGCCGACTGCCATGCAGCAGGCAAAGAGGCCTGGGTGGCAGGATCGGTCACAGAACAGCAGCTGCCGGTCCTATGGCGAACCGGCGTCGATGTCATATGCGTTCGGGGCGCGGCCTGCGGACAGGGGAGGGGGCGGATGGGACGCGTGAGTGACGGGATCGTCCGACGACTCGTCAGCACGATCCCTACGCAATGACTTCAGCGAGTGAGGAACCCCGAGCATGTGCGCCGTGTCAGCAGATGACGGCAAAGCAGCGGGCGGCTCGGCGTGATGCGCTTGCTGAGGAGAATAGTACCGATGTAACCCCCCCAGCAAGCAACGCATCCAGCCGTGGTCGCGCGGCGCCTAGTGCTGCGCATCTGCTTCTGATCAGCGCGGCGTTGGCCTGGCGCGCTGTAACACGTAGCCCCAGACGCCTTTTGGGCGCTCCCGCTCCTGTATGCCCTCACCCCTTATGTTGACCTTCCCCGCCCAGTCCCACCGCCGCAGGGTCTCGGGATGAACACCCAGGAACCGAGCCGCCTCAGTCACCGTCAGATAGTCGCCAAGCTTCATAGTGCACCTTGCTTGAACAGCCCGTCACCCTTCTTAGCGCCCTGAATGGACTGAGGCCAGGCCCTTGGCAGCATAGGTTCTACAACCCTCAGCGTTTATCGTGCTGGTAAAGGACCGCTCTCTTGCGCGGGGTCAGCTCTCACTCGGCCCCCCTGTCCCGGTCAGCGAGAGTAGAGACGGCGAGTGGGGTACACCGCGGCTGCCTGCTCGAGCGAGACGCGCTGGATTTCCCCGATCAGGTCGAAGTTGCCGAATGGGATGTAACGGAGCACCCCTTGCTCCAGCCGAAAATGCGGATAACGCCGGCGTCACGGCGGGGAGCTGAACCACAATGCGTACTCCGACGCAAACCGATCACCGAATCCGATTGAAAGTGCGCGGTGATTCCGATCCAATCCGATCACCGAATCCGATGACGTCCGATCACTGAGTGGGGGGCGGAACGAAGCCAGACGCGGGATAACCGACCAAGCGTGGGGTAAGCTGTTCTCTTCTGGTCTTATTGAATCTCGCGTAATAGGTTTGATTTCTTGGTGCAGCTATGATATGCTGTAGGCATGAAAGCGCACATTGGCGGCCGACGAAACTTTGCCGGTTTGGAGAAGCGCAGGTT
>Ga0307380_10006171_pt1 | contig 15768 bp, 13 predicted proteins | sample UN3MG_FD_202239 | JGI IMG/M metagenome (GOLD analysis project Ga0307380, IMG submission 202239) | Soil microbial communities from Risofladan, Vaasa, Finland - UN-3 | ecosystem: Environmental > Terrestrial > Soil > Coastal area > Acid sulfate soil | place: Finland: Risofladan, Vaasa | collected...
CGGGGCAGGCATAGCCATTCGATCCCGCCGTCGGGGGCGACGAGAGCGCCCGTATGGCAGTCGGAGAGGAACGCGTACTCGCCGATCTTCGGGAAGCCGTCGCTGCCGTATGTCGGCGCCAGGCTCACCAAAGCAGCGCCGTCGCCCGGGCGGCGATGTTCTCGGCTGTAAAGCCGAACTTCTCGGCAAGCTCGGGGCCGGGGCCGGAAGCCCCGAAGTGGTCGATGCCGAAGGCCTCGCCCTCGTCGCCCACCCACCGGTTCCAACCGAGGGTCGAGCCGGCCTCGACCGAGAGCCGCTTCTTGACCAGCGGTGGCAGCACCCGGTCGCGGTACTCCCGATCCTGGGCCCTGAACCGGGATGTACTCGGCATCGAGACGACCCGCACCGCCACCCCCTCGGCCTCGAGCAGGTCGGCCGCCGCATCGCAGAGCGAGACCTCTGAGCCGGTCCCGATCAGGATCAGCTCCGGATCACGGTAGGCGACCGGGTTCCGGTAGATGTAGGCGCCGCGGGCGATCGCGTCGTCGGGGATCCGCGAGCGGTCCATGTTGGGCAGCTTCTGACGCGTGAGGACGAGCGCGGTGGGCGCGTCGCAGGAGCCCAACAGCCAGTGCCAGGCGAGGAAGGTCTCGTTCGCGTCCGCCGGTCTTACGACCTGGAGGTTTGGCATCGCCCTGAGGGCTGCCAGGTGCTCGACCGGCTCGTGGGTCGGGCCGTCTTCACCGACCCAGAAGGAGTCGTGGGTCCAGACGAAGATCGATGGGATCTCCATGATCGCGGCCATCCGCACGGCTCCCCGCATGTAATCGCTGAAGACGAAGAAGGTGGCGCCGTAGGCGCGCATGCCCTCGATCGTCAGAGCGTTGATGATCGCTCCCATCGCGTGCTCGCGGACACCGAAATGAAGGTTGCGCCCGTCGAAGTGGTGGCGCAGCACATCCGGCTGATCATTGAGATGCGTGGCCGTCGAGGGCGCCAGGTCGGCGGCTCCCCCGATCAACTCGGGTACGCGCGGCGCGAGCCAGTTCAGCGCCTTGCCGGAGGAGGCCCGGGTGGCGAGCGGATCCTCATCGGGCCCGAAGGTCGGGAGCTCCGAGATCTCCGGCAGATGCGGCTCGTGCCTCCCCGAGACACGGATCAGTTCAGCCGCGGCGTCGGGATTCTCCTCGGTGTACTCCTCGAACAGTTGCGACCACTCCTCCTCGGCCGCTGTCCCGCGCTCGACGACGCCTGCAAACAGCTCCCGCACCTCTTCGGGGACCGTAAACGGCTCGGCGTAGGGCCAGCCGAGGTTCTCCTTCGTCAGCTTGATCTCTTCCTCGCCCAGTGGGGAGCCGTGGGCCGAAGCCTTGCCCTGCTTGTTCGGCGAGCCGTAGCCGATCTCGGTCGGCAGAACAATCAGCGACGCCTTGTCGGTTACACCCTGGGCTTCACGCAGCGCCAGCTCGATCTGCTCCAGGTTCGAGTCCTTGGGGAGTTGGTGCACCGACCAGCCATAGGCCTCGAAGCGCCCCGCGACCTTTTCGCGGAAGGCGAGGTGGGTGGAGCCCTCGATCGTGATCTCGTTGTCGTCGTAGATCGCGATCAGCTTGCCGAGCCCGAGGTTGCCCGCCAATGAGGCGGCCTCAGAGGAGATCCCCTCCTCCATGCAGCCGTCGCCGAGCACCACGTAGGTGTGATGGTCGATGACTCGGTGGCCCTCGCGGTTGTAGCGCTCGGCGTGAATCGCCTCGGCGAGCGCAAAGCCGACCGCGTTGGCGAAGCCTTGGCCGAGCGGGCCGGTCGTAACCTCGACCCCGTCGGTCACCCCATATTCCGGGTGACCGGGGCAGCGGCTGCCGAGCTGGCGGAACCGCTTGATGTCGTCGAGGGAGACGTCGTAGCCGCAGAGGTGGAGCAGCGAGTACTGCAGCATGCAGGCGTGCCCGTTGCTGAGCATGAAACGGTCCCGGTTGAGCCAGCCGGAGTTGGCCGGGTTGTGGCGCATGATCCGCGAGAAGAGGACGTAACCGAGCGGCGCCAGTCCCATCGGCGCGCCGGGGTGACCGGAGTTCGCCTTCTCGACGGCGTCCATCGCGAGCGTGCGGATCGTGTTGACGGCGAGCGCGTCGAGTTCACGTTCTGACAACTGCTGACTCCTTGGCTTGATGGTGACGGCGACCACTCTATGCAAGTCGCCTGCTGACCCCGAGCCCAGGCTCCGCCGGAGCCGCCCGCTGCCGCCTTCGACGGACGCCACGGCGGGCTCGATACGTATACGCTCGCCCTGATGGCGACCCCTTACCCACGATGAGTCCCCGGGCCAAGGCACGCGGCGGTATCGATCTCGGCGGGACGAAGATCCAGACCGTGGTCGTCAGCGCCCGCAGCAGGGTGCTGGGCGAGGCCCGCACCGCGACGCCGCAAAGTGGCGGCCCGAAGGCGATTGCCGCAGCGATGGCCGAGTGCCTGCGAGAGGGTGCGGCGGCGGCCGGCTACGAGACCGCGGCCCTCACCGGTGTCGGCGTCGGCTCCCCGGGCGAAGCCGACGGGAGCACCGGGACTGTCAGCGGAGCGAAGAACCTGAGTGGCTGGAACGGCACCTTTGCCCTCGCCGAGGCGCTCGAGGCCGCGCTCGGGCCAAAGGTCCAGGTTGGCAACGACGTCCAGGTCGCGACCACCGCCGAGTTCAAGCTCGGCGCCGGTCGGCCATACCGCAGTCTGCTCGGTGTCTTCTGGGGCACCGGGGTCGGCGGCGGCATCGTCCTCAACGGTCGCGATTGGCTCGGCCGCGGCGCCGCGGGCGAGATCGGCCACGTCGTCGTCAAGCGCGGCGGCGCTCGCTGCCCATGCGGCAACCGCGGCTGCATGGAGGCCTATGCGGGGCGCGCGGCGATGGAGGCGAAGGCCCGCCGGCAGGTCAAGAAGGGCCGCAAGACTGTGCTCTTCGACGTGATGGAGCACAAGGGCAAGGACCGGCTGACGAGCGCAGTCTGGGAGAAGGCGATCAAGCAGAAGGACGATCTCGCGCTCGAGCTGGTCGACCGGGCCGTGAAGGCGCTGGGTGCCGGGATCGCCTCAGCCGTGAACCTGCTCGACGTCGAGGCCGTGGTCCTCGGCGGCGGCCTCGGGGTCCGATTCGGCGAGCGCTACGGACCGGAGATCGAGAGGCGCATGGAGAAGAACCTCTTCGCTCACGACAATCCGCCGGCCTTCCACGTTGCTGAGCTCGGTGACCTCGGCGGCGCGATCGGCGCCGCGCTGCTGGCCTCCAGCTGATCGGGACTCACGGATGGCGATCCACGACATCTCGGTGCCGATCCGAGAGGGGATGCCGATCTACCACGACAACCCGGGCTTCTCGCGGATGCTCGACTCGGCCCTCGCCAAGGGCGCCGGCGCCAACGTGTCGCGGCTCGAGATGGGCGCCCACACGGGAACCCACGTTGACGGTCCCTCCCACTTCTATGACGGCGCCGGCGGCACCGAGGTGCTCGATCTGGCGGCGATGATCGGGCCCTGCGAGGTGGTCGAGCTCGCGGACCGGGGTCTGCGCCCGATCGACGCCGAGGCTCTGCGGGCAGCGGCGATCCCGGAGGGCGCCGAACGGGTGCTTCTGAAGACGACCAACTCCCGGCTTTGGGAGCGAGACGAGTTCACGCACGACTTCATCCGTCTCGACGGCTCGGGGGCGGAGTTCGTCCTCGATCGGGGGATCCGCCTGATCGGCATCGACTACCTCTCGATCGGCGACGCCGATGCCCACCACGCGCTGCTCGGGAGGCCGATCGTCGCTCTCGAGGGCCTTGACCTGCGAGAGATCGCGCCCGGCCCCTACGAGCTGCTCTGCCTTCCGCTGCGGCTGCAGGGCTCCGACGGCGCCCCGGCTCGGGTCGTGCTCCAGGACACCCCCTGAGATCGTGAGCACCGGCCGCCTCCGCCCCGCCCCAGCGCGGTGATCGACCGATCGAATCGAACCCGGGCGTGATCGGGGCACGCGAGATCGACGGCCATCGCGGGCTGACGATCGCCGGCGCCGAGCGCGAACTCGAAGCGACCTTCGTCCCCGGGGCGGGCATGATCTGCTGTTCGCTGCGACACCGCGGCGAGGAGGTGCTTGGCCAGCGCAACGGACTGCGCGGCTACATCGAGCAGCGCTCGACGATGGGGATCCCGCTGCTCTACCCATGGGCAAACCGGCTCAGCCGGGACCGCTTCGAGGTCGGCGGACAGACGGTCGACCTGGGCCGGGCCGGCGAGTTGGTCAAACGCGACGGCAACGGCCTACCGATGCACGGCCTGCTGACCGCCTTCGAGGGCTGGCGCGTCAGCCGGCACGAGAGCTCGGGCGGGGCGGCAGCCCTGGAAGCGGAACTCGTGTGGAGCGAGCACCCCGAGCTGATGGCCGGCTACCCGTTCGAGCACCGACTCGGCTACAGCGCCGCGATCTCCGCCGGCAGGTTGACGATCACGACCACGATCGATGCGGGCAACCGCGGGCCGGTACCGATCGCCTTCGGTTTCCATCCCTACCTGGCACCCTCCGGTGGGGCGCGCGAGAGCTGGCGGATCGATCTGCCGCTCGGCGATCGCCTCCCGCTCGACGATCGTGGCCTACCGACCGGCGCGCGCGACGCCGAAGTCCCGGCCGCGGGGGCCCTTGCCGAGCGCGCCTTCGACGACCTCTACCTCGCGCCGCCGAGTGGCAAACCCCTGACGCTGAGCGGAGGGGGGCGCACGGTGCGCCTCGCGCTCGACGCGGGCTTTCCCTTCACGCAGCTCTACTCACCCCGGTCAGTCCCGCTGCTCGCGATCGAGCCGATGACAGCGCCGACCGACGCCCTCACCGCTGATCCGGGTCCGGCGCTGGTCGAGCCCGGATCCCGGTTCAGCGCGAGTTTCTCGATCGAGGTTGTTACCGCCACGGGCTCGGAGCGATGAGCCCAGACCGATCAGGTGCCCTTGGCGCCGCGCGCCGGCGGATACTCAGTCCTCCTTCGATGCCTCAGCACAGATCCGCGCCGATTACCCGGGCGGTCCAGTAGTCAATACTGACGCGGACAGTTGGCTCTAGTTCTACGGTAGCCCCATGAACTCCGAGAATGTCGAGCCGATCTCGCCGGCGGTGCCCGAATCGAGCCCACTCGCGGGCTTCGGCGTCAACTCGTTCGCGAGTGACGGAATCGTCAGCGTCCCCTCGGATGCACCGCTTGACGAGGTCGCCCAGTTGATGAGCAACCATGGCGTCCACGCCGTCGTCGTCGTCGATGACTCGCGGGAGCCTCCGGTGATCAGTGATGTTGATCTGATCGCGGCAGCCGCGAGCGGCCAGTTCGACCGACTTTCCGCGGGAGACATCGCCGGGACCGAGTCGATCAGCGTTGATCGCAACGAGAGCCTCGACCGTGCCGCTCAGATCCTCGCCGAGCACAGCGTCGCTCACCTGATCGTCCGAGACGAAGGCCGCGTGCCGGTGGGCGTCCTTTCGACTCTCGATCTTGCTCGAGCGATTTCCGGACGACCGTAAGAGACTCGCGCAGTCCCGCGGCTGAGTCCGCACTACCGAGAGAGCCGGGATCAGCTCGTCCACGGGCCTGGCTCAGCCGCGTCGGGCCTCCCGGTACCAGTCGATCAGGGCGTTGGTGGAGCTGTCGTGGCTGGGCTCGCCCTGACCCTGGAGCTCGGGAATGATCCGCTCGGCCAGGACCTTGCCGAGCTCAACCCCCCACTGATCGAAGCTGTTGATCCCCCAGATCGTCCCCTGGGTGAACACGGAGTGCTCGTATAGCGCCACAAGCTTGCCCAGGGTGGCCGGGTCGAGTCGCTCGGCGCAGATCACGTTCGATGGCCGGTTGCCGTCGAACTCCTTGTGCGGAACGAGTTCCTCGGGAACGCCCTCGGCCCGGACCTCGGCCTCGGTCTTGCCGAAGGCGAGCGCCTCGGCCTGCGCGAAGACGTTCGCGACGAGCTTGTCCTGGTGGTCACCGAGCGTGTTGAGGCTGCGGCCGAAGGCGATGAAGTCGCAGGGAATCAGGTGCGTTCCCTGGTGGATCAACTGGTAGAAGCTGTGCTGGCCGTTGGTCCCGGGCTCACCCCAGAAGATCGGCCCGGTGGGGCCGACCACGCGGGTTCCGTCGAGGCGCACGTGCTTGCCATTCGACTCCATCGTCAGTTGCTGCAGGTAAGCGGGAAACCGCTCCAGGTATTGGTCGTAGGGCAACACGGCGACGGTCTCGGCCTCGTAGAACTCCGCGTACCAGAAGCTCAGCATGCCCATCAGAACCGGCAGGTTCTGCTCCAGCGGTGCCGTCCGGAAGTGCTCATCGATCGCGTGGAAGCCGGCGAGCATCTCCCCGAACGCCTCGGGTCCGATCGCGATCATCGTCGAGAGCCCGATCGCCGAATCCATCGAGTAGCGGCCACCGACCCAGTCCCAAAAGCCGAACATGTTTGCCGTGTCGATCCCGAACTCGCTGACCTGTTCGGCGTTGGTGGAGAGCGCGACGAAGTGCCTGGCGATCGCCGCCTGATCGCCGCCGACGCCGGCCAGGAGCCAGTCGCGAGCCGTGTGCGCGTTGGTCATCGTCTCCAGCGTGGTGAAGGTCTTTGATGCGACGATGAACAAGGTCTCGGCGGGGTTGAGGTCACGCGTCTCCTCGGCGAAGTCGGTGCCGTCGACGTTGGAGACGAACCGCACCGTCAGCTCGCGATCGGCGTAGTGGCGCAAGGCCCGATAGGCCATCACCGGTCCGAGGTCGGAGCCGCCGATACCGATGTTGACGATGTTGGTGATCGGCTTGCCGGTGTGGCCGATCCACTCCCTGGCCCGGACCCGCTCCGCGAAGTCGGCCATCCGCCCGAGCGCCTCATGGACACCACTGACGACGTCCCGCCCGTCGACCTCCAGCGAGGAGCCGGCCGGCATCCGCAGCGCGACATGGAGGACGGCGCGATCCTCAGTCGAGTTGATGTGCTCGCCGGCGAACATCGCGTCACGTCGCTGCTCGAGACCAGCCTCGCGAGCCAGTTCCAGCAGGCGCCCGACAATCTCATCGGTCACCCGGTGCTTCGAGAAGTCCAGCCGCAAGCCCTCGGCCTCGGCCGTCAGGCGCGCGCCGCGGTCGGAGTCGGCGGCGAACAGGTCCCTCAGGTGGAGGGTCTCGGTCTCCTCATAGAGGTCCGCGAGATGTCCGTACGCATCGAGGTCCTGATAGCCGGGCTCACCCCCCTGGCTCATTCGGCGGCGCCCAGCTTGGCGCTCTTTGACTCGATCTGGGCGAGCAAGTCCTCCCAGCTGTCGACGAACATCTGCGCTCCCTCCTGCTGTAGCTCGAGCCCGATCTGATCGAGGTCGAAACCCGCCTCGGCGAAGCTAGCGGCGAGCGCATCGACGGGTTCCGGGGCAGCGGATAGAGGCCCCGTCAGCTCGCCGTGGTCGGCGAAGGCCAGCACCGTCTCCTCGGGCATCGTGTTGATCGTGTCGGGCGCGGCCAGCGCGGTCACGTACATCGTGTCTGACAGCGCCGGATCCTTGGTCGACGTCGAGGCAAAGAGCAGTCGCTGCTTGCGCGCGCCCTCGTTCTCCAAGCGCAGCCAGCGATCGCTCTCATAGAGCCTTCGGGAAGCGACGTAGCACTGGGTTGCGGCGAGGATCCCGAGCTTGTCGCTGAGCTCTTCGGGTGTTTGGCCGGCGACCTTCACGTCCCAGCGGCTGATGAACACGGACGCAACGGACCCGATTGCCGGATCGAGACCCTGCTCGATCCGCCTCTCGACGCCCTCCATGTAGGCCCCAGCCGCAGCCTCGTACTGACGGTGGTCGAAGAGCAGCGTCACGTTCACCGGGATGCCGGCGCCAATCGACTCGGTGATCGCCGGCAGGCCCTCGGGAGTGCCCGGAATCTTGATGAACAGGTTGCGGCGGTCAGCCTCGGCGGCGAGCTCGGCCGCCTGGGCGATCGTCCTCGGCGTGTCGTAGGCCAGCTTCGGAGAGACCTCCAGTGAGACCCAGCCGTCGACGCCGTCGGTGCTTTCGTTGACGGGCGCGAAGAGATCTGCCGCGGCTCGGAGGTCGGTGATCGCAAGCTGGAAGAAGAGATCCTCGCCGGCCAGCCCGCCATCGATCAACTCCCGGATCTGGGAGTCGTAGTCGTCGGAGCCGCCGACGGCCTTGTCAAAGATCGACGGGTTCGAGGTCAGCCCGGTCACGGCGAGGTCGTCGATGTAGTGCTGCAGGGTTCCACTGCCGACCATCTCGCGGGTGATCGAGTCGATCCAGATGCTCTGTCCGAGCTCGTGCAGCTCTTGGTTCGGGTTCATCGGTGCTCCTCGCCTCGTATCTTGCTCTGCGTTCAAGCTACTCCGGCAGCCGCCAGCGATAGGGGGCGACCAGTTCCTCAGCCTGCTTCGGGCCCCAGGAGCCCTTCGGGTAGCTAACCACCGGCCCCGGATCCTCCAGCGCCGGCGTGCTCACCTCCCACAGCCGTTCGATCCCGTCGGCGCGGGTGAACAGAGTCGCGTCGCCGATCATCGCGTCGTGGATCAAGCGTTCATATGCCTCGAGCTGGTTCTCGGCGCAGAAGCTCTCCGCATAGCGGAAGGTCATCCGCGCCGGGCCCAGCTCCATCGTCGGCCCCGGCACCTTGGCCTGGAAGTCGGCGGTGATCTCGCCCGGTTCGGCGAACTCGAAGACGAGTTGGTTCGCCCCCTGGTGCTGGACTTCCCCGGGGAACATCCGCATCGGCGGCTCACGGAAATCGAGCGCGACCAGATGCCGGGATTCGGCCAAGCACTTGCCGGTCCGCAGGAAGAAGGGCACCCCCGCCCAGCGCCAGTTGTCGATCTCGACCTTGACCGCGACGAAGGTCTCGGTATCGGAGTCGGGCGCCACCCCGTCCTCCTGCAGATAGCCCTCGTACTGGCCGCGGACAACGGCCCCGGGCTCGATCGACTTGATCGCCTCGAAGACCTTCATCTTCTCCGCCACCAGATGCTCGGAGGTGAGGCTCGCCGGCGGCTCCATGGCGACAAAGCTGAGCAGCTGCAACAGGTGGGTCACGACCATGTCGCGGTAGGCACCGGTGCCCTCGTAGAAACCGGCCCGGGAGCCGATCGAGAGCGTTTCCGGCACATCGATCTGCACGTACTCGACGTTATTGCGGTTCCAGATCGGCTCGTAGAGCCCGTTGGCAAAGCGCAGGGCGAGCACGTTCTGGACCGCCTCCTTACCGAGGAAGTGGTCGATGCGGAATATCTGGCTCTCGTCGAAGACCCCGTGCAGCAACGTGTTCAGAGCGTGTGCCGACGCGTAGTCGTGACCGAATGGCTTCTCCATGATCACCCTGGCCTCGGGGCCGGTCAGACCGAGGCCGCCGAGCGTCTCGGTAATCGCGCCGAAGGCGGGCGGCGGCACCGCCAGGTAGTGGAGCATGCGGCAATCGCCGTCGATCGCCTCGCGCGCCGTCGCCACGGCCTCACCCAGGGCCCCAGCACCGGCGCTCACAGGGACGTAGCTGAGCCGTTGCTGGAAGTCCTCGAAATCGCCCTCTGTGACACCGGAGCGACCGAACTGCTCGATCGCCTCGCGGGCGTGGTCGCGGAACCCGTCGTCGTCGTAGTCCTGCTCGGCCGTACCGACCAGGCGCCACTGCTGGGGCAACAGCCCGGCGTTCTGCAGGTGGAAGAACCCCGGGATCAGCTTCCGCGCCGCAAGGTCGCCACCGGCTCCGAACAGGACGATCAGGTGTGGGTCGGGCAGCTCGGCCCCGGCGCCCGCCCCTGGTCCGCCGGCGGCGCTCGTCGGCAGCTCGGTACTCGCCTCGCCGGTCACGAGCCGGCGTCCCCGGATGACTCCTCAGGCTTCTCGTCATGGCCGCCGAACTGCTTGCGCATCGCCGAGAGCAGCTTGTTGGCGAACTCGTCCTCGTTGCGGGACGAGAACCGCTCGAACAGGGCGCTGCTCAGAACGGGTGAGGGAACGCCCTCGTCGATCGCGGCGTGCTGGGTCCAGCGACCCTCGCCGGAGTCGGAGACGCGACCGCCGAACTCATCCAGATTCGGCGAGTCGAGCAGTGCCGCCGCGGTCAGGTCGAGTAACCAGGAGCCGATCACCGAGCCGCGTCGCCAAACCTCGGCGACCTCCTTGAGGTCGAGGTCGTAGCGGTAGTACTGCGGATCGCGGAGCGGAGTCGTCTCGGCGTCGATCTCGGCGCTCCCGGAGCCGGCGTCCGCGTGCTTGAGGATGTTCAGGCCCTCGGCGTAGGCGGCCATCACGCCGTACTCGATCCCGTTGTGGACCATCTTCACGAAATGGCCGGCGCCGGAGGGCCCGCAGTGCAGGTAGCCGTTCTCCGACGGCGTCGCCTCACCCAAGCGGCCCGGCGTGCGCTCGGCAGCGCCGTCGATCCCCGGGGCGATCGTCGCGAAGACCGAATCGAGCCGCTGGACAGCCTCATCGGGCCCCCCGATCATCAGGCAGTAACCGCGATCGATGCCCCAGACGCCGCCGCTGGTGCCGACGTCGACGTAGTGGATGCCCTTCGGCTGCAGCGCCGCGGCGCGGTCGACGTCATCTCGGTAATAGGAGTTGCCTCCGTCGATGATCGCGTCGCCGGCCTCCATCAGACCGGTGAGTTCGTCGACCGTGCCCTGAACGAAGCCTGCCGGGACCATGATCCAGGCGTGACGGGGAGCCTCGAGCTTGGCGACGAAGTCGGCGAGCGAATCAGCGGCCGTCGCTCCCTCCCCGGCTAGCTCGCTGACGACGCCGGCATCAACGTCGTAGACAACACACTGATGGCCGTCGCGCATCAGGCGGCGAACCATGTTCGCGCCCATCCGACCCAATCCGATCATCCCGATCTGCACCTTGGCGACTCCTCTCGACCCCGAGGCGGCTCACCTGCGTCCGCCTCTCTTCTCTCCCAGCCTTTCATAGGCGCGGCCGTGCGTGTGATCGGGCTGTGAGGCGGGTCCCGATCAGGCACCCTCAGCGCTTTGGAGGCAGCGGGACGAACGCGCTGGTGCGCTCGATGTAGTCGACGTATCCGGGCCGTGAGGCGCGGACGTTCCTCTCCGTCAGAGCGACGCCGCTGACCTTGAGCAGGAAGAAGGTCATGACGATCGGCCCGATCACCGTCCACCAGGCGGAGCCGGTCTGCAGCGCGATCAGCCAGATCCCGAACCAGAGCGTCGCGTTGCCGAAATAGTTGGGATGGCGGGAGTAGCGCCAGAGGCCCTCGTCCATCACCGACTTGCCGCTCTCGTCCCGGTCGGCCAGAAAGCGGGAGAGCTGGAGGTCGGCGATCCCCTCGAAGGCGATCCCGAACAGGGTCACGGCGGCGCCGATCAAGGCCAGCGCCCCCAGCGTTGACGGCGTCGGATCTGTGGCCGCGACCTGAACCGGCGCCGAGACGACCCAGGCGATCGCACTCTGCAGGAGGAAGACGGTGAACAGGCTGCGGATCGCGAAGCTGCCCGCTCCCTGCCGATTGCGCATGGCGACGTAGCGCTTGTCCTCCCCGTCGTGGCGCCACCAGATATAGACCGAAAGGCGCAGACCCCAGACCGTCACCAACACGGCAATCAGGAGGCTCCGATCGGCGGCGCCGTCGCCGACCAGATGTGCGGTCCAGGCGATCGCGACAAAGGTCAGGCCCCAGGCGATGTCCGCCACGGACGCATCCTGGAGCGCGAGGCTGACGAGCCAGGCCGCGGCCATCACCGCGGCAGCGGCGGCAAGGCTAAGGAGCTGGACGTCGAGGTCGAGCACTCGAAGCAGGCCTGCAGGGGCGTCCCGCCGGTCTCAGCGGGCGACGGCCTCAGCCGTGTGGGGGCTCCCAACCGCGGTCGCGACCGGCTCGATCCTGATTGGGATGCCGTTGAAGAAGGCCATGCCGGCGAGTGGCTCGAGGTCCTCGGGCTCGGAGGAGGCGAGCTCATTGATGTTTGAGCCGCCGGCCGCGTTGGCCGTCTCCCAGCCGCCGGCGTGCCCCCATCCGTGCGGCGCAGCCACGGTGCCGCGCTTGACCTCGTCGGTCAGCTTCGCGATCAGCTCGACCTCGCCGTGCGGGGAGCTGATCCGGACCCCATCACCATCGGCGAGCCCCTCAGCCATCGCATCGTCGGGATGGATGCGGGCGCGGTGCACCCGATCGCCGCGCATCAGCTTCTCGGAGTTGTGCATCCAGGAGTTGTGGGAGCGCAGCTCGCGAAGCCCGATCAACCGCAGGGGGAACTCCTCGGAGACGCCACTGCCGTTCAGAGCCTGCAGGCGTTCAACCGCGGCCCCGATCTCGGGCGGGTCGAGGTGGACGAGCTTGTCGTCATGGCGCAGCTTGCCACGCAGGTTGCCGCCCTCCCAGCTCGGCGCGAGAACCATCCCGTGCGGGTTGGCGGACAGCTTGGCGGGGTTGAGACCGTTGCGATTGAGGCCGAACTTGTCACCCTCGGGGCCGAGCCTGAGCATCGTCTCGACCAACCGTCGCGGCGAGATCTTGATCCCGACACGACCCAGAAGCCGCAGGGCAAGCACCGAGGAGGGAACGACATCGACTCGCGAGGCGATCTCCTCGATGATCTCCCACTCCTGGCGGGCCTCCCCACGCGGCTCGACCACGGCTTCGGTCATCTGGATGAACGGCGTAGTGAACAGGGAGAGGAACGGCAGGGGGACGTCCTCGCGCTCGAGGAACGTCGTTGCCGGGAGGACGTAGTCCGCGTGCTTGGAAGTCTCGGTCACGTAGAGGTCGACGGCGACGCAGAGCTCGAGCTCCTCCATCGCCGCCTCCAGCTCCGGACCGTTGGGAACGCTAAGCGCCGGATTGCCGGCGGAGACGAACAGGGCCCGCATCCGTCCCTCGCCCGGGGTGGTGATCTCCTTCGCCATCAGCGAGGCCGGGAGCGCGCCCAGCACCTCGGGAAAGCTGCCAATCCGCGAGCGCAGCTTGCCGTAGGTCCCGGCGCCGATCAGCTCAGCGACGCGATCGAAGGGAATCGCCCCCTGGCCGAACAGCGAGCCGCCCTCACGATCGAGGTTGCCGGTGACGAGTGCCAGCGCATCGAGCAGGAAGCTGACGAGCGTGCCGCTGCGGCCGAGGCATGAGCCGGTACGGCCGTAGACGGCGCAGCCGTCGGCGGCGGCCAGATCGCGGGCCAGGGCCTGGACCTCGGCGGCAGCGACGCCCGTGTGGGTCTCGGTCTGCTCCGGCGGGAAGCCGCCGACCAGAGCCTCGAGCGCGCCAATCCCCCGGGCCTCGGAGGCGGCGGCGCCATCCTGCAGCGACTCGCCGAAGATCACGTGCAGGATCGAGAGCAACAGCCAGGCGTCGCTGTCGGGGTTGACCGAGAGGTGCTCGAACTGGCTCGCGGTCTCCGTCCGCCGCGGGTCGACGACGATCACCCGGCCACCCCGCCCGGTGATCGCATGCAGTTGGTCCTTGATCCTCGGCGCGCTCATTACGCTGCCGTGGGAGACCATCGGGTTGGCGCCGACCATGAAGAGGATCTCGCAGCGCTCGAGGTCGGGGATCGGCAGGACGAAGGGCGAGCCGTAAAGCAACGAAGAAGCGGCGAAGCGATTCGAAACGTCCTGGGAGGAAGCCGTGTAGTAGTGCTGGGAGCCGAGTCCGTCGAGGAAGCCCTTGGCCCAGAGCGGATGTGAGTAGCTGAAGGCGCCCGGGTTACCCATGTACCAGCCGATCGAGCCACCGCCATGGACCTGCTTGATCGCGCCGAGCCGCTCGCCGATCTCCTCCAGCGCCTGCTCCCAGGGAATCCGCTCGAAGCTACCGTCGGCGGCTCGCTTCAGCGGATGCGTGACCCGATCGGGGTCGTTCTGGATCTCGGTCATCGCGATCCCTTTCGGACAGGCGAATCCCTTCGAGAGGGGGTGCTCGGAATCGGGCCGGAGCTTGGTCACCGCGCCGTCTTCGACGGTAGCCACCATCCCGCAGAGCGGCTCGCAGATCCGGCAGTAGGTGACTCTCTCCTCGGTGGCCATCGGCCCTCCTGAATAGTCGCGATCGCTCGCGATTGTCGCGCATCGGCAGCACCGACGCCAGGGGGTGACCGGCGAGCCGGTCGGCCGGCCTTCAGCCGATCCGGTCGCCGACCTCGTACGCCTCGTCGAGGTCGAGCCCCAGCCGCCCGGCAATCCAACAGGCGACCGGCGCCGCGGTCCGCTCCGAGGAGTGCGCGGCGACTGCGGCAAGCTTGAGCAGCTTCTCGACCTCCTCGGGCGTTGGCGCGTCGCCGCCCACCGAGGTAGCGAAGGCTGCGATCCACTCTTCTGCGGTCATGCGCGCACGGTATCGCCGGCGCCGGTCGGCGCGGACCCACCGCGAACGAGGACGAGCAGGGTCAGGCCCTCCACCAGCGTAATCGCCGCGAGCGCCCAGACGACCTCGGTATTGAGGACCAGTAGGGCGCTGATGATCGCGCCAGCGATCATCGCGACGATCCCGGCGAAGCGCAGACGATCACCCCACTGGTTGTGGGCCCCTTCGGCCTCGTGCGCCGCGAAGCCCGCGATCGCCAGGGTCAGGACCGTGGTCCGCAACTCCGGCACGTTGATCCGCCGGATCGTCTCGTTCCGGACCCCCATCAGGCCCGCGAGAACGGCGATTATCACGAGGCGCCGGAACTGTTCGTCGCCGTCGAATCCGATCGCCAGCGCTGTCGCGACCGCGATCACGGCGACCTCGATCCGTACGAGGTGCAGCACGTAGTAACGCCGAGGCTGATCATGCCGCTCGACGCGACCGATCAGAGCGGCGCCGGCCAGGAATGCCGCGAGCGCCACGGCCGGTCCGTCGATCGAGAGCGTTGGCGCCCCGGCGATCGCGAGACCGAGCACGACCAGGTTGCCGGTCATGTTCGCCGCGAACACCTCGCCGAGGCCGAGGAACGTGACGGCGTCGATCATCCCCGCCGTCATTGTCAGCAGCACGAGGCCCCTGACTATCCCTGTGTCGACTCCCTGCTCTGCTCCGTCGGGTTTGGCCAAGCGTTGCTCCGGGGGGGATCCTAGATGTCCCCGGAGCGGCCCAGCCCCCAGGACTCAGGCCGGGGACTCGGCGGTGGCAACCGGGGCGCCGCCGAGGGCCCGGCGAAGGAGGACGAGAGCGACGCCCACTCCGAATCCGACCGCGAGGTTCCCGGCGAGCAGGGTGACGACGCCGACCGTCGCCGCGATCAGGCGATCGTCGAGGCGCTCGAGCCGGGCTGCGAGTAGGCCGTGCTCGAAGGCGACGAAAGCGAGCATCCCGGCGAGCGCCCCCGGTGCGAGGACCATCAGCACGGCAGGCAGGGAGGCGCCGAGCAGCAGCCCGGCGCCGATGAAGATCACGCCGGCGGCGACCGTCGCACGTCCGCTCCGGGCTCCCATCGAATAGTGCGCGGTCGCACCCCCGGCACCGTGGCAGACGGGCATGCCGCCGCTGAGCCCGCCGATCACGTTGCCGGCCGCGATCGACGCTGAGATCCGGTTGGGGACGACGCGGGAGGCGCGCTCACCAAAGTACTGACGCTCAGCGTCACAGGTGGCGACCACGGCGTTGCCGAATGTGAGCGGGATCTGGGCGATGACCAACGCCGTCAGCGCGGTCGCGAAGGCGGCGCCGTCGGGCACCGCGAGGCTGACCGGCTGGGCGCCGAGGCCGACCCCATCCGGCAGGCTGCCGGCGAGGACGCCGACCAGCGCACCAGCCCCGAGCACGATCAGGCTGGCGGGCAGGGAGCGGTTGCGGGCAAGGACCAAGACGATGAAAGCGCCGAGGGCGATCGCTC
>Ga0307380_10006172_pt1 | contig 15768 bp, 16 predicted proteins | sample UN3MG_FD_202239 | JGI IMG/M metagenome (GOLD analysis project Ga0307380, IMG submission 202239) | Soil microbial communities from Risofladan, Vaasa, Finland - UN-3 | ecosystem: Environmental > Terrestrial > Soil > Coastal area > Acid sulfate soil | place: Finland: Risofladan, Vaasa | collected...
TCCCTCCATGTTTTCTAAACCTCCTTTAATTTAATTATAGCTCTTAACCTGGTGTCCAGTAAAGCGGGGGAGGTTCATAACTCTTCTTCTGTTTTATGACCGGACAATCTTTACAGAAGGGACAACGGTTACAGTGTTTCTTATCAAAATGTGCCCTATAAGATCCTTTATTAAAGGTACTGGTTATTGGCTTATAACCAGAAGGACATTTCTTTACTAGATGTTCTTTTTCATCTATCTCAAATTTATCAACATTGCTATTTTTAGTTCCACCTACCAGATTAGTAGGAACCATCTTTATCCCTTTGGCTTCAGCTTTTTTGTTTATCTCTTCAGAGAAATAGGCACCATCTATTAGAAGGGTAGTATCTTTTAATTTTTCCATCAGAATCAAAAGATCAGGTTTTAAGTAGTAATCTACCTTCTGATAGTAAGTATTATCTGCTTTAGCAGCATTTAGATTATGTAACATTTCTGATACCGGGGTAAATAATACCTTATAGCCTTTCATTAGAGCCTTAATGGCAATCGAGATGGAAAGGTGGGACTTACCGTTATGGAAAGCTTCCCATAACGGTAAAACCCATCTGGCCATCGCCTTAGGAATCAAGGCCTGCTTGAGCGGCTACAAGGTGCTGTTTGTGACAGTACCCTTATTAATTAATCAACTCAAAGAATCCCGTTCAGAGCAGACCTTGGGGAGAATGGAAGGCAAATTCGAAAAGTATGATCTGGTGATTGCCGATGAACTGGGCTACATCTCCTTTGACAAGGAGGGTTCAGAACTGCTCTTTACTCATCTCTCTTTAAGGGCAGGCAGAAAATCCACCATCATTACCACTAACCTCTCCTTTGACAGGTGGGAAGAAATCTTTCTTGATGCAGTGATGACTGCAGCCATGATCGACCGCCTAACTCATAAGTCTTACCTTCTCAACATGAATGGCAGTTCCTACCGCCTGAAGGAGACCAGAGAGTGGCTGGCCGAGCAAGAGAAGGAAAATACAGAGAAGGAGGAGAAGATGACTTAAATTAGATTGATTTTTTTGAAAGATAGTGGTGCACTTTTGGAGTGAAATATGGTGTACTTTTCGGTTGAAATTTACACATTACAATGTTCAAAGACAACAAGTTGTAGAGGTTTGCCAAAAGTTGTAGAGAGGTTAATTGTATTGGCTCGAGAAGTTTCCTCACTTCTGTTAACTCTTACTTTTGAACCCTTTTTTTGGTCATTTTCTGTTTTGACATTTTTAACAAAATGTTCCCAATCTTTCTTTTTTACTTCAAGTGTGTCCAAAAAAATTTTATACTTTGCCATTTGCTCTTATGTATACTATCTATATTCTAGAAGCAAATTAATCTCCGCCTCCTACCAAATTATTTTTCTTGAATTTAGTAACAGTTTTATTATAACATATTTACAGGCCACTTCTATTTCATAATATTCCCTTTAAAAATTTTATACCCTTTTGAGCACATTCATCTGGGCTGGGTTCAGGAAAGATTTCAAGAGAAAGAAATCTATTATACCCAGTTTCTTTTATAACTTTTAATATCTTGGCGTAATCAAGATGGCCCATGCCCGGTGCAAGCCGATTACTATCCGAAATATGAATGTGACCAATTCTGTCTCCAGCAATTCGAATTGCATCCTCTATCGATCTTTCTTCTATATTCATGTGAAATGTATCAATTAAAAGCTGTATATAAGAAAGATTGTTCTCCTCTAAAAACTCAAGAGAGCTATCGATCCGGTTAAAGTTATCCACCTCATACCTATTTATCGGTTCAAAAAAAATCCCGACACCCTGTTTTTCGGCCTCATCAGATATGGCCTTTAAACTTTCACTGAGTCTTTTCCTAAAAATCGATTCCCCTGCGTGTTTTTGAATATTACCTCTAATAAATCCGATCGGTAAATTAGACTCAAATTTTGCAGCAATCTTTATCTGTTCAATGTATTTTTTTACACCTTCAATCCGCCGCTTTTTATCAGGATCGGATAAACTAATTCCCTGTTTAGCAAGGTGAATTGCAACGAGGAGCGGTACTTCCAACTCTAAAGACTTAAATAAAGAAACGTATCGCTTCACCTCGCTTTCTCGCAATTCATTGACAAAGAAATCCACTCCGTTATAACCTAGTTTTTTGATTGTTTTCAGAGCATTCTCCAGGTCCTCTCCTGCGTATACAATAGGGCCAAACTGGGAAGAAAAATTGGCCACAGAAATACCAATCTTCACGTTAATACCTCCATTGGTTTTAAAATATTATAAGTACATTTTGCCTACGATAATTAACTAAAATTTGTGAATAATAATTTATTATTGGAAACCGGTCTCTACTTTCGCGAAAGTGCTCTTTTTGACTTTTTAACTATATCCAACGCAGTCATTTTGTACCTCTGCTGAAGATATTCCATAGGTCCAACCTCGCCGAACTCATCTTCACAGCCGACACGTTCCATAGGCACAAGTTTATTTTCTATTAGAACCTCAGCCACTGCTGAACCCAAGCCGTTGATTATATTATGGTTTTCTACAGTAACTATTGCTCCTGTCTCTTCAGCACACTCAATTATTTTTTCTTTATCGATAGGCTTAAGGGTAAAAATATTTACTACACGACAAGATATACCTTCCCCTTCAAGTTGTTCGGCTGCTTTCAAGGTTTCAGCAACCAGTACTCCAGAGGTAAGTAAAGTTATATCATTACCCGTTTTTAACTCTATAGCCTTACCGATTTCAAAATTCGACCCTTCTTTGTATATTTTAACTGCATTTTTTCTCATCAGCCGGATGTAGAATACTCCATATTCGTCCTTTACCTGTCGGAGGATATCTTCAAGCATTACCGTATCCACTGGTTCAATCACGGTCAGTTTAGGTATACCCCGCATTATTCCCATATCCTCGAAAGACATATGTGTTCCGCCATTATAAGCGGCTGCAATTCCTGGATCACTTCCAATTATCCTCATATTCAGCCGGGCATAAGCTGCTGAAATAAAAATCTGATCTAAACACCGCCGAGTGGTAAAGGAACAAAAAGTATGCGTAAAAGGAACCTTGCCTGTTGCCGACAATCCTGCGGCAATACCAATCATATTTGCTTCCTGGATTCCGCAGTTGAAAGTTCTCTCTGGAAAGGCTTCCCAGAAGGACACCATGCCCAGAGATTTCATCAAATCGGCATCTAACACCACTATTCTATTGTCTTCTTCAGCCATATCAATTAAAGTACTGCAGTAAACGTCACGCATCATACGGTCTTCTTTTTTATTCTCTTCAGACAGAATTATAGCCACTCTCTTCACCTCTTTTCTCACCTCTATAAGGTCTTTTCATTCTGTTCAGTCTGGCCTTTACGGCATCAATGGCCTCATCACACTCTTTTGTAGAAAATATCATATGATGATTATAAAATACGTCTTCAGCAAAGGTGCAACCCTTGCCCTTTATAGTGTGTAATACTATTACTGATGGTGAGCCCTTTGCTTCTTTAGCTTTTTCTACTGCAGTATAGATTTCACCTATCTCTGCTCCATCTACATCCTGGGCATGCCAACCAAACTCCCTGAACTTACGGGCTATATCACCCAGATCAAGTATATCTTTTGTATAGCCATCGAGCTGTTTCTTATTATAATCGACAAAGGTTATCAGGTTATCCAGCTTATGGTGAGCTGCAAATAACACCCCCTCCCAGATTTGGCCCTCGTCTAATTCCCCATCTCCTAATATTAAATAAGTGTAACTGGTTCTTTCATCTAACCTATTGCCTAACGCAACCCCAATTGCTGTTGAAATCCCCTGTCCTAAAGAACCTGTTGTCATATCAATTCCTATAGTCTTATTACGATCACAATGGCTGGGTAAATTCGTACCGGGTTGATTTAGTGTTTTTAGCTCTTTAAGGGGGAAATAACCCTTGAGGGCTAAAGCAGAGTAAACCGATGGTCCAGAATGCCCTTTAGAAACTACAAGCCAGTCTCGCTCTTGCCATCGAGGTCGTTCCGGATCAATTTTCATTACTTCTCCATAAAGAACAGCCAGGGTCTCAACTATAGACATTGCACCTCCAACATGCCCAAAACCTAGAGGTCTAAATTCTTTTAATGTCTCCAGCCTAATTTCTTCAGCAAACACTTTCAACTTCTGTTTTTTGCGTTCATCCAGCATCTTTATCACCTACTTCCGTTAGCATTATTATAAGCATTAAAGGCTTCAGCACTCATTTTTTAATAATTGCAACATAAAATCTCGGATTTTTGGAAATATTAACCGATATATTAATACCATCGCCATCCCATGGTTTTAAAATCAAAGGATACGTTTTCTTGATTTATTACAGTACTTTTAAGGGCATTGTTTTCTAAGAGTTCATAATCACCATGTCGTTTACACCAGGAGACAAGGTAGTTCCGAAATTCCTCTACCTTACTTTTTTTTATCTTATCTTCGGCCAAATTATAAAGCTCGTTGGGATCGCTTTTTAAATCATACAGTTCTTCAAAACCATTGGCCTCGGAATAGATATACTTCCACCTTCTATTACATACCATTGATGTCTGACCACAATTACTGCCATATCCACCTCCGTCAAAAACTTCAAATTTACTATCATTACTATTTTTATTGTCCTTATGATAACTACTGCCAATATGGGCCACATAAGCCTTTCTTCCTGAACAATCCCCATTTATAATGGGAACAATATTCAAGCCATCTACTTTATAATTAAAAGGCACACCAGCCAGAGCAGATAATGTAGGCAGGATATCCTGTAAACCTACCAGTTCATTGCTTACTTTACCGGCGGGTATCAAACCAAGTGCTTTGATAATAAATGGCACTTTTACCGAACCATTGAGATGATTAGCCTTTAAAAAACACCCAAAATCACCCAAGAGATCACCATGATCAGATGTATATAGAATTACTGTATCCTTATCCAGATTGTTTTTGGAGAGGAAAGAAAGCAAGCGTCCGATCATCTCGTCCTGAAAGGTAACCATTCCATAATAATAAGCTCTTATAACCTGTGTCATTTCGGGAGGTAGCATATCCCAACCCATTGCTTTCCTCATCTGTTTTAATATGGGGGACTTGGATGAGAGCAGTTCGGGACCTCCATAAGGAGCAGGCACATCACGCGGATCATACATCTTATCATAGGGTCGGGGGGGATCATATGGAGAATGAGGTTTTACAAAGGAAGTCCACATAAAGAAAGGTTTATCATTATTTTCTTCCATATGTTTTTTTATAACCTCCATGCTTCGGTCTGCCACCCAGTGATCTACATAATGTTCAGGAGGAAGTGGAGAGGGAGCTGGATGAATATCATTATTACCAACTCCATGCCCTCTTTCAAAGCCTCCCCAGCCAACCTGGTGAAGATAATCATGGTAATCCTCCAGGCCACTTTTCCTGCCTTCTGGATCAAATATCTTGAGAATCCTTCCTTCTTCAGCAAGTTCTGCATGATCAAAACCATGAATATTTCTGGGTTGACCCGGTGGATAATACGGTACATAGTGGAGCTTGCCCAGTGCATATGTTTTGTAGCCAGCCTTTTTAAAATGAGGAGCGATTCTGGGTTGCGTCTTTCTGATCTGCCCAGGCAAATTAATATTTTTCAGGTCATCAATAGAAGATACTTTAACAAACTGACTGGCATTAGTTTTAACTCCTATACTTTTATGAGGATAGTTACCTGTCGTTATGGAAGCCCTGGCTGGAATACATAAAGGCGCAGGGGTAAAGGCATTATTAAAATTAATACCTTCTGCAGCCAATCTATCTAAATTTGTCGTCTTGACTAATTTATTATTATTACAGCCCAGTGCATCATATCTCATATGGTCAGCCGTTATTAACAAAATATTCTTCATTTTATTCAAAATACCTCCTTTATTGTGCTGTATAGCCGCCATCAATACAAAATATAGAACCGGTGGCATAGGCCAGTTCATCCGAGGAAAGCATCATAATAGCAGCTGCTATCTCTTCCGGATTTCCTAATCTCTTAAGCGGACGGAGAGCTTCTTTTTCTCGCAAGAACTGTTCTGGATCATCAGACTTACACCGATTATTCTCAAATAAAGCTGTCCTGGTTGTACCTGGACATACAACATTTACTCTGATGCCACGCGGAGAAAAATCGACGGCTAAACTCTTAGTCAGGGATATAACTCCCGCCTTGGAAACATTATAAGCAGTTTGATCTGGAAATCCAACAAGTCCTGCTTCAGAGGAAACATTGACAATAACTCCTGAACCGTTATCCAACATAACAGGAATAACAAATTTTGAACACAAGTACATACTCTTTAAATTTATACTCAATAATTTATCCCAGTCTTCTTCAGAAGTAGTTATTACGTTTCCGCGGGAAAAAATGCCTGCATTGTTAACAAGAATGTCTATCCGCCCAAATTTTTTCTTAACTTCAGCAACCATCTTTTTTACGCTTTCTGCATCAGCCACATCCAGATGAATATAAAGAGAATTACAATTTAATTCAGCTGCTGCTTTTTTCCCTTTAGTTTCATCATTATCAGCAATAACAACCTGTGAACCCTGTTCTAAAAAAGCTTTTGCCGTTTCCCTACCAATTCCTGAGGCTGCTCCAGTGACAATCACAACTTTGCCTTTATAAGACATATAAACCATCCTTTCTATAGACACTTCTTAGATTATTAATTTTATGAGCATAAAGCGTTAGTTACTAAAGCAAATGACAGTACGCATAGTGACCTTCACCACAGGCTTTTTGCTCCGGGACTTGGGTTGCGCATATATCAATTTTTTCCGGGCAGCGTGGATGAAAAGCACATCCAGAAGGAGAGTCCACAGGACTAGGAACATCCCCTTTTAGAATAATCCTTTTCTTTTTTATATTAGGATCAGAAATTGGCACAGCCGATAATAGTGCTCTGGTATAAGGATGTTTAGGATTCTTAAATAGTGCTTCTGCCCGGCCCAGTTCCACTATCTTTCCCAAATACATCACTGCAACCCTGTCACTTATATGACGCACCACACTTAAATCATGGCTTATAAATAAATAAGCTATTTTAAACCTATTCTGCAAGTCTTTCATTAAATTAATTACCTGAGCCTGAATGGATACATCCAGAGCAGAAACGGGTTCATCACAAATTATTAATTTTGGATTAACTGCAAGAGCTCGTGCTATACTAATACGCTACATCTGGCCTCCACTAAAGGCATGCGGATGCCTGTTGAGATGGCGCGTGGAAAGACCTACTGTCTCCAGCAGTCGAAGAACCTTCTCCTCTTTGTCTCTTCTTCCTTGGACCAGTTTGTGAGTAACAAGGGCTTCCCCAATTATATTCTTAGCTGTCATTCTGGGGTTGAGAGATGAGTAAGGATCCTGGAAAATTATTTGTATAAACTTCCGAACTTTCCGAAACTCTTTTTTAGTGAGACTTGAAATATTCTGATCCCCAAAAAAGACCTTACCCTCCGTCGGTTCCAAAAGGCGTATTATTAGTTTTCCTGCTGTGGTCTTTCCACAACCAGATTCTCCTACAAGACCAAGTGTTTCACCTTCATTAATGTTGGTGCCAAGAACTTGTGGGGGTTTTTCTTACCTCAAAAAATTATTTAATTTTAATTTATAAAAAGAAAGACAGATACTTACGAAGTTTAATATAAAATAAACCTACTAAACTATTTTCTAAAATATACATATTATTCATCTTGGATAGAACTTTTTCTTAAAATATCAAATGATTAATTTATACTTATTAATCTCTTTAATGATTTTGCCCAAGGCCTATCCTAGTGGGGTCCGGATAGGACCGGGAGAGAATAAGTATGTTCGTATTTATCATTACTGTCTTTATCAAAATCAAGATAGACTATCTTTTCTAAGTCTGATTTTATCCCTATCTGGTCGGTTTCTTTAAACCACCAGCTATCCCATTCATTATTTACAATCTTTTCCCCTACTTTGGCCAGACTTAGAGCCCCTGGTCTACTCCATCTCATCCCCCTCTTTTTGAAACGGTTGGCTAAGGTCTTATCGATATTACCTTCTATAGCCCCTAAATCCTCTACCGGGAGACCTTGTTCTCTCAGTCTATCTACTGCATTTATCCCTTCTTGATTAGAGTAGATATAATATACATCAATCCTTCTAGATTTTTCTTATGTTTGCGCTCTCTCCCCAGGCCAAAGGGAAGATAAAGAGACCCTATAGATGGATCCAAGATAGATTAGTAAGGGCTTGCTACAGAGAAAGAATCTCTGACATCAAAAAAGCACAATTAATATTAAATAGCCTTATCCAAAAATACAACCACAAAATAGTTCATTCTACTACCGGGGAAATACCTTATATGAGATTTCAAAGAGCTTATAACGGAAAATAAATCCTTATTTTTAGAGAATTTGCTGTCAGGCCACCTTATAAGTCAATAAAAGACATCTTCTGTTTAAGAGCGGATAGAATGGTAAATTCTTATCGCAAGGTCTCTATTGTCATTGGCCGGTTTTAGATATGCAGTAGGGAGAACGTCCTATATTCACCATTCGGCTATTGCCTGAAGAAATACTCACTATTTTCCCCCCACCGTTTTTCTCATAACTCTTCCTGCTGCCTGTGAACAGAAAAACGCACCCTTAATGTTTACATCCATTATCCTCTGTCAAAATCCTCTTCAAATAACTTCATTGATGGGCAAGGCTTTTGAAGGCAAGCGTTATTTATTAGAATGTCTATTTGCCCATATTTTTCTTCACAATAAGCAGTCATTTTATAGATTTCTTCAACATTTTTTACATCAAAAATAAAGCTGTCGGCAGTATAACCCATATCACAAAGTTCTTTGACCGCACTTTTAGATTTCTCTTCTATAATATCAGTTATTAGAATTTTTGCTCCTTCAGATGCAAGCTTTTTTGCAATTGCAAAACCTATGCCTCCATAACCACCTGTTACTATTGCTACTTGGTCTTTTAATCTATTAAATCCGTCCATAATGGCACCACCTCAGTTTTATTACCACCACTTTATCTGTTCCGTTATATGGCGGCGTATCTCAGTAAATTTAGGATCGGTAAAATCACGGGGTCTTGGCAAATCAACGATAACTTCTTCTTTAATAGTTGCCGGTTTATTTGATAGAATCAGTATTCTCTCTGCAAGATATACAGCCTCTTCAATGTTATGTGTTATAAATACTACCGTACTGTCAAACTCTTTCCAGAGCTTTATAACCTCATCCTCTAAATAATATCGCATTTTTATGTCCATTTGTCCGTAAGGCTCATCCATTAGAAGCAAATCAGGAAAAATAGCAAAAGCACGTCCAACAACAGTACGCTGTTCACTGCTTACAGACAACAGGTGGGGATACTTGTTTCTAAATTCTTCGAGCCCGAGAAGCTTAATAATCCTCTCCACTCTCTCTTTTATAACATCTTTAGGCATACCTTTTATTTTAAGACCAAATTCCAGATTCTTTTCAACCGTAAGCCAGGGCATAGCTGATGGTTCCTGAAAGACGAAGGCAAGGTTGTGAACTTTTGGGTCTGCAGGAGTACCATCAATAAACAAATCTCCTGAGGTTGGCGGAATCAACCTGGTAAGCAGATTTAAAAATGTAGTTTTCCCACATCCCGTTGGTCCCACAACACAAAGGAACTCACCTTTTCGTACGTTGAAGGAAACATCATCCAAGACATGGAGTTTATCAAAATATTTTGTAAGATTTTTAACTTCAATTTTATTTTTATTTGACATTGCGCTACTCCTTTCATTTATTTATTTAAAGAGCAAGGTCAGTATTGTTGGATATTTCTTTTCTTAATTTCAAGAACATCGGAGCAATCATATCACGAGGTCTTTGTAATTCGATATTGTATATTTCTTTAACTCTTGCCGGGCACTCCGCCAAAAGTATTACACGGTCACCCAAATATAATGCTTCCTCAATGTTATTGGTAACAAAAATTATGGTTCTTTTCTCCTGTGATGTAATTCTGGCAACTTCATTTTGCATATTATATCTTGTTTGTGCATCAAGCTGTCCAAATGGCTCATCCATTATCAATATCTCCGGATCATTAGTATATGCCCTTGCTATACCCACACGCTGCTTCATACCTCCTGACAACTGATGGGGATAGCTTTTCTCAAATCCACCAAGGCCTACAAGGTTTATATAATATGCCGCTTTTTCACGGCGTTCCTTAGTATTTACGCCGCGCATCTTTGGACCTATTTCAACATTCTCCATAACAGTTTTCCAAGGCATCAATCCCATCTTTTGAAATACCATTCCCATCTTTGGGTTGGGTGACGTAACGTTTTCCCCATCCAATTCTATATCACCATTATCCCGTTCCATAAGACCGGATATCATATTTAGTATAACAGTCTTTCCGCAGTTTCCCGGGCCGAGTATCACCAAAAACTCGTTTTCCTTTACTTTAAATGACACATTATCTACAACTAAATGTGGCTCGTCACTTTTGGAGTAAAATGTTTTATAAATATTATTAACGCTTAATCTAACTCCAGTTTTTTGTTCCATGGACAAGCCCACCTTTCAATATAATCTGTAATTACAGAAAGAATCGCACCTATAATACCTATTACAACCATACTCATCATTATTAGTGGAACATCGAAAAATTCCATACCTCTGATAATAAGAAATCCCATGCCCGCACTAGCTCCTATCATCTCGGCTGCCAAAACAACCATCCATCCTCCGCTGGTTGCGTTTCTTATCCCGGCAAAGATTGCCGGCATAGCGGAGGGAACTGCAACCTCAAGTAAAAGCTGTCTGTTATTGGCATTGAACATTCTACCTACATCAAGAAAAAGTGGCTGTACCAACTTAATCCCGGTGCTTGTATTAATAACCACACACATAAAAGTTCCAATAAATACAATAATAACCTTGGGCAGCTCCTCGATACCGAACCACATTATAACTATGGGCAACCATGCAAGGGGGGGAATGGACCTTATCAACTCGAATAGGGTACCAAATATTGCATTCAAGGTTTTATTCCATCCAATCATGACTCCGAAAGGAATCCCAATAGAGAATGACAAAAAAAGAGCAATGAACACTCTTTTAATACTCGCCCATATATGTCCAAAGATATTCATGTTACCTATCGGCTTTTTAAAAATAAGCAAAAGCCTATCAAATACCATAAGAGGAGTCGGGACTAACTCCGTGTTAACGTTGGACGCCAAAAGCCATATGAATAATAAAAGACCAATAGACAAAAACGGCGCCACCATTATAAAAATAGTTTTTGCGGTTATAGGTTTTTTGTCTGTGAGTGTTTTTCTCATCACACCGTCCTCCATCTTACTGCTATATTCTCAATTTTTATGAAAACATAATTTAAAGCAAATCCAAGAACACCTATGGTTATCATTCCCAAAATAATAAGGTCAGGACGGCCGAATTGTCTTCCCATAGATATCATATATCCTAAACCTGCATTTGCTGCCAAAAGTTCTGCAGCTACAAGTGTACCCCAGGCATTGCCCAGTGCAATTCGTATCCCTGCAAAAACCATGGGCAGTGCCGATGGCACACCTACTTTAAGAAATGAAACGAAATCGGCAGCACCAAAAGTCTTGGCAACATTGATAAGTGTCTGGTTTGTTCCCTTTATGCCGGTATAAGAATTAATGACACACGGTACAAAAGCAGAAAAGAAAATAATCATTGCCTTAGCTCCAAGACCTATTCCAACCCATATAATAGTTAACGGTATCCATGCTATTGGTGGTATTGGCCTGATTATTTCAAACAGCGGGCGTACAAATCTATCTATAAGTTTGTACCAAGCCATTAAAAGTCCAAGGGGTACACCCACCACAATTGCCGAAATAAGACCGGTTAGCGCCACTGAAAGGCTGACTAAAATATTAACCTGTATCACCGCTCCATCCGGATTTGGACTTGTAAACTTCTCAAATAAGAGAGCAAAAACCTGAATCGGTGTAGCTAAAAACTTTGCCGACACATATCCAAAATAAACCATAGACTGCCATATGAGAAGGAAACCCAGCACACTGATAACCGAGATAATACTATATTTTACGTCTCCAAAAGCGTTTTTCTTTTTATTGTTAGTTACATTGTTTGTATTAATAATTTTACTCCTTAGTAGTTGTATAGTAATGTCAAAAATAATTTACTAATTTTCTCTTAAACTCTTTATTCTCAAATGTTTTTGAGGTCTCTATTTATAAATGCGGTAATGATAAATGTTCACATTTTTTAGCTAATAAGGCCAAACTTAACTTTATTGAAAGGCTTTTAACCAAGGCAAAGTCCTCTCAATTCAAACTTTAGATATCAGTATAGAGAATATCATTTCACTCAAGAGGAGTTGAGGCATTCCGCCCCCAAAGAAAAAGATTCTTCCTCGTGCTTATCCCTTTAGAGCCCTTAAAGGGGATAGACTTCAGGGTAAATGGGCTAAGATCATTAAGCTGGCTATTTTAGCTTAGTTAATTATTTTCGGTCTTTTTTTAGATAAGTTTTTTGGGTATTAACATCCTTTTTAGTTGAATAGGTAAAATTAACTAAGTAGCTTTATGCTTTTTGTTGATAGTTGACTATTTAACCTAAAGAAATAGCAAATCCACCAAACGAGATCTTCTTTTTTAAAAGAACGATTAATAGATTTTTCTTCATAATCTGTGGAGTTTATTTTTCATATTCTTTTATATTATTTTTGACAATACCGTTGATACAAGTGTCTACAACAAAACTGAATATTGTTGTTCAAATCCTATTTTAACGGCTGGTAGCAACATTAAAAATTCCTACCAGCCGCCATTAATAAATTTATTGAAATGAGTAACTACATTCCAAGGAATTATTTTTTCTGTGAAGCCTCATAAAGTTCCTTGATTATATCACCCTTGAAATAGCCACCAAGGAATTTCTGGGCATCTTCAGCCTTATAATTGCCTTTAGCGATAAAGAACATAAGAGGCTTGTAATTTAATTCTTCCTGTACTGTCATCTTTCCATCTGCACTCTTTTGCATAAACATGTCATAGTTTTCTTTGAGTGTAAAGAATTTGACTTTTAATGAACGCTTGCATTCTTCTACAGTAGACTTAACACCTAGAGATTCATTCCATTCATAATACATTTGGGAAGCTTTATCGGTGTTATTTCCAGTAGCCAACCAGTCAACTGTTTTTTCGTAGAGTTCAACCCATTTCTTTATAGCTTCCCTTTTCTTCGGATCATTATAAGATCTCGGATTAACAACCATTGTACCTACAATATTCATTCCAACGTCTTTTCCTGTAATAACAGTAACCCACTTATCTCCCTTAACAATATCATTAGCATACACGAGGCTGCCCCAGAGACCCCAAACCTCTCCTTTTCCTGCTCTCATTGCAATATTCACGCTAGGAACATCCATATGAGTCAATTTAACATCTGTGTCCTTAAGACCAAACTTATCAAGGGCCAAACAAAGTAGATAGTGCAGAACTGTTCCTATAGGAAGATATATTTCTTTTCCTTTCCATGTTTCTGCACTACCGTAAAGTAGAGGACTTTCCTTAACATTTTTGCCTGCCTTAACTATATCAGAATCATTGCTGACCAAAAAACGCTCCGCTTCACAGGTTACAGTAGAACCAATAATAATGGCTCCCTGGCTGAGAATTCCTGTTAAGGTACCACCTAGACCAAATGTACCGAAATCCCATGCATTAGCAGAAAGAGCCTCAACCATTACAGGACCATTGCCAAATACTTTCCAATTAAGTTTGATTCCTACTTTCTCAAAACCACCCATTTTTTCAATTATAGCTGTATAAGAACTATCAGCACATCCGAATAATGCTCCACATGTAATTTCAATAGGTTCAGCAAGTGGTTTTACATCTTTGTACGGATCATCATCGGCAAGAGCACATACTGCAAGCAGGCTTACACATAATAGTAAAGCTGTAACAAGACTAACTATCCTTTTCATAATAGAACCTCCTTTTAATTGAAATATTCAATACTAAAATTACTATCCATAATAATGATCTTTCATTTTCAAATTCAAATCTTTTCTTTGCATTCTTTACAAAACTCTCAATTATAAAAAATACATATAATTGTTTTTATACATCACCTCCTGCAATGCTTTATTTTTACATTATATCTAATAAATTTTTTTGAAATTTATCTGAGTTACAGTACTAATATAAGATTATATTAGTCATCCTAAACAAATCTCTTTCTATTCGATACCTATCACACCTCCCCTTAAAGTGTTTTTACCTAATTAATTCTCATAACCGCTATTTTTTAATTCATCACATCTTGATAAAATCCTTCTGTCCTGCCATATTATTATTTTAGTCCAGTTTAAAAATTTAACTAACACTTTTTTACCTCTATTTACTAGCCCATTAAATTTGTAATAGTTTAGTTTTTCCAAAATCCACTGGGCTAATCCATTTTTATCATATATCACCTCCCCAAGCTGTCAAGTGCATTTATTTGAGTGTCATTTATTTGAGTTTGAGTTTCTATATAGGTAAATTCTACACCTTTTTATTATATTTTTACAATCCTTCTCTTGTTACTTTTCTTATTACTAACAAAAGAAAGTATTATTAATATATAATATTTTTTCTTCTAACTACCCCACTAAAGTTTACACTAACATGTGCAGCTGCCATTGCTGCTTCCCACACTTGTCCTTCCTGAGTTTCCCCATCTCCTAAAATAACAAAAGTCCGGTAGGTTTTTTTTAAATATCTGGCAGCTAAAGCCATCCCTAATGCCACAGAAATTCCCTGTCCTAAAGAACCTGAGGACATATCCACTCCAGGCGTCTTGTTCATATCGGGATGTCCTTGAAGCCTGCTATTTATATGATCAAAAGTCAATAATTCTTCTTTGGGGAAATAACCCCTCTCAGCCAAAGCAGCATACCAAGCAGCTGATGCGTGACCTTTGGAAAGAACAAAACGATCCCTATCTTCCCATTCAGGATTTTTAGGGTCAATTTTTAAAATATGAAAATATAAAACAGCCATGATATCAGCTATTGATAAAGCTCCTCCTATATGCCCTCCTTCTGCATTAGATATCATTTCTACAATATATCTTCTAATAATGTTTGCTTTTTTTTCCAAATTTTTAATTAGTCTTTCATACATATTCCACCCAAGTCCCCCTCTTCCTGATAGACGATAATAGTTTTAGAATCATTTCTACTTTCTACTAACTACTAATGTAAGCAATTTTCATGCCAATTAAATTTAAATATGAATTAATTGCCCAACTTCCTTGTGTTTCAGTAATTAAGTTGAGGTTTATAAACAATTTTATCTTTCTTAAAAATATTATTTGTCGCATTATACTATAGTATTTTGCAACACTTTTTATCTTTGATTAATTATCTACATTCTCATAAAAATTGAAATACAGAAGGTTTGCCTCTTTCTCTAATTTATTGGAAAATAAAAAAGTAGGTTGGTTGGTGGGTTCATTAAGACTACAGAGATGTGTAAAAACTTTTTAGAAAGGCATAATTTTTTAGATGAGACTGTCAAAAAGTCAAAAGATGGTTGTAATAAGTTTAAAATTGTGAATATTTGTGCAAAATTTATTTAGAAATTTTGTATTTTTTAATTTTTCTATATAAAGTGCTTCTGTCAATTCCCAATGTTTTAGATGCTTTGGAAATATTCCCTTTGGCACCTTTAAGGGCTTTAAGAATTGCT
>Ga0307380_10006173_pt1 | contig 15768 bp, 6 predicted proteins | sample UN3MG_FD_202239 | JGI IMG/M metagenome (GOLD analysis project Ga0307380, IMG submission 202239) | Soil microbial communities from Risofladan, Vaasa, Finland - UN-3 | ecosystem: Environmental > Terrestrial > Soil > Coastal area > Acid sulfate soil | place: Finland: Risofladan, Vaasa | collected...
CCACACGATCGGATCCACGAGAGTCGAATATGAATAGTCACTCAGACGTATCTTGTAGATTTTATCCGCGTATGGATCAGATATATAGAGGTTGCCCGAGGTGTCCGAGGTAACATCGTTGAGCAATATGGAACCCGGTATTGTCACGTGTGCGACCCGCGCGCCGGTGTACAGATCGAATCCCTTCACCCCCACTCCGCTGCATCCAACCCACACTACATCACCGACGATCTCCAAACCCGCCTGGCAGTACTCCCCGGTAACAAAATAACTCTGGACTCCTTCGCTATCCATCTGAACAATTGCCCCACTCCACCAATTGGATATGAGGTAACGATCGAACAGCGTATCGTAGACTACACTTTCAGGGGTGTTCAGCAGGTTCTGCGCGTGTCCCGCGCTAAACGCCGCCAGCAAGAGGCAAAAACCAACAGCAACTGATACTTTACGCATAATTTCTCCTTCCCCGCGTAAACCTATCTCTATTCTCTATGGAGCCGAAAGGGGCTGAGTCTTTCTGGCCAACTTGAAAAACTAGCACGTACCGGTGATTCAGCGGCAGATGCCACGATCCAGGTTGACCGTGGAGAACCGATTTGCGGCCAGAATGGCAAGTGGCAACGGCCCTTGCATCCCGGGTTGGATTTGAGTAGATTAAGTCTGCTGGTTCAGTCCGGCAGAGGTAGTCGATTGAATATCAACGACTTGCACTTGCGCGTATGTGGTGGTGAGCCCGAGGAAGAACTCTTCAGGATTCTTAGTGAAAGGTTTGGGCAGTTCGCACTCCGGAGAATATGGAATCCTGATGATGCGAGGGATGTGGTGCAAAACGCCTTGATGGTCATAGCCAGAGAATACAGGCAGATGGACTTCAAGATCAGCTTCTCAGCATGGGCCTATAAGGTGCTGGAAACCAGAATACTCGATTATTACAAGACAAGAGACCGCCAAGCCTCCAGGCTGGTACGCCTCTCGTCCTGCCACGATCAATTCGCCCCGACGATGCCGATCGGGGATCTCAAATCGAGACTGATTGCATGTCTGAGGAAGTTGCACAAGGTGAACCGACGATATGCCACGGTAATAAACCTTCACTACCAGGGATACCGAACACAGGAAATATGCAGAATCCTGGACCTGACACCGAACGGGCTCTATATAGCGCTCAGCCGTGCCAGGTCTATGCTGAAAAAGTGTCTGGAATCAGGAAGGCTTCACCGATGAGACGGTGCCATAATAAGCACTTTGAAAGGATCCTGCACGCCTATGAACTTGGGATCCTGTCTGATAAGGAGCGTGCGGAGTTCGAGATTCACCAGCTGGAATGCGAGTACTGCTTCGAACAGGCCAGGCAGTTCAGAGACACCGCGCTCCTGATTCAGCACGACCCCGAGGTCCGCGCATCCATACAGCAGATGGACGAAGAAGAGTCTTTGGATGCAGCCGTGAAACCGGGTGCCCTGCCCCGCTCCGGCCGCGGCCGCCTGATTGATCGTCTAACGCCCCTCAGGGTCTCCCTGGCCGTGGCAGTTGTGGCGCTGATTCTGGTTCTCAAGCCGTGGCACCTCGAATTCAGAGCCGACCAGGAGGCCATCGCCGGCGAAGGGCGTCTGGCTATCATGCAGTTCATTGACTCGACCGATGCTCAGGAGACCGAGAAACTCGGCGAAGTCGTCTCCAACCTGCTTATAACTGACTTGTCGGGTTCGCGCTATGTCGATGTGGTGTCCAGCCAGAGACTCCATGACGTCCTGAACCTGCTAAACAAGGATCGCACCGAGGCGATCAGCCTTTATGTAGTACCGCAGGTGGCCGACAAGATCGGCGCCAAGTGGATTCTGACCGGAAATATCCATCAGACGGAATCCACTCTCGCCGTCACTACTCAACTGGTTGACGTCGCCACTGACAGCACGATAGCGACCCAGCATGTCACGACAGGTCCCGACGAGAGTATCTTCACGCTGGTCGACAGACTCACGGTGAAAATACGGAACGACCTTCCCCTTCCCGACGCAGCACGGCGGGAAGTCGACAGACCGGTGTCCGATGTCACGACCCATTCGCTGGAGGCTTACCGCCACTACCTGAACGGAATCGACAATTACTACAAGCTGTACTGGAGAGAGGCTGTGCACAGCTTCCAGCAGGCGCTGCAGTTTGATTCCACGTTTGCCATGGCTTACTACTATCTGGCTCGAATCCACGATGCCGGCTACATAACAAAGGCCGTGCAATACTCGAACAGGGCCGACCGGAAGCAGCAGTACTATATCAGGAGCATGGAAGCAGCCGTATCGGGTGACGTATCGAGGGCTGTGGCTGAGCTGGAGGACGTGATTGAGCACTACGCCGAGGAGAAGGACGCCCTTCAGTTGCTGGGGGAATATATGTACTCTCTGCGGCGATATGAAGATGCGATGGTCTATCTTACCAGGGTCATTGACATTGACCGTCTGCATAAGCCGGCGTACAACATGCTGGCTTACGCCTATGATCGAGCCGGCAATTTTGAAAAGTCCATCTGGGCTATCGGGCAATACATCGCCATAGCACCCGACGAAGCCAATCCGTATGACACGAGGGGTGAGATCCTTGCAAACAACGGTATGATGGATCAGGCCATAGAGTCGTACAAGAAAGCACTGGAGATTAAGCCTGACTTCTACTCATCCCGGATGAATCTTGGGCTCTTGTGCGCGCTCAACAGGGACTACGTCACCGCGCAGAACTGCTTTGAGGAACTGGCCGCCGGTACGGACGGGGGAATGCGATCAAGAGGAAGGCTCTATCTTGCTTACATCCCTCTCTATCGTGGCGAGTTTGAGGCGGCTCTCAGGGTCCTGGACGAGGGCATAGAGGCGGACACAGTGGATCCGGGGGGCTTGGGAGCCACGACCAAGCACGGTCTCAAGGCCGTTATTCACAGGGTAAGGGGCGATCTGCAGTTGGCGCTTGAAGCACTCGATACAGCCATCGTTATCAGCCGCGAGACCTGGCGGGATTACGAGTTCCTGGCCCGGCGCTTGCGCGTGCAGATTCTCGCCGAGCAGGGAGAAACTGATCTGGCAAGGCAAGAGGCCGAACAACTGAGGCGGGATCTGACTGAAGCCGGACACAGCGCTGCCGACTACTGGTATGCGGTTGGGTCGATTCAGTATTCAACGGGCAACCTGTCAGAGGCAACAGTCAGCTTCGAGAAGGCACTCGAAGGCGCCACGCAATTCACGCTGCCGACACGTTTCATGCTTGGACGGGCCTGCCTCGAAGCGGGCAAGCTGGGCGAAGCGGTGGAGCAGTTTGAGAGACTCCATTCAGAGCACGCTGACCCGCGTCTTTACTTTGGCCCCTGCACGGTGAAGTCGTACTACTACGCCGGACTGGCGTTCGAAAGATCAGGCTGGATCAGAAATGCCATTGAGCAGTATGAGATGTTCCTGGACATCTGGAAAGATGCCGACCCGGGAATTCTTTCAGTGGAGGACGCCACACAACGGCTGGCACGGTTGAGAAGCAAGTCCTGATCTGACCTCCCCTTCGTTAGTGTGCCACTCTTCAACTTAGTCCTGGGGCAATCCTCGGCAATCCACATTCAGTTTCGAAGGTCGGCTGCTCGCTCGCCGGAGACTGAAGGGAAACTCGGCGTGCATTGCCGGATGAATAACGAAAGATAAGTGCCGTACTGGAAATCCCTCTGCCCCCCAAATCAATCTGACGGAGAGGCAGGGATTCTCCGTGGGGTGTTCTTGTAACCTGTTGGGATATAGTAAAATACGTCGTAACCGGCTTAACAGGATAGATTTAGGTTTTTTTGTTTCTTTTTGTCTGGTTTTGTCTGGTTGTGTCTCTTTTTGTCTCCCGTGGTCACAGGTTGGACACAGCGACCAGGGGCGCTAACGCAAGACAAAAAAGCCCGGCGGTGTAAGCACACCAAACACCGCCGGACCGATGGATGGCCGCAGACAGGCGGTCACCCCGCTCATTCCCCCTCCTGCTACTTGAGCAGCAGCATCTTCTTCGTCTCGACATACTCGGGTGTCGTCAAACGATACAGGTAGATACCGCTCGCTACGTCACTGGCGTTCCATTCGATCGTATGCTGTCCCGCTTCGAGCCGACCGGCCACAAGCGTGGTCACCTTCTGCCCCGTGATGTTGTAAATCTCCAGCCTGACATCAGCGGCCTCCGGCAAACTAAGACTGATCTGAGTCGTCGGGTTGAACGGATTGGGGTAGTTGCAAAGCAGAGCCGATGCGGCCGATGGTTCCTTCCAATCAGCGAGGTCTGCAGGCGGTTCCTCGCCGTTGCGGATGATGACGCAGTCGGTGCCTTGTATCAGCGTGCCGTCGTACAGTTCCCCGGTGATCGTCAGGGGGATCACATCACCGTCGTACACCTCGCCAAGCGCCGCAACAATCGCGAGCCTGTCGAACTTCAGGGTCAGGTCAGGGTAGCCGTCAGGGTCGGCAGTAGTGCATTCACATTCGTCAGCGTCCTCACCTACCGGCGTGCTGACATCTTCTTTGCTCCAGCGGACAGTGGGGACACCTTCCAACAGCACCGTAGCTGGGTCAATGGTCGTGACATCGAATTCCGCGGTTCCCAGAATCGCTGCCCGTAAGACGGGCTTGAATGCCTGGGGTCCCTGGGGCAGAGCTTCTTGGCGTGGAGAAGTCCACCATCTACCAGTGGACGCACCAGGGGTTTATTCCGCATGTGAAGTTGGGGAAGTTGGTGAGGTTTAGGGAGGCTGATGTTATGAAGTGGCTCGACGGTAAGTCGGAGGCTGGGCGAAAGAAACTGAAGGTAGATGTTCGGGAGTTGGGGGTTTGAACCGGCCAGTGTGGCAACAACCGCTTAATGTGTTCTGTCGGCTGCAAGTGCTGGTGGGGACCGGGTTCGATTCCCCCCACCTCCATCAAATTAACTCATTAAAAGACAAGCGGTTGTCAGAGGGGTGGGGTATGATGCCTCCGTTCCCTCGATTCATATTTGCATATCTCCCAATACCCCCCAATAACGTGGTATCATTTCGGTCCCGATTTGGTAACGGTCGTGCTTGCCTCAGTTTAAGTTGCAGCGTGGAGCACTCTTGCGTTTCTTGTGAGGTAAAGCAAATATCCGAATGAGGATTCATGCCCATGACGGCAGATGAATCACATGATGATCGGACCCAGACTCATGTCGTCCTGACCAAAGGCACCGCGGTTTCGCACTATAGGATCATCGAAAAGATCGGTTCCGGTGGGATGGGTGAGGTCTACCTTGCTGAAGATACTAAACTCGATCGCAAGGTGGCTCTGAAGTTTCTGCCCCCCCATCTGTGTCAGGATGAAGACTGTCGCAGGCGTTTCACCCGCGAAGCTCAGGCGGCGGCAAAGCTGGATCACGCAAACATAGTAGCAGTGCATGAAGTGGGGGAATTTCAGGGCCGACCGTTTTTCTCCATGCAGCATATCGACGGATGCTCCCTCCGAGAAGTCATCAAGCAAGGTAAGCTGACAGTCACGGAGACTATAGCCCTGACTATACAGATCTGCGAGGGACTGCAGGAGGCACATGAGGCCGGCATCATCCATCGGGACATCAAACCATCGAACATCATTATTGACCGAAAGGGTCGACCTAAGCTGCTTGATTTTGGCCTTGCTGCGATAAAAGGTACCGACAAGCTGACCAAGACCGGTTCGACTCTTGGCACTGCGGGGTATATGTCTCCTGAGCAGGCTGAAGGCAGGCAGACTGATCAACGGTCTGATCTGTTTTCACTCGGCATAGTTTTGTATGAGATGATTGCGGGTCGGCGACCGTTCGATCGGGAGAGCGATATTGCCACCGGAAAGGCTATCATCACTGAAACACCGGAACCGTTGACGAGATACAAGTCAGACTTGCCGGAAGGCATGCAGCAAATCGTTGATCGAGCACTGGATAAGAATCTCGAGACGCGATATCAGACAGCTTCCGGCTTGCTTGCCGATTTGAGGCGGCTGGTTTCATCAGAGAATATCGGTGTTCCGCGGCCGAAGAGGATATCAAAGCCGGCGCTGATTTCAGGACTATTAGCCCTGGTAATAGTCGTGGTATGGGGTGGTCCTCAGATCAAGAGTTGGCTGGCTCCGTCACGGGCGTCAGCAAAATCCATCGCGGTGGTGGATTTTGACAACGTTGGATCAGAGGAGGACGCCTACCTGGCTAGCGGGTTGGCCGAGGAGTTATCTATTAAGCTGAGACAATTGGAAGGGGTCCAGGTTGCCAGCAGCGCTGATATCCGCCGTCTGGCCAAGGAGAATTTGCTGCCGCGGGAGATTGCCTCTCGCTTGAAGGTTCAGTACGCCCTTGGTGGATCTCTCCTCCGCCAGGATAGCCTCGTCAGGGTCAATGTCGAGTTGATCGACAAGGAGTCGGGCAAGGTCGTTTGGTCAGATCAGATAAACAAGCAGTTCACGGAGATATTCCAGTTCCTTGACGAAGTATCGCTCAGGATCGCGCAGGCTTTAGAGGTGCGTTTTACGCCGGTCGAAGAAGCTGCCTTGGTGGCAAAGCCTACTGATAACACCGGGGCATATGATCATTACCTCAGGGGTCGCCATTACTACTACAATATTACGTTCAGGGATAATGAACTTGCGGAAAGGGAGTTCGAGCAGGCACTACAGCTAGATCTTGATTACGGGCTTGCACTGGCTGGTTTGGCGGATGTGTATGTGCAACGCTATAAAGAGTCGTTTGATTACGATGTATATTGGTTGGATACTGCCAAGGCTCTGATTCAAAGAGCGCTTATTCTCGAGCCACAACTACCCGAAGCATATGAGTCTCTGGCTGAGCTGTATCTGCAGCAAGACAACCTAACCAAAGCTGGTGAGGCTGCCGAGAAGACGCGAGAGCTGAGACCCGATTGGGACGAGCCATTTATCCACCTGGGCGATATCTTTAGAAGTCGCGGATTAAGAGATACGGCGATCTTACTGTACAACCGAGCGATCAGTCTGCGTCCCAACGTGGATGCTCTGTGTGGCAAAGGTGAAATTGCTCTGACACGCGGACAGATGGACTTGGCTGAGTCCTTGTACAAAGCAGCCAGCGAATTGAATCCTTATCATGATCGCCCGTATCTTTTGCTGGCGTCGTTGTACGCGGAATCTCATGAAGGTGAAAGAGTGGATTCACTCCTTCGACGTGCTATTGAAGTACGACCCGATCATATCACAGGGTACGAGGAACTGAGCTATAGGATATACCGACGGGGGAGCACTCAGGAGGGAGAGGACCTACTAAGAGAGTTTGTTGGGAAGTATCCGTATAACTGGCACGGTTATCTGGTTCTACATAACTATGTCGGTTTCATGAGGTTGGACATTCAGGCTGCTCATCCGATTGTTGAAGATGCTGCAAGGAACAATCCGCGACAAGCTTGGGCATATGTGTTCCTGGCTTACACGTATGCGCTAATGGCGAACCCTGAGGCGAACACAAATAAAGCTCAGACGGCCGAGGAAAAGGCGATAGCTGCAATCCAGACAGCTCTTAAACTGCGTCCTGGCAATGGTGAGATCCTGGACTGGGCAGGATTTGTGTATATTAAGCTTCGGCGGCCCAACGAGGCCACTAAGTTTCTCGATCAAGCTCTGCAGTCCGGCCCTCTTTCCAGCGACGGGCTGAATTCCATCGCATGGAGTTTTTACGCAATGGGGGAATACGAGAGAGCTGTCGAGGTTTCGCTTAAAGCCGTTGCACAGTCCCCGGGAGTGGCTGAGTATTACACTGACTTGGGTTTGCTTATGGAGGATGTTTATAGGTCTAATGAGTACCTTAGCATCATCAAGGAAGCTGCTAGTAGATATGGTGATGATCCCGATTTCTTTGTCTATCTTAGCGAGGCACAACGATCGGAAGGTCAATTTGAAGAAGCTATCGCATCAGCAAAACGCGCACTCCTCGTGAAGCCAAGGCACGTTACACTCCTTCATCTGGGAGTATCGCAGTGGCTCTCTGGCGATGTCGACGGCGCTCTCAGTACTTTCAGAAGAGCTTCTGACGAGAGTTCTTCCGGACATTGGATAGTAGGAGTTCTGAAATCTGAGGGAAAGTGGGACGAAATAGAGTCGTACCTCAAGACCATCAAGGAGCCGCGACCCGACCAAGTGTCAGGGGTCGCTCAATGGGCTGAGGTCGCCGTTCGATATTACATGTCGATGCGAAGGTACGACGATGCTCTGAACGTATTGAAGGAATTCAAAAGTAGTGGCAACGAGGTTCAGCCCATTTTCAATTCTATGCTGGTGGCAATGTGCTACGCACGGAAAGGGCAAATAGACGCCGCTAGCCATATTCTGGTTGAATCGGCTGAAAGATCTTCGGAAATAGAGCGGAAGGCCATCATGCTTGAACAGGCTCTGCTGCGGGCAGCTGTAGAGCATGATATAGACGGCGCGCTTAACCTGGTAAAAAGTGCGCGGAGAGGGACGGACATACCGGACAACGCGATGAACAGTCAGATCCTTCGCCTTCAGCATGCCGCCGGTTACCTAGATGACGCGGCCAGGACAATTGAATTATTCGGTCCCAGGAGCAATTGGGACGGAGGTGACTTATACAGAAAGGCTCAACTGGCCGCGGTTTTAGACTTAAGAGACGCTGGTCTATATCTGGATCAGGCGATCACCCATCTTGCCCGTATCTCACGCGCCCACCTTTACTGGAATCCTCAGTTTGGAGCCGGCGTTAGCTTTTATGCCTTGGCCCTGAGCCGTGCCGGCAGACATGCTAAAGCTCGAAGAGAGGTTGAGCGGGCACTGAAACTCGAGCCAGAGCGCGAAGACATCGCCTATAACGCTACCTGCGCCTATTCGCTTCTTGGTGATACTACTCTGGCGCTACAGTGGCTACAAACAGCGGTCGAACGCGGCTATCTCGAACTCTGGTGGGCGCGGGTTGACCCTGATCTTGATCCGTTGCGTAATCTCCCCCGCTTCAAAGCGATCATGAATAACTGGGACGGTCGCATAAAGACCATACTCGCCAGATCCGGCAAGAAGAGTGAATGAGCAGAGACGACGACAGAGACAACGACCTCACAGAATCGATGGGCGATTTTGGTGAAAAGCCCGACCGGCCACGTATAGAGAAGCTGGGGCACTTCAAGATAGAGGCGACTCTGGGTTCCGGCGGCATGGGGACCATCTACAAAGCCTATGACGAGTCGATGAAGCGGATGGTGGCCCTCAAGGTGCTCCATCGCTCTCTGGAGATTTCAAAAAGGAGCCACACTCGTTTTGTCCGCGAGGCCTGGATCGTTGGCCAACTGGACCACCCTAACATTATCAAGGTCTACTCCCGTGGCGAGGAGAACAAGGTTAGTTACCTGGCCCTGGAGCTGGCCGATGGCGGGTCTCTGGCTGACGTCATCCGGGATACCAGGGCGCTGAAGCCGTCCGCGAGCGATGCCAGCGATACTCTGTCGCGCCAGTATATCCATACCACCCTTGAGAAGTTTGTCGAGTTAACCGGGGCCCTGGAGCACATCCACAGCAAGGGTTTCATCCACCGCGATATCAAACCGCACAATATCCTGCGTACCGGTCCCGATCAGAAATACAAGTTCACCGATTTCGGGATAGCCCACGCGGAGGACATGACCCGGATGACCAAAGCTGGGGATTTCATAGGCACGGTCAGGTATATGTCCCCGGAGCTTTTGGCGGCGCATCGGGCTGGGATAGATAAGAGGACTGACATCTACTCCCTGGGGGTGACGTTATATGAGGCTCTCACCCTGTCGCTTCCCTTCAGTGCGGACAGCGAGGAGCGGCTGATCCGTGAGATTCTTTCCGGGCACAGTATCCCGGCTCGCCGGAAGAATAGGTGGCTGTCTCGGGACCTTGAGACGGTTTTGATGAAAGCTTGTCATCATGATCCGGACCTGCGGTATCAGACGGCGGCCGATTTTGCCGAAGACCTTCAACGTATCATCGACGGCCGGCCGATTCTGGCGAGGCGTCCGGGTTTAGTTACCAAGGGATACAAGTACCTGCGCAGAAACTACAAAACGGTGCTCGGGATTGCAGTGGCGGGTGCTGTGATGGCCATGGTTGTGCTATGGTCCTATTACCAGGTCAGGCAGGCGTATCGGTCAACATCGGACCAGCAGTCAGCAATCCAGACAAGCTCAGGGCCAACATTCACGAAAATCAAGGTGCCAGGATTAACGGAATACTGTGCACTATCCCCAGATGGGGAGAAAATCGCCTTCGTGGCTGAAGATAGTTGTCTGTGGGTCGCTCCTACACATGGCCCGACTGACCCTACCGTGGCGGGTGAACCTTTGCGATTAACAGAGCCAATGGTCAGTTGGACAGGTACCAGTTATCCGACATGGTCAGCTGACGGGAAATGGATAGCCTTCAATGCCCGAGGTACGCGTGACAGCACTTACAATGTCTGGTTTTCGATGCTTGTGATATCTTCCTCCGGCGGCGAACCCATCGAAGTGCCGGTGGGTCACAAGGTTACCGTCCGCAGCAGGGATTCCCGTCTCGGCCTGTCACCGGATGGTCAGCACATCTTCTTTTCCTCGGACTCTTCGCTCATCCCCGGCGAATCCAAATTCGGTTGTATCTATACAATGCCGGTCGAGGGTGGCGAAATAAGACGCCTGACTGACAGTCTCTGCGGGCAAGTAGCCTGTTCTCCCGACGGTAAAATGATTGCGTACGTCAAGGGTAGTCAAACACCAGGAGGGAAATACACGTCCGGGCAATCCGATATATGGGTGGTTTCGGTCGCAGGCGAAACTCCGATACAGATCACGGACTTGACTGGAATCGTCACGAGTCCGGTTTGGTCGCCCGACAGCCGGCGGCTGTCCTTTGGCCGATGGAGTGACCACTCTGATCTGGAAAGCGAATTCTACTACAAAGAGCTGTATGTTGTAAACTTATCGGACAGATTCGAGCCACAGGGGGCGCCCATTGCTATCGATTTTCCTCACTCTTCCACCGAATTGATAGGGGGCTGGAGCACCGGTGACCAAATCGGGCTCATTATGAAAACCGTCGCGCATGGCGGTATTTATACAATTCCTGCCACGGGAGGTAACGCCAATCCGCTCGTCCCGTTCCACTCTTATTCTCCAAGATGGTCTCCAGACGACAGAAAAATGTTCTTCCTGGACGACACCGCTATTTTCGCCATGCCACTTGAAGGCGGTCAGCCTGCAAAGGTGCCCATTATCGGAATGGCCGAAGTGAGTTTTGCTAACTGTGACGTTTCGCCCGATGGGGCAAAGCTAGCCTTTGCGGGAATGAAGCCGGGTGACACGGTAGTTGGTATCTATTCCGTCTCAACTGATGGTGGTGCACCTGATCAGCTTGTTCTCGATTCCATACACGCCTATCATCCGTGCTGGTCCCCCGATGGCAATTGGATTGCATTTAGCCATCTGGGTTTCTCGGAAGGAAGCAAGAGATGGATACAAGACCTGTGTGTAATCCCATCTCGAGGCGGTGAAGCCAGAGTATTGGTTGGCAAAGTAGAAGCTGATTCTTGCAGATATGCTCACGGCCAGATGGCCTGGTCACCGGACGGGAAATTCATAGCCTATCCGTCCTACAGTACGTTCACTGTTGACTCTCTGTCAGGAATTAGTAAAGTGCCGTTCGAAGGAGGCGACCCAGAGCTTCTGGTCGAACTTAAGCCGGACTATGTTTCCAGATCTGTCAGTTGGTCCCCCGACGGAAAGAAACTGGCTTACTGCAGCATGAATTATGCTGTGAGTGATGGCAGCGTCTGGGTGTTGCCCATTGACACCGGAGAACCCGTCAAGCTCCGGACCGGCCTTGAACTCGAAAACGTATGGATGGCCAGTTGGTCTCCGGATGGAGAAAAAATTGCCTTTACTTGTCACTGGCCATCTGAGAGAGATTTCTATCTGTTGGAGGACTTCCTGCCTTCGACCACGGCTGATGAACCTGAGCCGCCGGCCGAGCCAACTTTCTCCACGGTCAGTGTCCCCGGGTTACTGGACTATTGTGCCTTGTCACCCGACGGTGAGAGAATAGCTTTCGTGGCCGATGATAGTTGCTTGTGGGTGGCTCCCACGCGAGGACAAGCCGATTCCACCGTGGCGGGTGAGGCGGTAAGGCTGACCGAGCCCTTAATAGAGTGGGCAAAGGGAAGCCTCCCCGTATGGTCGGCCAACGGGAATTGGATTGCTTTCAACACCAGTGATCTCGACAGTGCTGGCACCTACTGGAGCTCCATGTACGTCATGCCGTCCTCCGGTGGCGACCTTATTGAATTGCCTGTCAAACATGACCGGGACCACTGGCTCACCTTCTACGATTACCGCTTGAGTCTTTCACCTGATGGAGAAGAAATCGCATTCTTCTCACATACGTCGCCAATTCCGGGAGACCCGCAGGAGGACTGTATTTACACGATGCCAGTCGCGGGAGGTGAGATAAGGCGAGTAGCGGAATCGCTCTGCGGGGATTCGGCCTACTGTGCGCATCCAACCTATTCTGCGGATGGGAAGTTGATAGCCTTCCTTAAGGGTGATCGGCAGTGCGGCCTAGCCAATGAGGCGGCCGACTGCGACATATGGGTGGTACCTGTCAATGGGGGTTCCCCGGTGCAGGTCACCAGTTTACCTGGCGTTGAGTTCGGCCCAGTCTGGTCGCCGGACGGTACGAGAATGGCGTACAGTCACTGGTCTGGATACGAAGATCATGGCGCCTACGACATAAAGGAAATATCGATTGTCAGGTTAAATGACAACTATCAGCAGGTTGATTCACCCGCGGTAATCAAGCTTCCCTTACCTTCTGACGACTTCATCGGAGGCTGGAGCACCGACGATGAGATAGGGCTCGTCTCGGAAACAGAGATCCATTCGGCTATCTATACAGTGTCCGCCTCCGGTGGTGTTGCAACGATGGTCAGACCGTCTTTATCGCGGTGTCCCAGTTGGTCACCCGATGGTGAGAGTATATTCTATTTGGGATTCGACAAAGTCTACTCGGCGCCTTTACGCGGCGGACAGGAATCGACAATCCCGATAGACGGATTGAAAGATATGGGCTATGTGGGAGGGTGCGATCTTTCGCCCGATGGAACTCTTCTGGCTCTCACGGCGGCAAGAGCGGGAGATACGATGACCCACATTTTTGCCGTATCTGCGCGTGGCGGCGAGGCGAGACAAGTTACTTTTGGTTCATCAGAAGATTGGTTCCCTCGCTGGTCGCCCGACGGTAACTGGACAGCCTTCTCGCGTGCAGTGGCAGGTAATAATTCAACATGTGATCTCGCCATCGTATCGGCTGAAGATGGGGAGGTAAAGACCTTAGTGCCCTGGGCCGATTCCTGCTCATTTTCCGACGGCCTGGTCGACTGGTCCCCGGACGGAAAGTTCATAGCTTATCCTTCCGTTTGCCATGATTCCGTAAGGGGTATTAGTATTGTTCCCGTCAACGGGGGTGCCCCGGAAGTATTGGTCGAGTTAGAACCGGGGCTTCTGATAATCTCGTTACGATGGTCGCCTGATGGAACAAAGCTCGCATACTCTGTAGCTTCTACAGCATACGGCAAGAGAAGCGCTGATGTATGGATTCTGCCCCTTGATTCAAGAAGACCCAGCAGACTCAAGATCTTAGCCAATGATCTCGATGCTGTAGTGCGGGTCGACTGGTCACCTGATGGCCAAAAGCTGGCGTTTGAAGGCATACTAACATCTAGAAATACTCTTTGCCTGATTAGGGATTTCTGGCCTGAGGATTAGGCTGTTGGTTTGCTAAGCAGAGCGAGCAAAAAACGGTCACAACCTGGCCACAAAAGGGCGTGGACCCCTAGTTTGAATCGTGCCTGCTTTGAGGATTCGTCCGTTTTGCCTGAGAGCCAAAGGTTCCATACCTGTCTTCGGGTGTGATTTTTCCTCCCCGTGGTGCCCCAAGCATTCGCAGCACTGAATTAGTTGCCTGGTAGCTTGACGCTAAAACGACAACTTATTCACTGCCTCCGTCAGATGATCAGGTGCCGGGTGGGGGCAAATCATCGTGCTCTCGATTCCTGAGTGGTCGATTACTTTCTTCACTGTGAGAAGGTCTACGCCGTCGCCCGCAAACTGACCGACATTGGGACCACATAATGCCCAGGGGGGCTCCGATTTCTCTTCCCCGTCGGGGGTGTTAGCGTGCCGTGGCTGGCGGTGTCCTTTTAGGAGAACGGGAGCTTGTTGACCGCGTCCGAAAGGTGGTCCGGTGAAAGATGTGCATAGATCATCGTTGTCTGAATGTCCGAATGCCCCATCAACTTCTTTACGGTCGGCAGGTCGACACCACTCATCACCAGATGACTGGCAAAGGTGTGGCGCAAAGTATGTACTCTTGTTAATCCTTCTATTCCCGCCTTCTGCGCAATCCGAATCAGCTTCTCCCGCAGCTTGGTCTTCAACTTGCCGCCGTCCGGGGCACTGAAGATATAGTTGCTGTTGACGCCACCGACATTCTTCTCACGCAGGTCCCGTAGCAGCTCGTGCAGCGCGTCGTTCATCGGGATCTCCCGCTCACCCGTCTTGGGCTGCCATGACTCCTTCCGCCGTATGCGGATCTTCCTGCGTGTGGAGTCTATGTCATCCCACTCAAGGTGCTCCAGCTCCGCCTTGCGCATTCCCGTGTTCAGAAACGTGAAGTAAACCGGGTGCAGATCAGACGGACAGGCTTCAAGCAGGCGCTGACATTCCTCCACTGTCAGAAACCTCGGCGTCCTGCAGGGCCAGTCTGGCGACATCCTTGGACCTGCCGACCTTCTTGCGGATGCGTCGTCCTTTGACGTACAGATCGATATACCAGTTTTTGCCTCGTTTGTAGATGCTGCCCATGGCTCAAAAAGAACCCGGATTCACTGGTCCGCATTTGGTCACAATGGCCTACACCAACAAGACAGAGATTTGTAATGAGTTTTCAATAGGAAAGTAACCCCGCCCCAAAACAATCTGGCGGAGAGGCAGGGATTCTCCGAGGGGCGTTCGCGTAACCTATTGGGATATAGTAAAATACGCCGTAACTGGCTTAACAGGATAGATTTAGGTTTTTTTGTTTGTTTTTGTCTAGTTTTGTCTAGTTGTGTCTCTTTTTGTCAACCGTGGTCACAGGATGGACACAGGCCAACTCCCAGGCAGAGATGATCACAATAGTGCCTGTCGAGCGTGAACTGACCTGATATGGGCTAACGATACTCCTTCTGCGACGCCGAAAGATAGTGCCGAGACCGGCCCCTATTGACACTCCTCCGGCGGTGTGTTGCTGATGAATAAGTAGTCGATCAACGCCGTCAGGTCGCCGATGTCGATGACGCCAGCTTCGTCGCCGTCAATATTCGCCTCTTCCATGCAATCCGGCGGTACCGTAGGCGGAATGAACAAGTACCGGATCAGGAACGTCAGGTCACCGATGTCAACGATGCCTTGGGGATCGCCGTCGACGTTGCCTGTCAGGCCAACACAGCAGCTGATCTCACCAAACTCCTGCCAGAACCCGTGGCTCAGGCCGAAAGACACCGAGCTGCCGTAGCCAACTGCCGTCTGTCCCACAGTACCGCTGAGGATGAAGCTCGTGGAGGCGCCCCTGGTGCCGCCCGAAGAAATCACCTGCCAGTTGATCTGTTCACCGGAGGCAGGGTCTGCCCTTGGTGTTGAGTCCTTTTCTCGGGCAGTACCGATACCGGTGAAGATAAGAACAAGGAACACCGCCAGTCCAATCATACTGTCTA
>Ga0307380_10006175_pt1 | contig 15764 bp, 18 predicted proteins | sample UN3MG_FD_202239 | JGI IMG/M metagenome (GOLD analysis project Ga0307380, IMG submission 202239) | Soil microbial communities from Risofladan, Vaasa, Finland - UN-3 | ecosystem: Environmental > Terrestrial > Soil > Coastal area > Acid sulfate soil | place: Finland: Risofladan, Vaasa | collected...
ACGGATTTGAGCCAAAGATAAAACCGGAATCCTTTGTTGCTTCAACCGTAGCTGACAGATACTCCTAAAAAATTTCAAAGCATTCTGATGACCTCGAGAAAATTAAGAGAACAATTTTTGAAATTCTTTGAAAAAAAGGGGCATAAAATAGTGTCCTCCAGCCCGCTTATTCCGACCGACCCTTCGGTTCTTTTTACTACGGCTGGAATGCAACAATTCAAGCCTTATTATCTGGTAGAAAAATCCCCTTATGGTCAGAATGTCTGTTCTTGTCAGAAATGTTTTAGAACTTCTGACATTGAAGAGGTGGGAGATGAAAGCCATTTAACTTTTCTTGAAATGTTGGGTAATTTTTCTTTTGGGGGATATTTCAAAAAGGAAGCGATAAGTTGGGCTGACGAGTTTATTTTTAAAGAATTAAAATTGCCCTTGAAGGAAACAATTTTTACAGTTTTTGAGGGTGATAAAGATGTGCCGGAAGACGAAGAATCGGTTGAAATTTGGAAAGAATTAGGAATTCCTGAAAATAAAATAAAAAAATGCGGAAGAGCAGATAATTTCTGGGGTCCGACCGGTCAGGAAGGTCCTTGCGGCCCAACAACCGAAATTCATATAAGAGGAATTGAAGTTTGGAATCTGGTTTTTAATGAATATTATCAAGATAAAAATAAGCAACTTACTCCATTAGCACAAAAGGGCGTTGACACCGGGATGGGATTAGAGAGATTGGCAATGATTGTTCAAAATAAATTCAGCGTTTTTGAAACCGATTTATTTGAACCGATTATAAAAGAAATAGAAAAACAGGCGAACAGACCCTATAAATCAGATCAAAAATCATACAGGATAATTGCTGACCATATAAAAAGCGCAGTCTTTTTAATTTCTGAAGGAATTTTTCCATCAAATGTAGAGAAAGGGTATATAGTAAGAAGAATTTTAAGGAGAGCAATTCACTATGGAAAAATTTTGAATTTGCCGAAAAACTTTTTAATTCCTTTGGCACGAAAAACAATTATGATGTATAAAAATGTTTATCCTGACTTGAAGATGAAAGAAAATGATATCTTGATTGCAATTCAAAATGAAGAAGAAAAATTTGAAAAGACATTAAGTATTGGCATAACAAGTACCGTTTCCGTTGTTACTGATCCAGAATTTAATGGCGAAAAGGCTTATAATTGGTACGCGACATCGGGCGTACCTTTCGATGTTATTAAAGAGATAGCAGAAGAAGAAAAAAGAATAAAGTTTGATAAGAATTTTGAATTAGATTTTGAGAAAGCAAGAAAAAAACATCAGGAGATCTCTCGGGCTGGGGTTGAGAAAAAATTTGGCGGAGTAGGGAAAGACGCGGGTTTGATTCAGGCGAAATTTCATACTGCAACTCATTTGTTGCACTCTGCTTTAAGAGAGATTCTCGGTCCACATGTAAAACAAATGGGTTCAGATATTACTTCTCAAAGATTAAGATTCGATTTTTCTCACCCTCAGAAGATGACAGAAAATGAAATTAAAAAAGTTCAAGATTTCGTTAATCAGAAAATTAAAGATGATTTGGAGGTAAAAAAAGAAGAGATGAATTATAAGAATGCAATAAATAGCGGGGCGTTAGCGTTTTTTAAAGAAAAATATCCGCCAACTGTAACAGTTTTTTTAATCGAAGACTTCTCAAAAGAAATTTGTGCTGGCCCCCACGTAAAAAGAACTTCAGAATTGGGTTTATTTAAAATTATAAAAGAAGAAAGTTCTGGCGCCGGGATAAGAAGAATCCGAGCAATTTTACAATAAATAAATTTTTGATATGATTATATTATGGCAAACAAAAAAGTAACAGATATTTTTTTCCCTCAAAAAGAAGAAAAAGAAAAAGAAATTAAGATAGAAACAGAATCTTCCTCAAGTCTTAAAATCTTCTCAACCAAGGCTCCAACCCGACCTTTCAAAAAAGGCTTAATTTTTTCTTTATTTGTTTTAATTTTATTAGGAGTGTTTTGTTATTTTACTTTATCAAAAGCTGAAATAGAAATTTGGCCGGAAACCGAAACTTTAAATTTAGAAACAAAGTTAACCGTTGACAAAGAAACAAAAGAGCCTAATATTCTGGAAAAAATTATCCCTGCCCAAGTTTTTCAAAAAGAAAGAACTCTGGATGAAATTTTCCAATCTTCAGGTAAGATTTTAAAGGAAGAAAAAGCAGAAGGTATCATCAGTGTCTATAATAATTATTCTACCTCTCCTCAGGTTTTGATTGACGCCACTCGTTTTGTTTCGTCTGATGGAAAAGTGTTTCGAACTTCGGCCAGAGTTACTATTCCCGGTGGCAGTTATGAAAAAGGAAAGTTTGTTCCCGGAGAAATAGATATTAAAGTGATAGCAGACCAGCCGGGACCCGAGTATAATATTGGCCCCACAACTTTTTCTATTCCCGGGTTTGCCGGTACCGACAGATATACTAAATTTTATGGCAAATCTTTTCAACCAATGGCGGGCGGTTTTCAAGAAGAAGTTTCTAAAGTAATAAAAGAAGACCTGGCTCTGGCAGAAGATTTTTTAACAAAACAAGCCAAAAAAGAATGCGAAGAATTGTTAAAGAATGAGCTGAAATCAGAGGAAATTTCTTCAAAATTTAATTATTTTTTAGAGGAATTTCGGAGCGAAATTGTTGAAAAATTTTCTTTGGCTACTCCGGAAGAAGAAACAAAAGAATTTAAATTTCAAGTTAAGGCAAGATGCGAAACTTTGCTATTTCAAAAAGAATATCTTAAGAGTTTTGCCAAAGAATCAATTATTTATCAAATTCCCCAAGGAGAAAAGCTTTATGAAGAAAGTTTAAAAATAGATTACTTTCCCGAGAGCGTTAATTTGGATTCCGGTAAAATTATTCTTTCTTTAAGTATTTCAGCCAAAATTTATTCAGAAGTTGATGTTTATAATTTTAAAAATGTTCTTTCAGGAAAGTCATTGCTTGAAACTAAGTTATTTTTAGAGAATCAACCCAAAATTACCAAAGTCACAGTTTCCCTTTGGCCGTTTTGGGTAAGAAAAGTACCGGAAGATTTAAATAAAATTAAAATTAATTTAGTTTTTTGACCCTGTCCCGCTACGCGGGACTCGATAGAAGAAGAGAACTTTTTTCTCTTCTTAACCTTCGCTCCGCTGTGGACGGGGCTCGGTGATTGACTAATCTAATAAATTTTGATAAACTAAAAAATTGTTTAATTAATGGATAAAAAAAATTTAAGAAAAACCGGAACTGTTATAGAGGCTTTGCCCAGTACGAATTTTAAGGTGAAATTAGATGACGGACAAGAAATTCTCTGTTATTTAGCAGGAAAACTAAGAATGTTCCGAATTAGAGTTTTGCCCGGGGACCAGGTTAGTGTAGAATTAAGTCCCTATGATGAAAAAAGGGGAAGAATAGTATACCGTGGAAAATAGTCAAAGAAGATAAATCTTCTTTTCCATCTTCGCTTTCTTCGGAAGATCGATATATGAAAGTTAGGTCATCATTAAAGAAAATTTGTAAAAATTGTAAAATCGTTCGCAGAAGGGGACGAATTTATGTTATTTGCAAAAAAAACCCAAAACATAAACAAAGACAAGGATAAATTATGCCACGTATAGCAGGTGTTAACATACCGGAAAACAAACAAATAGAAATTGCTTTAACTTATATTTATGGAATAGGTCGTTCTTTGACTAGAAAAATTTTAATAACAGCGGGAATTGAACCGACAAAAAAAGCATCGGAATTAACTTCTCAAGAAGTTGCCAAACTTAAAGACATTATTGAAAAAGACTATAAAGTAGAAGGTGAGCTTAGGAGAGAAATAATGACGAATATCAAAAGATTGAAAGACGTAGGAACTTGGAGGGGGATTCGTCACATAAAAGGATTGCCAGCCAGGGGGCAAAGAACAAGAACTAACACCAGGACCGTGAGGGGAAATGTAAGAAAAACCGTAGGGTCGGGAAGAAAGACGGCCGCCACCCCAACATAATATTACCAATATGGGAAAGAAACGTATCATTAAACAAAGCGAAGAGGAATTATTAAAAGAAAGAGAAAAAGTAGAGGCGAAAGTAAAAAAAGAGGTCAAAGAAACTCTAAAAAAAATTAAAAAGGGGAGAGTTTATATTTTTTCTTCGTATAATAACACCATTATTACTTTAACCGATCTCGGAGGAAATGTTTTGGGTTGGGCAAGCGCCGGGAGCATTGGTTTTAAAGGAACAAAAAAAGCAACGCCATTTGCCGCTTCCAGAGTGGCTGAAGCCATTACTCAAATTGTCCATAAGATTGGAATTGAGAAAATAGAGGTCTTCGTGAAAGGAATTGGCTCAGGAAGAGAATCGGCAATTAGATCATTAGCTGCCAGGGGACTGGAAATTGTTTCGATTAAAGACACGACTCCGATCCCTCACAATGGTTGTCGACCACCAAAGGTAAGACGACTCTAAATTTATGAAAGATTCTAAATGTAAAATTTGTCGTCGATTAGGAATAAAGCTTTTTTTACGAGGAGAGAAGTGTTTATCGCAGAAATGTCCGATGATAAGAAAACCTTATCCGCCCGGTCCCAAAGCAAAAAAAAGAGTAAGGGCTCTTTCTGAATATGGTAAAGAGTTAAAAGAGAAGCAGAAATTAAAAAATTGGTATAATTTAGAAGAAAGACAATTGCGAAAATATGTAAAAGAAATCTTAAAGGCGCGAGGTAAAGTCGTGGATGCCGAAGCAGCTTTGATTAAGATCTTAGAGAGTCGTTTAGATAATGTAGTTTTTAAATTGGGATTTGCTCCCTCTAGAACTGCTGCCCGTCAAATGGTTTCCCATCGCCATTTTATGATAAACAATAAACCAATTAATATCCCCGGTTATTTGGTTAAAAAAGGCGACAAAATTAGTATTAACCCCGGCTCCGCGAAAAAAACCATCTTTCAAAAATTGCCCACCCTTTTAAAAAAACATAATCCTCCATCTTGGTTGAAATTAGATACCAAGAACTTAGAGGGAAAGGTCACAGTTTCACCAAATTTAGAAGAAGCTGCCCCTCCGGCAGAACTCTCGTCAATTTTTGCATTTTATTCGAAGTAAGAAAAAAGTGAAGAGGACTTCGTCCTCTTCTTAATCTTCGCTTTCGCTACGCGAAAGCTCGATCTATGATTAATTTACCCCATTCGCCAAAAATCGTTAAAAAAGAAGGCAATAAAGCCATTTTTGTAATAGAGGCTTTGCATCCGGGTTATGGTGTAACCATAGGAAATTCCTTAAGGCGAGTTTTGTTATCTTCGTTAGAAGGAGCTGCCGTTACTCAAATGAAAATTAAAGGCATCTCTCATGAGTTTTCAACAATCCCCGGAGTTTTAGAAGATGTAATTACAATTATGCTAAATCTAAAACAATTAAGATTTAGATTATTTGCCGCAGAACCCCAAAAAGCAGTGCTTAAAGTAAAAGGAGAAAAAGAAGTAAAGGGACTTGACTTTACCCTCCCGGCTCAGGTAGAGTTGGCGAATAAAAATTGTCACCTTGCCACTTTAACTTCAAAATCTGCCGAATTGGAAATGGAAATTCAAATTGAAAAGGGGATTGGTTATTCTTCTCGCGAAACCAGACAAAAGGAAAAATTAGAAATTGGAGCTATTCCTGTTGACGCCATTTTTACACCGGTAAAAAGGGTGAGTTATAGGATTGAAAATATGAGAGTTGGCGAAAGAACAGATTATGACAGGGTGTTTTTAGAGATTGAAACAGATGGAATTACAACTCCCGAACAAGCTCTTTGGCAGGCTTCCGAAATTTTAGTAAAACATTTCTCTTTACTTACAGAGACCTTAAAAACAAAAACTGTTTCGGAAATGAAACCAACCGAAGGAAAAAAACCAATAGCGAAAAAGAAAGCTCCAAAGCAAAGAATACTTACTACGGGGCAAGTAAAACATGAGAAAAAGAAAAAAAGGAAGAAAACTAAGTAGAAAAAGAGATCAAAGAAAAGCCCTAATAATTTCCTTGGCTATTTCTTTAATATTGAAAGAAAAAATTAGAACTACCGAAGCAAAAGCGAAAGAATTTTCTGGTTTTGTTGAAAAACAGATAACTCGAGCCAAGATTGGCAGTTTGCATTCCCGAAGATTATTGGCAAGGTTTTTCCCTCCAAAAATAGTTAAAAAATTAGTTGATGAAATTGCTCCGAGATATAAAGAAAGAAAAGGAGGATATACTAGGATTATAAAGTTGGGGCCGAGAAAATCAAATGGAGCAAAAATAGCTATTATAGAGTTAGTAAAATAACGATGCAAAGAGAAACTCATACAATTGATGCTACGGGAAAAATTCTGGGAAGATTAGCGGCTAAAATAGCCGTGCTTTTGCGCGGAAGACATAGGCGATGTTGTTATTGTTAAGAATGTTGCTCAATTGAAATTTACCGGAAAAAAAATGGAGCAAAAAAAATACTATCGCCATTCGGGATACTTAGGCGGATTAAAAGAAATATCTTTAAAAAAACTATTTGAAAAAAATCCAACCGAAGTTTTAAAAAAAGCAGTTTTCGGAATGCTGCCCAAGAATAAGTTGAGAGCAAAAATGATAAAGCGTTTGAAAGTAGAGAAATAATACTTTTATGCTGAAAACAAAAACTAAAATTTTAAAAAAGAAAAAGCCTACTGCGAAAAGTGGTAAAAAATCCATTGTCGCTAAAAAAAGCGAAGAACCGAAAATAAAAAAAGAAAAATATTTTGAAGGTGTAGGAAGAAGAAAAACAGCTATCGCCAGGGTTCGCCTTTTTCCCCAGAAAGAAAAGAGCCTGTCGAAGTCTTCTCCACCTTCTCTTCAAAAAACGGAAGCTCAGTTTTTGATCAACGAAAAACCTTTAGAAGAATATTTTCAAACGATAGAACTTCAACAAGCAGTTTATGCTCCCTTAAATTTAATGAATTTTCTGGAGCAATTTAAAGTTTCAGTAAAAGTGAAAGGAGGGGGGATAGTTTCACAAGCAGAAGCTGTTAGGCACGGAGTGGCCAGAGCTTTGGTTTTGTTTAACCCCGACTTTAGAAAAAAACTAAAAAAGGCAGGTTATTTAAAAAGAGATCCGAGAATGCGGGAAAGAAAGAAATTTGGCTTAAAACGCGCCCGGCGCGCCCCCCAATGGTCAAAGAGATAAATATCTTCTCTTGCTTCGTTATATCTCAGAGGTTGAAGAGATAAATCTCTTTTTTAGTCTTATTTGCGGTTCGGCGGTCAAAAAGGTAAAAATTTATGTTTCTTAGAGAACTCATTGATAAATTTTATTTGGATAGGCAAAAGGACAAAGAACAGCATCACTTTTACATTACCGATGCTGGCAAATGCGCCAGGGCCTTATTTTTTAAATTCAAAAATATGCCCCGGAAAGAAATGGAAGCAAATATTTTAAGATTATTTGATCACGGCGACCACATTCATCAGCTTATTATGAAACCTCTTTTAAGCATTAGAGAAATCCATGTGGTTGCTGCGGAAGTAAACATTCCTCCTCAGGAATTGATTTCGGGTAGGGCCGATGCCATAATCAGCAACGGAAAGAATTTATATGTCTTAGATATCAAGAGCATGAACAGCATGATTTTTAAAAACTTGATTGAACCAAAAGAAGAGAATATTGATCAAATCCAGCTTTATTTACATTATTTTAAAATTCCCAAAGGAATACTGCTTTACGTTAATAAAGACAATCAGCAATTAAAGGATTTTATAGTAAATTATGATAAAAAGCGCGCCCTTTCTCTCTTGGACGCCTTAAATGATGTTAAAAAAAAGATTGATAAAAACATTATTCCCGATAGATTGCCAGATTACCCTAAAAACTGGCAATGTAGATATTGCCAGTTTAAAGAAATTTGTCCTATAGCTAATTTCGGAGAGATTAATTGGAATGATTTTAAAAAGAAAGTTGAATTAAGGGAGAAGAGCGCCAGAACCGTATAAATTGTTTTCGCTCAAGAGGTATAACTTTTTATCAAATTGATTAAAAAACATTTCCAAGGAGCTTCCGTTTTGCGGAAGTTTTTTTGTTTCAAAAATATCTATAATATTTAGTTTGTCTCTGTCGTCTATTTCGCTAATTTTAATCTTCTCTCCGGCAATAAAGATTAAATAGTTAGAGTTTATCCAAAAAACATCGGTTATTGTTTCTGATAAACGAATTAAAAAAAGTTTTTCTCCTGCTTTTTTTTGCGGCGGATCGTTTTTATCGCTTAAAAAAAGAATCCAGATTTCATGATTTGAGAAATATACTAGATTTTTATTGTCCGGAGAAATTTTCAAAGAATTGATTCTTTCAAAAAAATTCTCAAAAACTTTTAAATCGGGATTAAATTTATACAAGTCACCATTCAATTCTCGTAAAAAGATAAAACCTTGAAAGATTTCTAAAACATATTCAGTTTCTTGTTTTATTAGGAAGGGCATGGCGGTAACTCTTACTCCGTTTTTAAAAAGATGACCAAAATTATCTAAATAATAGATATCATTATCAACTTGTTGATAAATAACAATATCTTTGATGGGCGGAGAAGGAGATTCGCCCTCGGTTAAAAGCGGTTTTACTCCATCAAACCCTTCTAATGTGAAATATTTAATTTCTTCTTTTTCCCGAGTGACAGCGAAGGGGGAAGAAGAAAGTTTACTTTCTTCGCCCGCGCTAACCTCTAAATAAATTTTTTTTGAATCTTCAGAAAAATCTAAATTAATCAGCTGGGCTTCTTTCGGAGAAATGTCCTCTTGGCCTATTAAATGGCTTTTTATATTTTTATTTAAATCGTAAAGCTTTAAAACCCAGCCGGGTTCTTCTTTTTCTTTTAGAATTATTTTCCTTTGGTCGGGAGAAAACCAAAATTGTTCCACTTGACTAGCCAAGACGCTAAAATTGATATTTTGAGGAAACAAAATTATATTTTTGTCTTCGGTTACCTCTTTTTCTTTTATTTCCAAGGTTTTTTCCCAAGAATGATGTTCTTCTTTTTTCACCTCTACTTTATATTTTTTTGGCAAAAGATTTTCAATTAAAACAGAGCCAAAGAAAAAATCGGTTCTTTTATTCAGTTTTCCATCAATATAAACATCAGTTTGTCTTGGCAGTATTTTTAAGAAAAGACCGCCGGTTTGGGTAAATTTTTTATTTTCTAAATCAATTCTGTACCCTTGGGAATATAAAACTATTGAAGGAGTAATTAGAATAAACAAAAACGAACAAACTAAAAATATAATTACCCGAGTTCTTTTGGCCATATTTTTCCATTATATCCCAGATTTGCTAAAATAAAAACATTGATGTATATTAAATATAACTGGCGAAGAGAATTTCGTTCTCTTCTTAACTTTCACTTCCATAAATGGAAGCTCGGTTTATGAAGAAAATTGGCATTGATTTAGGAACTTGTAATTCTTTGGTTTTTCTTCCTAAAAAAGGGGTGGTTTTACAGGAACCCTCGGTGGTTGCGGTTGCTCTTGAGGAAAACAGAATTTTGGCAATCGGGGATAAGGCAAAAGAAATGATCGGGCGTACCCCTGACACAATTGTAGTTTATCGACCCCTCAAAGACGGGGTGATTGCTGATTTTAGGGTAACTCAGGCAATGCTTAAATATTTTATTGATAAGGTTTGTGGTTTTTGGCGGTTTTTGAAACCGGAATTAATGATAGGAGTGCCGGCTGGCATTACTTCTACCGAAAGGAGGGCAGTGATTAAAGCTGCCCTAAATGCCGGAGCAAAACAGGTGTATCTGGCTAAAGAACCAATTTTGGCTGCCATTGGTGCAGGTATTCCGATTAATTCTTGTTCCGGGAATATGATTGTTGATATTGGCGGAGGGACTTCTGAGATAGCCGTAATATCTTTGGGAGGAATAGTTACCTGCAACTCGATTAGAATTGGCGGAGATAAAATGGATTGGGCCATTTCAGATTATATTAAGAAAAAGTATAATTTAGCCGTTGGCGAACAAACAGCCGAGGATATAAAAATAAAAATTGGGACTGCTTTGCCGGAAAAAGAAGCTAAGGTCCTGGAAATTCGGGGCAGAGATTTGATTTTCGGGTTGCCCCGGACAATTAAAATTTCTTCTAATGAAATTTCAGAAGCGATTTCCGATATTTTGGGAGAGATTATTCATCTGATTAAAATGGTATTAAGAGATACGCCTCCCGAATTGTCGGCTGACATAATTGATAAGGGGATGATTCTTTCTGGCGGAGGAGTTTTATTAAGAAATATTACTGAGCGGATTTCTCAAGAAACCGGCGTTCCCTGTTTTTTAGCCGAGGACCCGCTATTATGCGTTGCTAAAGGGACTGGAGTGGTTTTAGAGAATCTTGATGTCTATAAGAAAAGCATAATGTCAAAGCGTTAAACTATGATAATAGGTCATCAAAAACAACGGAATTTCTTAAGAAAAGCAGCCGAGTCAAAAAGATTTTCTCATGCTTATTTATTTGCCGGTCAAGAAAAATTGGGAAAAAAAACTTTAGCTTTGGAATGGGTTTCGTTTCTTTTAGGCAACACCGCGAGCCAGAATTTTAAGGAGGGAAAGCATCCGGATTTAATTCTTATAACACCTGAAAAAAAAGAGATTCAAATTTCTCAAATAAGAGACTTAATTTGGAGACTTTCACTTAAACCGTCCTTGGCGCCCCTCAAAACAGCAATTATAGACAGCGCCCACCTAATGAATCAAGAAGCCCAAACCTCTCTTTTGAAAACCCTGGAAGAGCCAAAGGGAGAGACCCTTTTAATCTTAATTAGCGACAAAACGCAATATCTGTTTCCGACAATTCTTTCTCGCGTTCAAATTATTAAATTTAATTCTGTTAAAAAAGAAGAAATTAAAAACTATTTACTAAACCAGGGTATTTCAGAACAAGTCGCAGAAGAAATTTCTGATATTGCCTTAGGAAGACCGGGGGTAGCTTTGGATTTAATTTCCAATAAGGAAAAATTGGCAAACTTTAGCCAAAGAATAAGAGAGCTTAATAAAATATCAAATTCGCCGTTTTATTTTCGTTTTCAATATGTAAAAAACTTAGCAGAAGATTTGGAAAACATTAAAGATACTTTAGATATTTGGTTGAATTATTTTAGAAGCATTTTGCTTTCTCGTTTTTCACCGAGCTTTCGCGAAGCGAGGGCGAAGAAAGTAAATTTTCTTCTTTCCCCTTCACTGTCGCTCGGGAAAGCGAAGGTAGTCGAAGAGGACGAAGCCATCTTAGACAAATATTCAACAATAAAAATAAAGAACATCATTAATTATATTCAAACAACAAAATTATTATTATCAAACACTAATATTAATACGAGATTAGCTTTAGAAACATTAATGTTGGAACTTTAATATTTTAATTTTATGGAGGGTTACAAAACAATTATTCAAAACATTAAGCCTGAATTAGACAAGGTAATTAGTTTTTTAGAAAAAGAACTAAGCAGGATTCGGACAGGCAGAGCGACACCCTCTTTGGTTGAGGATGTTGTGGTTGAATGTTTTGGCCAAAAATTTCCCTTAAAACAGCTGGCAGCAATCTCTACTTCCGAGCCAAAACAAATTTTAATTCAGCCTTGGGACAGGTCTTATATTGAGGGGATTGTTCATGCCCTGGAAAAAACAGGAACAGGAGCTAATCCAATTGTGGACAAAGAAGTAATTAGAATTAATTTACCGCCCTTAAGTGAAGAATATAGAAAAAATTTAATTCGGATAATTTCGGAAAAGGAGGAACAGGCTCGCAAAACGATAAGAAAATGGAGAGAGGAGGCCTGGAGTGAAATTCAGGAAAAAACAAAACAAGGAGAAATCAGAGAAGATGATAAATTCAGAGCTAAAGATGAGCTTCAAGAGTTAGTTGATGAGTGTAATGAAAAAATTGAGGAATTGGACGAGAAGAAAAAAAAGGAAATATTAGAATAGCTAATCACGAATATGGTCTTAACCATTATTATTGCTTTCTTCAGTATAATCACCTTATTAATTATTCATGAATTTGGCCATTTTATTATGGCCAAAAGATTTGGCATTGAGGTAAAGGAATTTGGAGTAGGTTTCCCCCCGAGATTATTTGGAAAGAAAATTGGCGGAACCGTCTATTCTTTAAATCTTTTGCCTTTTGGAGCTTTTGTAAAAATTCCGAGTATAGAAGGTGAGGATGAGGAAAATAATAAGGAAAACTATCAGAAATTAGAAAATATTCCTGTCTGGCAAAGAGCTTTAATTATTTTGGCTGGCGTAGTTTCTTTTTGGATAGTGGGCATTATTTTATTGAGTATTGTTTTCAGTATTGGTACTTTTCAGGCGATTTCCGATGAAGAGCCGGGCCCTTTGATTAATCCGAGAGTTCAAATAGTGGCGGTTGCTTCAGGTTCTCCGGCAGAAACAGCCGGAATAAAACTCGGCGATACAATTAGAGAATTACGAATTACGAATTACGAATTAGGAATTGATAAAGTAAAAGATGTTCAAGAGTTCACCGAAAAATACAGAGGAGAAGAAGTGATTTTAATAATTGAAAGAGGGAAAGAGGTTTTTGAGGTCTCATTGATTCCCAGGATTTCGCCTCCGGAAGGAGAAGGGGCAATGGGAGTATCCTTAGTTAGAACAGCTGAGAAGTCATATCCATTTTTTCAGGCCTTTATTAAGGGGATAGAAACGACCATTAGTTTAACAGTTGCCATTATTATTGGTCTGGCAGAGGTTTTACTAAACTTAATTCAAGGAAAAGGACTGCCGCCAGGGGTTCAGTTTATGGGGCCAATAGGAATAGGTTCTTTGGTTGCTCAAGCTGTTCGGGTTGGAGTAAGTTATTTTCTTAATTTTATTGCCATTATTGCTATTTATTTTGCCGTTTTTAATTTATTGCCTATACCGGCTTTGGATGGAGGCAGGTTATTGTTTCTCGGAATTGAAAAGATTAAAGGCAGTCCGGTAAATCAAAAAATTGAAGAGAATATTACTGCCGGATTTTTTGTTTTATTGATTGCGTTAATGGTTTTGGTTACAATAAAAGACATCGCCAGATTATTTTAAATAAAAAGAACCGCCTTTAATTTTTATGTTCAATGAATCTTCGATTCATTTCACCCATCAATTAATTTTCTATTAATTTCAGTTTTCAATTTATTTTAATGAAAAAAGAATTTGAAAAAAAGCAACTTGTTAAAAAATCAGAAAATTTTTCTCAATGGTATACCCAGGTCATACTTAAAGCGGGATTAGCTGATTATGCTCCGGTCAAGGGTTGTATGATATTTAAACCTTATGGTTTTGCTATCTGGGAAAACATTCAAAAAGCTTTAGACGAAGAAATTAAAAAAGCTGGAATTAAAAATGCTTATTTCCCTCTTTTTATTCCCGAAAAACTTTTAAAAAAGGAAAAAGAGCATGTTGAAGGTTTTTCGCCAGAGTTAGCAATTGTTACAATAGGCGGAGGAAAAAAACTTAAAGAAAAATTAGTTGTTAGACCGACATCTGAAACGATAATGTACGAGATGTTTGCTAAATGGGTAAAATCTTGGCGGGACCTGCCCCTAATGATAAATCAATGGTCTAATGTTGTTCGTTGGGAAAAAAGACCTTATTTATTTTTAAGAACAACTGAATTTTTATGGCAGGAAGGTCATACTGTCCATGAAAGCCACGAGGAAGCAAAGAAAGAGGTAGAAAGAGCTTTAAATACTTATGTTGAACTTTATCAAAAAATTTTTAGTATTGATGGAATTTGGAATAAAAAATCTGAATCAGAAAAATTTCCTGGTGCTTTAAATACTTATACTTATGAAATGTTAATGCCTGACGGTAAAGCTCTTCAGGGTTGTACTTCTCATGATTTAGGACAAAATTTTTCAAAGGCATTTAATATTAAATTCTTAGACAAAAAAGGAAAAGAAAAATTAGCTTGGCAAACAAGCTGGGGTTTATCGACAAGAAGTATTGGAGCGTTAATTATGGCTCACGGTGATAATAATGGTTTAATCATTCCTCCTAAATTAGCCCCTATTCAGGTTATTATAATTCCGGTTTTTCAAAGAAAAAAAACGGATAAAGAGTCAGAAAAGATATCAAAAAAAATAAAAGATATTCTGAAAGATTTTAGAACTGAAATTGATGCCAGAAAAGAATATTCGGTTGGCTGGAAATTTAATAACTGGGAATTAAAAGGAGTTCCCCTGAGAATAGAAATTGGTCCAGAGGAAATAAAAACAAAAAAAGCAACTTTAGTTAGAAGAGATAATGGAAAGAAAGAGTTAATTTCTTTTAATGTTTTATCTTCTAAAATTAAAGAAACTTTAGAATTAATTCAGAAAAATTTGTTCTTAAAAAGCACTCGACACTTAAAAGAAAACACAAAAGAAGTTTTTGATTATAGAGAATTTAAAAGTATAATGCAGAAAGAAAAAGGATTTTTAAAAGCTTTTTGGTGTGAAAATCCAAAATGTGAGAGAAAAATCAAAGAAGAGACGAAAGCCACGACCAGGTGTTTATCTTCTGAGGCTTCAGAAGAGGAAGGAAAGTGTATTTATTGTTTAAGGAAAGCAAAAAATAAATGGATTTTTGCTCAGGCATATTAATATTCAATGAATTTCCAATTTATTTCAATGTTTAATAAAATCTTAAAATTATTTGCTGAAGATATTGCTATTGATTTGGGAACAGCCAATTCTCGTGTTTATGTTAGGGGCAGGGGAATAGTTATTACCGAACCCTCGGTAGTGGCCGTTAACCAAAAAACCGGTCAGATTTTGGCTATTGGTGAAGAAGCAAAAAAAATGGTCGGAAGGACTCCGGCCTATATTGTGGCAACCAGGCCCCTGGTTTCCGGGGTCATTTCTGATTTTGAGGTAACCGAACAAATGCTCAGATATTTTATTGAAAAAGCTCACAAAAAAAGATTTCTTTTAAATCCGAGACCCCGGGTTATCGTTGGCATTCCTTGCGGAGTAACTGAAGTTGAAAGAAAAGCGGTTTGTGACGCCACTAAAAATGCCGGAGCCAAAGATGTTTTTATTATTGAAGAACCGATGGCCGCAGCCCTTGGCGCTCGTCTACCCATTCAGGAGGCAGGAGGTAATTTTATTGTTGATATTGGCGGCGGGACAACTGATATTGCCGTAATTTCTTTAGGAGGAATAGTAATATCTAAAACTTTAAGAGTGGCCGGAGATAGACTTAATCAAGATGTTATTCAATTTGCCCAAGACGAATATAAACTATTAATTGGAGAAAGAACGGCAGAAATCATTAAAATCGGAATAGGATCAGCTTATCCCTTAAAGGAAAAGAAACAACTTCCAATGCGGGGCAGAAATTTAGTAACCGGTCTTCCTGAAGAAATTTTGGTTTCCAATGAAGACATCAAAACAGCTTTAGAAAAATCAGTAAAACAAATTGTTAAAGAAATAAAGACGGCTGTAGAAGAAACTCCCCCGGAGCTGCTAGCTGATATTATGGTTTCAGGGATTCAGATGGTAGGCGGAGGTTCTCTTTTGAAAGGATTAGCTACTTTGATTCAAAAAGAAACAAAAATTCCTACCAAAGTTATTGAAGATCCCACCACAGCTGTTGTCAGGGGAGCAGGAATGGTGCTTGAAAATCTTGATCAATTACAAGAGGTATTAGTTGAAATCGAAGATTTAGAACTGCCAAAATAAAATGATTACAAAAAAAGAGTTGCGACGTATCGCCAAATTAGCCAGACTCAGCATAACCAAAGATGAGGAAGAGAGGTTTATAAAGGA
>Ga0307380_10006177_pt1 | contig 15761 bp, 13 predicted proteins | sample UN3MG_FD_202239 | JGI IMG/M metagenome (GOLD analysis project Ga0307380, IMG submission 202239) | Soil microbial communities from Risofladan, Vaasa, Finland - UN-3 | ecosystem: Environmental > Terrestrial > Soil > Coastal area > Acid sulfate soil | place: Finland: Risofladan, Vaasa | collected...
GCCAAGGTCCTCCGACTGCACAACGCTGGCGATGATGCTCCGCAGGGGGTCCAGCGGCACGCGGTCGGCAAGGTTCATCAAGGCCTTCCTCCGCGTGGTGCCCAGCTCCATCTCCGCCAGCATCGTCCGCAGCTCCACGTTGAACGGATCGTCGCTCTGCTCGCGGACAACTGTCTTGACGGCCTCGGTGAAGGTTGCCCCCGCGCCCATGGCCAGGGCGATCAGGTCCAGGGCGTAGGGCACGCGCTTGGATATCTGCCGGATGCGGCGGGCGGCCTTCTCGTGCAACTGCGCCAGCGTCATGGCCACTCCGACGGCCAGGCCGCCGGCAAACGCGATCAGACTGAACTGCTGGTACACCGCGAAGTTGACCATCGTCAGCAGCGCGCCCAGCATCAGACCGGCCAGCATCGACAGGGCCAGGTACTCCTCGGGCGTGTAATAGTTGGGGCTGCCCGCCGCAACGAGCGTGCGGCGAAGCCAGTCCTTGCCGCGCGGCAGCGAGGCCCGATGGCTGATTACCAGCAGCACCCAGACGATCGGCCTCAGCCACTGCTGCTCGAAGACCGTCCGTCGGTCAATGTGCCCGGTGGCCAGGGCGGCCGCCCTCTGGGCCGACATGCGGATCTCACCAGGCTGGCTGAAGATCGCCGCCAGCCCCATCGACACCGACAGGAAGATGCCGGCCGAAAGAACGATCATCCACAGCCCCGCCACCAGAACGTAGGCCACCGCGGCGATAACCGCCGTCGACGGAAGCAGGATGAGCAGAACGGTCCGGAGCTGCCTGTTCATGGCCGTCAGATATCCAGTGACACGATCTTGCGAATCCAGAGAAAGCCCACGAGGTTCAGCGCCACGATCGCGAGAATAATCAGCTTGCCGAGTGGGTCTTCGAACAGCGACACGAGACCTTCGGGATCCACCATGAAGTAGATGATCGCCATGACGGCCACCGGCATGGCCCCCAGCCATCGCGCGGTGGCCCGCCCCTGGGCGGTGAGAGTCTTGACGCGATTCTCCAGCCGCTGGATCTCGCGAACGCTCTCGCCGATGCGGTCGAGGGTTTCGCCGAGATCGCCGCCGCGCTCGCGGTGGGTCTGAAGCGCGGCGAACAGCAGGCGGAAGTCGCCCGAGCCGATGCGGGCGGCGGCGTTGTCCATCGCCTCGTCCAGCGGGATGCCGTACTCGTACTCCTTCAGCAGGTGCGCGAACTCGTGACGAAGCGGCGGCGGGCCGTCGCGGGCAATCAGTTGCATCGACTGGATCAGGTTCAGCCCGGCCCGAACGCCGCTGGTCAGCGTGCGAATGCCATGAACGAGCTGGCCTTCCAGCTTCGCGAGGTGCCGCCGACGAAGGCACCATGCCAGCAGCGTCGGCAGGAACAGTCCCGCAACGACCCCGAAGACAGCTCCCAGGTAGCTCCGCGTCAGGGCCTGCCCGATGATCGCCAGCGCGACGATACCGACCACGGAAAGGATCGTCACTACCCGAGGGCGGATGTCCAGCAGCAGCTTGCGCTGGAAGACCGATTCGTAAAGCCGCTCCTGACTGAGCACCAGCGACCTGACGGGCCTGTATCCCGCCCATCCCGCCGCCATCGCCAGGCACAGAATCAGTACGCTGGTGATCGCCTGCCACCCCAGTGGACTCAACGCCAGCAGCCCCGGGGCGATCATGAGAACACCTCGATGTTCAGGAAGCCCTTCTCGATGAGCGCCTCGGTGAAGGTAGGGATATACCCGGTGTGCCTGAGCCGGTGTTCCTGCTGCCGGCGCCCGCTGACGCCGCGGAGAATGAAGATGTCCTCGAGCATGATCCGCGTGGTCTCCGGGTCGATCCCGGTGATCTCGGAGACGTGGGTGACGCGGCGCCGGCCGTCCGGCAACCGCACCATCTGCACCACGACGTCCAGGGCCGCCACGATCTGCTCGCGGATCGCCCGCACGGGCATCTCGACCGCCATCAGCACCATCGTCTCCAGCCTCATCAGCGTGTCGGTCGGATTGTTCGCGTGGATGGTGGTCATCGACCCGTCGTGCCCGGTGTTCATGGCCTGGAGCATGTCCAGGGCCTCCGGCCCGCGGCACTCGCCGACGATCAGGCGGTCCGGCCTCATCCGCAGCGAGTTCTTCACCAGGTCGCGGATGGTGTATGCCCCGCGGCCCTCCACGTTGGGCGGGCGGGTCTCCAGGCTCACCAGGTGCTCCTGGGGCAGTTGCAGCTCGGCGGAGTCCTCGATGGTGACTATGCGCTCCTCGGCGGGGATGAAGTTGCCCATCACGTTCAGCGTGGTGGTCTTCCCGCTGGCGGTGCCGCCGGAGATGATGAGGTTCTTGCGCCCCAGCACGCAGGCACGGAGGAAGTTGGCGGTGGCCTCCGTCAGCGTTTCCCGCTCGATCAGGTCGTCTACCGTAAAGGGGATTCGCGCGAACTTGCGGATCGTCAGGGCCGGACCCGAAAGGCTGAGCGGGTTGATGATCGCGTTCACGCGGGAGCCGTCCGGGAGGCGGGCGTCCACCAGCGGCGTGGAGCGGTCGATCCGCCGCCCGATCGGCGTGATGATCCGCTCGATGATGCTCTGGACGACTTCGTCGGAGAAGAAGCTTCGGCCGGTGTTCTGGACCATGCCGTCCTTCTCGATGTAGATCTTGTCGCGCCCGACGACCATGATTTCGTTGATGTTCGGCATCTCCAGGAGGTCCTGGAGCGGGCCGTAGCCCAGCACGACGTCCTCGATTTCCTTCGAGAGCATCCTGCGGACGATGTAGTCGCGCAGCTCCGGGCTGACGCGGGCCAGCAGCTTGGTCGCCTGCTCGTCCCAGCCTGCCTCCACCATGGCCATGTCTTCCTTGACCGACTGGGGGCGCAGGCGCAGGGGAAACGAGCTGAGCACGTCGCCGATGATCCGCGAGATGGCCTCCTCATGCTTGGCGACCAGCAGGTCGGTGTCCTCGAAGCCGTAGCTGTACATCAGCTTGCCGGTCGCCCGGCGGGCGAGCTCGGTCACCACGCACCGCCAGAGGAACTCCCGCACCAGGTAGTTGGCCATCTCCGGGGCGACCCCGCCCTGGTGGGCCTTAATGATCTCTGCCAGGTGCCGCTTGATGAGCAGCACGTGCTGCTCATCGGCCGATCCGCGCTGGCCGGTGACGCGCAGGTTCAGCTTTTCCAGCAGCTCGGCGTGCATCTTCTGTTCCAGCTCGATGACCCGCTTGCGCGGGGAGGCGGCCCGCGTGACGGCGGCTACGCGCCGCGCCGCTGGCTCCATCATGTAAAGGCTGAACTCCCCGATGCGGATCTCGTCGCCGTACTCGATCTTCCGCCGCTGGCGGTGGCCGACCGGCCTGTTGGCCGCCAGGATGTCGTTGAGCCCAAGCGACTCCACGAAGTAGCTGCCGTCCTCATGGAACAGGCGAGCCTGCTTGCGCGAGACGAACGGGCTGCGCAGCGTTACATCGTTGCCGTCGTCGCGCCCGATCGAGACGCTCACCCCATCGACCTTCACGACTTCCCGCGTGTCGGTGTAGTGATTGTAGACCCAGATATCCAAGCTGCCGTCCCTGCCTGCCGACTGTCAGTCGAGCGGCGATTCGCCCGTCCGCCTCGATGGGGCCGGGCCCAGTCTCTGCAGGACCATCTCGTTGACCTTGCCGGCCCGCGGTGAGGGCCTGGCCTTCGGGCTCAGCACCTCCACGCGCATGCCCCCGGAGGTGTTGGCCAACACCGTCTCCAGCTGCAGCGAGGCCTCCGGCGAGACCTCGACCGTGATGGCCCGGTACATCGCTATTCCCTCCTCCCGGGCGTAAGGGTTGTCTGAGAAGGAATTCTCACGGAGCGACTTGCCCCCGACGGCCAGCACCTTGATGTCCTCGATGATCCGCTCCGGCTTGGTGGGCTGGCCCCCAAGCGAGACCTGGGCCACCAGGTTGACGCGGTCGCCCGGACGCAATATGTCTCCGGGGGCCTCACGCAGCGGGACGGCCATCGCCACCAGGTTGTCGTCGCTGATCCTGGCCGAGGGCGAGCGGCTGGCCTCGTACGTGAGGTAGCTGTTAAGGAGGAACTGCCCCTTCAGCACGCGCTGGTTGACGGGGAACCGATCGTACTTCTTGGGGGTCTCGCCCCGCTCGACGATCGCCACGTCGCCCAGGCCGGCTGCCAGCTTCTTCGAGACCTCCTGGACGATCAGGTCTTTGGCTGCGTCTATCTCGTCGCCGGGCTTCTTGTCCCGCTCGAACCGCAGCAGCTTGACCATCTCGCCCCTGCTCTCCGCGCGGACCCGCTGTATCTGCCAGTTGTAGATGAGCACCGCCAGCAGGCCCAGCACCACCGCGACGATGAGCATGCCCTTGTTCTGGATGCCTGGAGCTTCGTCCGCCATATGGGTGTTCCTCGTGGCCGGCCTGAGCCGCATCGGCCTGCGGACGGCAAACTACCGGGCCGGCTGAATGACCGTAACCGTGATGTCTATTATACTCGTCTTCCGGGGGTCGTTTCGCAAGGCCACGATGATCCGTTTGGCTTCCCCGCTGAACTTGAGGTAGTGATAGCCCTCCGTATCCTTCGAGCGGTCCAGCAGCTTGCAGCCCTGCTGCCCCAGTGTCTTCTCGTAGTGAGTGGACGCCTCGGCCAGCGTCCCGGTCCAGGTATATCTGGCCACCACCGATCCATCGGGCATGCGATACGCCCTCACGCCGGCGGCCCCATCAGGCGGGTCGATCCCCACAGGGCCTTCGTCGAGCCGCTGGATGTCCGTCTCCTCGAAGAACCCCTGGAGCATGTCCTGCGGCTGGGTGGCCGGGTCGGTAGCCGGCAGCAGGGACGGTCGCGTGGACCGATGAAGGGACAGTCTCGAAGGCCGCACCCGAATGGCCTGTACGCCGGAACCCTCGCGATCGGCCTGCGGGTGCTCCTGCCGTGAAAGCCACCACCGACGGGCCTGCCAGGCCGCAAACACCCCCACTGCCAGCACCAGGACATACAGCACCCACAGCCATCTCCTGCGGGGCGGGGTCGGATCGCTGTTGGGGACCGGGTCGGTCATGCCTTCTCAGGACGCCGCGTTCCAGTGGGCCAGATACAGGCGGCGGAACATCTGGGCCAGTCGGTCGGCCGGCGCCGGCGTCGTATCGAGCATCACGTCGAGCAATCGCAGGAACTCTTCGGCCACCGCGCTTTCGGAACGGGCCTGTTGGCAGCGCCACTCGAGCCCCTGGCGCGAGTGCCGGCTGCGTATGGCGCCCGTGAAGCGCTGCCAGAGACTCACGTCGGACGGGAACTCCCCGTGGACCTGCGCCGTCATGCCGTGGGAAAACCTGTGCAGAATCATGTCGTCGGCCAGGGAACCCGCCCTGCGGTCGTAGTGGTCCGTGGCATCGACGAAATAGTCCAAGGTGTCCGAGTGCCATCGCCAGGTGTCCAGGTTCACCTGCCTGCCGCGGTTGGCGAAGAAGGTCTCATTCAGCTCCTCGGCGGTCGGCCGCGAACGCTCGCGAAGCATCCGCCAGACCGTGTACCGGTCGGATATCCGCACGTGCTGCTGGTTCGACATGGCCCAGCCGAAGAAGAAGGTCAGCCCCAGCACCAGTGCCAGCAGAGGGATGCACATGACGAACTCCACCATGGCCGCCCCTCGGCGGCGGGTGCGTCCGCCGGCAGCGATTATCACATGCCGTCTCATGTCAGCCGACCTTCTCATCACGGGCAGGTGCCTAATGGTTGACCCACGTATCGGCCAGCGGCTCAAGCCTGGCGAAGTAGCCCCAGGCGAACCGCGCGTCGTCCTCACTGACCAGGCCCTGCGTGTCGGAGACATCGTCCAGGCCCCGCTCGAGGCGAAGGACCCAGTTGCTCCACTGCCCAACGGGGGTCAACTGCACCTGCCAGTCCTGTGTCCAGAGGTCCCAACTGGAGTGGTTGAACAGCTTGGCTTGGGCGACGGTGGCTATGGTGTTGTCCATCGACGGGCGGCTGAACCGCTGGGGCCAGACCGGGGCCCGATGGCCCTTCAGCGCCACGCCCAGGAAACTGAACAGGTCTCGTCTGACGCCGGCGTCGGGATCCAGGTTCGTCGGGTCGTAGTCGCCGTAGCGGGTGTCCAGCAGCCACGGTGCGGGCAGGTCGCGCTCGTCGGCCCAGTTGCAGGGGTTGGAAACCTCCTTGTCGCCGCCGACGTCGATGCCGCCCCATATGTACCAGGCCACCATGTACACCGGCTGCCAGACCGGCTGGCCGCTGGCATCGGTGACCTGGCGGATTCCTATCTCGTGGTCGTAAGTCGTTTCGTAGGTGTACTTGTCCTTCCAGATGTAGTCGCCGATCTTGGGAATCGGCCAACGGCCGGTGTCCTGCGTGTCCACGAAGCCTCTGGCCCAGATGGCGATGGGGCGGTCGCCGTTGGTCCGGAAGGTGCCCGGTGTCAGCCAGCGAGAATCGCCCTCCGGCACGGACGAGGCGATCTCCACCAGGTAGAACATGGTCCGGTTGACCGCCGCCTCGTTGCGGTGGGCCAGTTCCTGGGCTCGCGAATAGTCCACAACCCAGTTCGGCTCGTGAATCGTCCGCAGGCTCTTCGAGCCGAACATGTAGCCAAGCTTTATGTCGGAGAGCCGCCGCATGTACTCGTAGAAGTACGTGTCCCGCAGTTCGCCGGGCCGGCCGCCCCAGCGACCCTCCCAGCCCATGGTGTGCCAGTTGATCCGCTGCATGGCCCAGTGGTACGGCCCGTACGTGTGGTAGCCGGCCACCTCCCACGAGGTCGAGCGCCAGTAGCCCGGGCGGCCGGACCGGCTCTGACGGGCGCTGGCGCCGACGCGCCGACCCCTCAGGGATACGTTTCCCCTGCCGCCGCGGGTGCGGCCCATGCCCCCGCGCGGGGGAACCCACTCCCACGCGTTGGCCCGGCGGTACTCATATCGCCAGCGGAACAGCCTCGCCCAGGGCCCAAGGCGGTGCGGGAAGACACCGTCTGGAATAGCCCCGCCGTTGCCGCCGGTGCGCTGGAATCGCGCCTCGTTGCTGGTGACGCGCTGACGCCCCTGAAGGACCGGCTGAAAGTCGCTGAGGTTGCCCCGGACCGCCGGCATGCGCGGCATGATCGGGACCACGAATCCCGCCCTGGCGCCGTTCCGCTCGGCGTACTCCTTGGCCTCCATCTGGGCGAACAGCCCGGCGGATTCGCAGGTGGCGCGGGAGAAGGCGTCCAGCGAGACGGCCGCCTGCCACATCTCCCCGTGAGGCCCAGACCCGGCAGCCCCAGGGACCTGCCAGGTGGTGGTCCGGGCCATGTCGAAACTGCCGTGGTTGAGGCCCTGGTCCATCGGATGGAGGATGTCGCGCTGCTCGGCCATCCGCGAACGCAGCGACTCCATGCCCTGCCAGAGCAACTGCCGGTTGTCCGTTCGCTCGTTGACGGGGCGCCGTAGCTGATCGGCCAGGCATTTCTCCCAGGCGGCAACCTCGTCATGGGCCATCTGGCTGGCCAGCGGCAGGGAGTCCATGATCGGCACCAAGGCGAGCATCCGCGACTGGGCGCAGTTGTTCATGGCCACCACGTTCATGCTGCGGGCCATCCACCCCGCTGCGCTGATGACCGACGAGTCGGCCACGTGCTGAAGCGCCAGCCGCTCGTTCACCGCGCTGCCCACGTTGAAAACGTAGAAGATCAGCCCCACCAGCAGCGTCATCGCCAGCAGGGTGATAAGCAGCACCTGTCCGCCGCATCGCGCCCGGCAGCGGGCCCGCGACCACAAGGGACGACGATTTGCACAAGCGTGCCGCTTCATGGCCGAACCCCTGTCAGGGTGTCTCCTTGAGCTTCGCCTCGGCCTGCAGTATCAGCCCGTCCACCTCAATGGGCTTGATCTTGGCCGCGTCCAGGTGCCTCTTGGCAATCTTGAAATACGCGATCGCGCCGCTGTAGTCCCTTTGCGACATCGCGGACTTGCCCAGCTCGAGGTTCTCGTTGTAGTACGCATAGGCGATGCGCTGCACGACCTCCGGGGTCTCCATCTTACTCTTGGCCTGCGTGAAGAAGCCGCGAGCCTTTCCGAACTCGCGGCTCTTGACGGCCTGATCGCCCTTGGCCATCAGTTCGTCGTACTCCCGCAGGGTCTTCGTCGCCGCCAGGCGCGCATCGATCCCCGGACCGGCCGCGGGCTTGATCGCCCGCGCCTTCTCGTACGCCTTGATGGCCTTGTCGTACTCCTTCGCATCGCGGAACTTGTCGCCTTCGGAGACCATCAGGTAGTACTGGCAGTCCTCGATCCGCGCGGCGAGATCGTCGTCGGAGGCGATGTCCTTGGCCTGGAGGAACTTTTTCAGCGCGGACGCGTAGTCTCGCTCATCGAACGCCTTTCGGCCGTCCGCCAGCAACTGCTGCCTGTTGACGCTCTTGTCGATCTTGCCCTTGAGGTCTTGGGCAGCCTTGTTCTTCGGGTTCAGCCTCAGCGCCTCGTCCACCTCCCTGCGTGCCTCCGAGAACCGGCCATTGGCGAACTGGTCGGAGGCCCTGGCCAGTCGCTTGTCCGACTCCACCGCGTTGATGCGATCCTTGATCGCCGCCGACGGCTGAATCCGGTCGGCCCGTCTCAGGGCGGCGAGTTTCTTGTCCAGGTTGGTCTCGGAGTCGGCCTCCTGGATCGCCTCGCGGTACTTCTGCTTACTGTGCAGCAGGGCAATCTTCTTTTCGACGTCCTTGCCGAGCTTGCCGCGCTTCGTTTCGTCCAGGGAGCTGGAAGAGCGAACCAGCTTCAGCGCCTGCTGGAAGGCGGCGCTGGCAGCGTCGAAATCGAGATCCTTCTCGAAGTCGTCCAGAGACGCCAGGCTGTCCCCGCGGCTCATTTCGTCGTTGAACTTCTCGTCGAACTCCGCCCGAGCGACCTGATCTCTCAGGGCGTCGCGCTGATTCTTCTGCTCGTTCGTCAGGTCGCCGATGGCCAGCTCCAGGTCGATAATGCGCAGCGCCTCGACGTATTTCTTCTGCTTGAACTTCTCATGGACGCGGGCCATCGCCGTGCGGAACTTCTTGAGCCGCGTGCGGTTCTCCTCAAAGTCGTCGATGTTCCTGATGATGTTCCGCGCCCAGTTCTCCAGGTCCTTCCGGGCGGCCAGCACCTTCTTGGCCTGCTCCCGAGCAGCGTTGCCCTCGGCGGCCACCTCGTCCCACTGCTCCGCCGTCTGCGCCGTCTGCGACAGCAGGCGCGCGTTGCTCAGCGGGACCATGACCAGGGCCTGAGAGCCCTGCCTCGTGTCGGAGTACTTGGCGCAGATGTCCTTGAAGGCATCGAGGGCCTTGTCGTACTTGTGCTGCTCGTACAGCGCCTCGGCCTTCGCGTATGCCGTCTGGGCGGCTCGGGATATTCGGTCCTGCTCCTGCTTGTACTTGACCGCCAGGCCCACCACCACCGCCATCGCGGTGGCAAACAGCCCCGCCGCGATGATGACCTTCGCCCGCGTGGACAGGGCCTTCTTGGGGATCGTGGCCGTGGGGGCCGAATCCGACTTGACCTCCAACTCGTCGCCCTCGTCCTGGTCGGCCAGTGAGCCACGGGCATCGGCCGCCGCGGCCTTGCGGCGCATGCGATCTCGTCGAGCGCCCGCGCCCGCCAGGGCAGCGCCCCCCGCAGCCGCCCGCGCACGGGGCGAGAACGACACCCGTATCGCCCGGCCCAGCGCCTCCATGCTCTCGAAACGCTCCTCGCAGTCCTTGGCCATCATGGTGGCCACGATGTCCGAAAGGGGCTTGGGGATCGACGCGTTCATCTCGTGCAGCTCGGGCGCCACCACCTGCTTGTTGGAGTGCCACTTCATCCAGCGGAGGGCCTCGCTGTGCGGATCGCGAACGATCTCGTCGAAGACCTCGTTGAACTTGGGCCGGCCCAGGAGCATCTCGTAGGCCACCATCCCGAGCGAGTACATGTCGGCCCGACCGTCCACGTCGCCGGCGACAAAAAGCTCAGGGGCCATGTATTTCGTCGTGCCCAGCAGCATCGACGTCTGCCCCGACTGGCTGGCGGCCACCCCGAAGTCGGTGATCTTCGGCCGCAGGCCCTCGCAGATGATGATGTTGCTGGGCTTGATGTCGCGATGGATGATGCCGGCCGAGTGCACCACGTGAAGGGCCGCGGCCAGCCGCCAGATGATCTGCAACGCGCCCTTGGGCTCGGTGGGGCCGCCGGTGTCGTTCAGAATGGTCTCCAGGGAATGCCCCTGGACGAACTCCATCACGATGAACAACCCGCGCTCGTCCTCGATCAGCTCGTGAATGGTCACGATCGCGGACTGCTCGGCCCCCAGGCGAGCCAGGATCTGCGCCTCCCGGCGGAATCGCTCCACGAACTTCGGATCCTCGGCAAGATGCGTGGAGATCTGCTTGACGGCCACATGGCGGTCCAGGGCGGCGTCGTAGCACTTGTACACGACGGCCTGGCCGCCGATCGCGCGGCGCTCCACAACCTCGTACTTGCCGATCTTCGAGCCGACGGGAACGCCAATCCCGCCGCCCGCCGAGCCATGTGCGCTATCCCGAGCCATTCAACTCCCTTGTTCTAACGCCTGCTTCGCGGATGGGGAAACTGCTCCACGTCAACGTAATCCTGCGCGCCTTCATTGGTGAGCGTGCAAGTCGCACGGATCACCGTGGCGTACTCGCTCGCTCCGAAGCCCAGCCGCACGCCGTCCCGGGCGAGCTGCGAGAAGATGTAAGCGGCGTACGGAACCGAAAGATAGAAATCGTGACGAAGATTGACGCGAAGATCCTCGTTCGGCGCATATTCAGTGCCATTGGCCGGGGGAGCCAGTTCCATCTGCGTATAATCCTCAGCGTACCTCAGCCGCTGGCCGAGGTTGCTGTACAGCCAATGGGGCGTGTCAATGCCGGCCGAGCCGAAGAATCGCTCCAGCCCGGACTGGAGAAGCGAGACGTCCTGGGACGGCGCCCGGGGGTTGCTGCACCCCACCGGCAGCAGCGCCCAGGCGGCGGCCAGGTCCATCCGCCTGAGCTTGGCCGACGAGACCATATCGCTGACGACGTTCCGCGGCTCATCTTCACCGAAGTCCAGAGGCACGCTCACCACGGCGCTGCGGGCGGCGCAGAAGGCCGCGTAGTTAACGCACAGGTTGCCGCCCATCAGCAGCGACGACTGCGTCATGATAAGCACCAGCATCAGGGCGATCGGGAGCACCAGGGCAAATTCTATGATCGCCGTGCCTTCCTCGCCGTCGCGGCGCGCCCGCCGCGAGGCGCCGGCCAGCCACAGCGCCGTGCCCAAGACAGCCAGCCCCAGCACGCAGCCGGCGGTGATAAGCCCGCAGGTCACGAATAGTCGGCTGCCCAGCGCGCCGAGCTTCCATCGCCCACCCGAGGCGTGCAGCAGCGACCATCCGCCGCCGACGAAGAACACCGCCGCCGCGACGATCGCCAACAGCACGGCCAGAACCGCCAGCACGCGCCTGGCCTGTGCGGCGCGCACGGGCGCGGCGGCACGACCGCCTCGGTCCATCGGCAACGGGCAAACGCCTCGATGTCCGCTCACCAAGCTCATCCTAAATCCCCAGTACCCAGCCGCTCGCCCCTGCCAAGGCCTCCGCCAAGGCCGCCAGGACCCCGAGGGCAAATGCAAGCCCCATCGGGACCTTGGGGCTGTCGGCCGTCGCGGGGTCAACCGTCCCTCGCGGCACCAGCGCCAACAGCAGAAACCGCCAGACCCGTCCCAGCGTCCGCCGTGTCAGCCGCCTGCTGACCATTACGATGATTGCCAGCACCAGCGCAGCCAGCAGGCCGTAGAACATCGCCGACAGCGTGAACCGCCAGCCGCTCAGCGCGCCGACCGCGCCCATCAGTTTCGCGTCGCCTCCGCCCACTCCGCCGGCCATCCAGGCCGCGAACATGGGCAGGAAGCCCGTTGCAAAGCCCGCCAGCGAGCCGGCCAGTCCCAGTGAGCCCTCGCCGCCGGTTATCCCGCCGACCAGCGTGTGCCCGATCATGCCCAGGGCAATCGCCGGATAGGTCAGTGCATTATAGATCTTGCCGCGTCTCAGGTCTGTCACCGCCGCAGCGGCTGCCAGAACCACCAGGGCGCAGTACGCCCAGGCCAGCTCCGGCGGCGGCAGCGAAACGCCCAACGGTACATCCGTGCGCCAAGCCAACACTCGCCCAGATCCGCCTCTACGGCGTGGTCGGGTCAGGAGTGCTCCGGGCGTGGTCCCACTGCTGCTTGGCCCACTCGCTGATCTCGTTGCGGTACAGCAGGATCACCGCCAGCAGTGGCAGCGCGATCGCGGCGATGATCAGGATGTACTCGACCATATTCGCGCCCTGCTGGTCATCGTGCAGGCACCTGACCACGCCGCCGATTCGCTTCGCCAGGTTCCTCATAAACGTCTCCCTTAAGTCAGTGTCTCAGCACCACGACCGCGCCGTGCTGACTCCTCACGGAAACGGAAGCGTCTCCAGGAACGTCACCATGCCGTAATAATGCGCCAACGCTCCCAGGAGCCAACGGAACACAAAGATCATGGGCAGGCCGAATGCCGCAAGGAGCAGCGCATACTCCACCGCCGTCTGGCCGGACTGCCGGCTGCCTGGCAATCGGCAGGGATGCTCGTCCGTACGGACCATGACGACCCGCTCCACACAGGCTTAATCGGCCTGGAAGATCACTTTCGTTAAGTCCCAGATGTCGTGGGTTATGCGCACCTTCGCCTCGCCTCGGAACGAGGACTTGCTGCCCGTCCAGACCATGCGTCCCCGACCGGATCGGCCGTCGGCGTCCTCGCCTATCTGGTACGTGAACATGTCCTGAAGGCGATACTTTCCGTCGTCTCCCAGCGGAAGCACCTCGCTGACCTGTGTCAGGGCCCGTCGGCCGTCGTTGAACCGCGTGACCTGGACGATCACATCGATCGCCGAGGCCACCTGCGCCCGCAGCGCGTGCAGGGGCAACTCGATCTTGCTCATCATCGCCAGCGTCTCCAGGCGGCTCAGCGCGTCCATGGCCATGTTCGCGTGCAGCGTGGTCATGCTGCCGGCGTGGCCGGAGGTCATCGACTGGATCACGTCCAGTGCCTCGCCGCCCCGCACCTCTCCTATTATAATCCGGTCCGGCCTCAGGCGCAGCGACGAGCGGAACAGATCGCTGATCATTACCGCTCCCTTGCCCCAGCGGTCCGGCGAGCGCCCCTCCAGCGAGATCACGTGGTCCTGCTGAAGTTGCAGCTCGGAGGAGTCCTCGATGACCACGATCCTCTGGTGCTCGGGGATGAAACCGCTCAGGACGTTCAGCAGGCAAGTCTTGCCGCTGCTGGTGCCCCCGCCGACGAGGATGTTCTTCTCCGCCAGAACGCAGACCCGCAGATACTCCATGACCTCGGGGGTCCAGGAGCCCAGCTCGATAAGGTGCTGGGCGCTGAACATGACCCGCGAGAACTTGCGGATGCACATGGCCGTGCCGTTGCGGCACAGCGGTGCGAGGATCACGTGGACGCGGCTGCCGTCGGGCAGGCGAGAGTCCACCAGCGGGTGCTCGGAGGTGAGCCTCTTGCCCGTGAACTGAAGCACGTTGTTCACGGCGGCCAGCAGGGCCTGATCGTCCTCGAACCGGGCGTCGGTCCTGACCAGTTGGCCCTGACGCTCCACGTAGATCTCGTCGGGCGAGTTGACCATGATCTCAGAGACGGCCGGGTCCTCGAGAAACGGCTTGATGGGTGCCAGGAAGTGGTCAACCGTTGTCTGGAAGATTCCCATCTTCGCCATGGCCATGATCCCGTATGCCTTCCAGAGACCCAGCCGGCCTAAGGCCCGGCCTTGCGGTCCGCGCAAAGGCCCCCCGCCGACTGTCTGGAGCCTATTATGTACAACGCAGCCTCTGCTGCAATGTGACGGGGAATCCGCATCGGGCTCTACGACATTCCTGCTTCTCCTCCGGGCATTCACCACCAGCCAGGATACCCGCCGCTCAGAGGCAATGCAACGTCGGCCGGTGCCCCGGCCTCCGCCAGAACGCCTCCCGCGGGCGCTGGATCCTGGGTCTGTTTTTGCCGTTGGCGGCGTCTGCCTCGGATCGCCGACCGGTCGGCTCAGGCCTTGCCCCGCTGGCCGAGACCCAGGGCCAGGCCGGCCATCACACGCACGCCCGGGGTGATGGCCTCGTCGCGGAAATCGAACTCCGGCGAGTGCAGGGACGGGCAGGCGGACCTGCCCTTGGGCCGTACCCCCAGGAAGAAGAGGCACCCCGGCACCCGCTGGCAGTAGCAGGAGAAGTCCTCCGAACCCATCTCGGGCTTCTCCAGGGCTCGCGTGTTCCGCCGTCCCAGAACGGCAGCGGCCGCCCGCATAAGCCGCCGGGTGGCGGCCGCGTCGTTGGCGGTGACGGGATACTCCGACTCGACGTGCACGTCGGCCGAGCATCCCAGCCCCCCGGCGATCTGCCGTGCGATGTCGGCGAGGCGCGTGTGCAGCAGCCCGGCCGTCTCATCGTCCAGTGAGCGGATCGTGCCGGCCAACTCCGCCGATTCCGGAATGATGTTCACGGCCGTGCCCGCCTGGAACCGGCCGACCGTGATGACGGCAGCGTCGGCCGGATCGACGTTCCGCGCGACGATGGACTGGATGGCCGTCACGACATGCGCCGCGGCCAGCACCGGGTCAGCCGCCGTCTGCGGCATGGCCCCGTGACCGCCCCTGCCTCGGACGGTGATACGGAAGCTATCGGCCCTGGCCATCACCGCCCCCTCGCGCGTGGCGACCGTGCCTGACTCCAGCGACGGCCAGCCGTGCAGGCCGAAGATCATGCCGACCTTCACGCCGCCGACAGTCTCATCCAGAGCACCGTCCGCAATCACCTCTCGAGCGCCGCCACGGCCCTCCTCGGCCGGCTGGAAGATCAGCTTGACCGGCTGAGGCAGCGCGTCTCGCAGGCGCGACAGCACCCGGGCCGTCCCGATAAGGACGGCCATGTGGCCGTCGTGGCCGCACGCGTGCATGCAGCCGTCGAACGTGGAGGCATAGGGCAGGCCGGTCTGTTCGACGATCGGCAGTGCGTCCATGTCCGCCCGCAGGGCGATGGCATCGCCCGAGGGCCCGCCGGGCGGCGCCAGCCAGCCCACCACGCCCGTCCTGGCGACGGCCGCCTTGAAGGGCACGTCGGCCGCCTCCATCTCACGCTGGACCACCTCGGCGGCGTACGTCTCCTCGAAGCCCCGCTGGGGGTGGGCGTGGAGATCATGGCGGATTTCGATCAGATCCGGAAGGATCGACGCGGTCAACTCGTCGATCTGCGCGATCAGGGATGAGGACATGGGCCACCTTTCAGGAAAGCGGGATTCTAGCGAGGGGACTGCAGGTCCGGCAAGCATTGCATGCTCGGCCGATGTCGCTAGGCTGGAGATCGCCTGACGCAAAGGCGAAGGCAAGCGAGAGACCATGACAAGCTCATCGACACAACCGGTTGAGGTTTGCATCGCGTACATCGGCGGCGGGTCGCGCGGCTGGGCGCATACGCTGATGAACGACCTGGCCCTTTGCCAGCGCCTGAGCGGCGAGGTCCGGCTGTACGACATCGACCGGACCATGGCGCTGCTGAACGCACGCTGGGGCCGGCGTGTGAGCGCCTCGCGGCAGGCGCGGTCGCGGTGGAAGTTCACCGTGGCGCGGACGCTCGACGCGGCGCTGAGGGGCGCGGACTTCGTCGTCGCGAGCATCCAGCCGGGTTCCATCGAGCTGATGCGGCACGACCTGGAGATCCCCGCACGGTACGGCA
>Ga0307380_10006178_pt1 | contig 15760 bp, 12 predicted proteins | sample UN3MG_FD_202239 | JGI IMG/M metagenome (GOLD analysis project Ga0307380, IMG submission 202239) | Soil microbial communities from Risofladan, Vaasa, Finland - UN-3 | ecosystem: Environmental > Terrestrial > Soil > Coastal area > Acid sulfate soil | place: Finland: Risofladan, Vaasa | collected...
GGCCCTTCTCCGCCAGCGCCATAGTGATGGCGGCCGTCAGGGTGGTCTTGCCGTGATCGACGTGACCGATCGTTCCGATGTTCACGTGCGGCTTAGTGCGTTGAAATACGTCTTTCGCCATCAGTTTGTCTCCTTCGAGGCATCGCTAAATTCGTTATCCGGCACAGGTATTGGCCGCTCTGGTCCGGCTGATTTTCTGTGGAACGGAGAATTATGTATTATAGCAAAATTCTCTGGAAAGTCAAGTAAAATTTACGACTGATCCCGATTGGGGTTCAGTTTTTTTTTCCATCGGTATCATCCCAGAATCTCCTTCGTGATCTGAGACGGAACTTCCATATAGTCCAGCGGCTCCATCGTATAGGTGGCACGCCCCTGGCTGAGCGACCGGACGGTGGTTGCATAGCCGAACAATTCCGACAGCGGCGCGCGTGCTGAAATGACGCATACGCCCGATCTCAGCCCCATTTCGCCGATCTCGGCCCTTCGGCCGTTCAGGTCGCTTATGATGTCGCCCACGTATGCCTCCGGCACCAGCACTTCCAGCTTCATGATCGGCTCCAGCAGCAACGCCCCCGCCTGGTCCACCCCTTCCCGGAAGGCTTTTACCGCCGCCGCCATAAACGCCGCTTCGGACGAATCCACGTCGTTCCACGCCCCGCCCAGCAGCGTGGCCTTCATGTTCACCATCTGGTAGCCGGCCAGCCAGCCCGATTCCGCCGCGCTCTTGATGCCTTCCTCCACCGCCGGCACAAACTGCCGGGGCACCTCAAGCGGGTTGGCTTCGTTGGCGAATTCAACACCATGGATGTAGCTGTGAGGCTCGAGCCGCAACCTTACCGCCGCAAACTGCCCGCGGGCGCCGCTTTGCACGTTGTGCTCCGCCTCCACTTCGATTGCGCGGCTGATCGTTTCGCGATAGGCCACGCGAGGCTTGCCGACGTTTGCATCCACGCCCAGGTCCGACAGCATCCTGTTCTTCAGAACTTCCAGGTGCAGCTCGCCCATTCCGCTGATGATGACCTGGCCGGTTTCCGGATCAACCTTCTGCCTGAATGTCGGATCCTCCTTCGCCAGCCGCTCGAGCGCCGCTGCGAGCTTATCCTTGTCCGCCAGCGTCTTGGGTTCGATCGCCATCGCAATCACCGTCTCGGGGAACTCCATCATTTCCAGCACAATCGGCTTGCTGGTGGCGCAAAGCGTGTCGCCCGTAGTGGTGAATCTCGTGCCCGTCAGCACCACGATGTCGCCGGCAATCGCCTGCTCCTGCTTCTCGCGGTCGTTCGCATGCATACGCCACAAGCCGCCCACGCGCTCCTTCTTGTCTTTGGTGGCGTTGTAGACCTGGTCGCCCTGTTTCAGTTTGCCCGAGTACACCCGTGCGAAGATCGCATCGCCGAATTTATCCGACGCCACCTTGAAAGCCAGCGCCGCCAGCGGAGCCTCCGGCGTGTTGGGGCGTTCTTCCTCCTTGCCGGTGCGCGGGTGCTTTCCGTGCACGGGCGGCATCTCTACCGGGGAGGGCAGGTAATCGCAGATCGCGTCGAGGAGGTTCTGCACGCCCTTGTTCTTGAGCGACGAGCCCGCCAGCACCGGGCATGCCTTGCCGGCCAGCACAACCTCGCGAATCGCCCGGCGGAGGTCGTCAGTCGAGATGGCGTCTTCCATCAGATACTTGTCTGCGAGCCAGTCGACCTGCTCGGCGAGGCGTTCCGTCAGATGCTCGCGCATTGCCTCAGCTTCGGCCGCGTATTGATCTGGTATATCGCTTTCCACCACCGTCGCGCCGAAATCGGCCTCCTCGTACGTGTTGGCCTTCATAGTCAGGATGTCGACCACGCCCCTGAAGCCCGATTCCTTGCCCATCGGGAAATTGACCGGCAGCGCGACGGCCTTCAATCGCCGTTCCATCGAGTCCACCGCGTCCTGGAACGAGGCGCCCATCCGGTCCATCTTATTGATGAACGCGATCCGCGGCACGCGGTAGCGATCGGCCTGGCGCCAGACTGTTTCCGACTGCGCCTCCACGCCGTTGACGGCATCGAATATCACTACGCCGCCGTCCAGCACTCGCAGCGAACGCTCCACCTCGGCCGTGAAATCCACGTGGCCGGGTGTGTCGATGATATTGATCTCGATGCCCCTCCAATATGTTGTCGTGGCGGCTGCGGTTATCGTGATCCCACGCCGGCGCTCCTCGTCCATCCAGTCCATGGTTGCCGTTCCGGCGTCCACCTCTCCAAGACGATGCTCCTTCCCGCTGTAGAACAGGATGCGTTCGGTGGTGGTTGTTTTGCCGGCATCGATGTGCGCCATGATACCGATGTTGCGCTTGTTTTCCAACGGTGTCTTTGCCATACGCCTGTTTCATAGCGGCTCCGATGCCGCACCACCGCTGCTGCGCGGCGGCTGATGCGCCGCGTAACCGGCGCGGGTCTGTTCGTCTTGTTCCACTTGGGGCACGCAAGCCCGGTTCAGGGGCCGGGCTGCGGGCAATGATCGAGGAGGAGCGCTCGTGGCGGGAGTAAGGGATCAGCGGGCGAAGTGGGCAAACGCCTTGTTCGCTTCTGCCATCCGGTGCACGTTTTCGCGAACGCTGATAGCCGCGCCTTCCTTGCGGATGGCGTCGGACAGCTCGGCGGCGAGCCTCACGTGCATCGGCTTTCCCTTACGTTTCCGCGCCGCCTCGAGTATCCACCGGAACGCCAGCGCGAGCTGACGCCGGTGAGCCACGGGCATCGGAACCTGATACGTGGAACCGCCCACGCGCTTCGAACGCACCTCAACAAGCGGCTTGACGTTTTCCAGGGCCGTCTCGAACGCTTCCAGCGGCTCCATGTCGGGAAAACGTTTCGCCACGATATCCATGGCATCATAAAACACCCGCTGCGCGAGCGTCTTCTTGCCGTCCTTCATCAGGCTGTTGATAAACTTTGAGACCAGCTTGCTCCTGAAGCGGGGATCAGGCTTCAGGAACCTCTCGGTCGATTCGAACTTCTTTGCCATTTACGGCGGCTCCTATGTCTATGCCGTTGCTCAGGTTGACTTCGTCCCGTACTTCGAGCGCCCCTGCCGGCGGCCGTCTACGCCCGCAACATCATACGCACCGCGCACGATATGATATCGAACGCCGGGCAAGTCGCGAACTCTGCCGCCGCGCACGAGAACAATCGAGTGTTCCTGCACGTTATGACGCTCCCCCGGAATGTAGGCGGTCACTTCGCGGCCGTTAGTCAGCCGCACACGCGCCACCTTCCGAAGGGCCGAGTTTGGTTTCTTGGGCGTTCGCGTCATCTGAAGCAGGCACACGCCCTTGCGTTGCGGGCACTGCTCCAGGTCCGGCCGCTTACTCTTCTTCGGCTTGGTCTTACGACCTTTCCTCAACAGTTGGTTAATGGTGGGCATTCAGCGTTATCCTCTCAAGTTCATCAGTGTAAACTGCTATCCGATCAGCAGGGCCTCGTCGTGTTCTGCTCCATCGGTACCTTCCGGCAGCGGAACCTTCTTCTCGACTTCAGCGTTCAGCAGCTTGTGGAATCCCGTTCCTGCCGGGATCATGTGTCCGAGGATCACATTTTCCTTCAGACCAAGCAGGTAGTCGGTCTTGCCCGCGAGGGCCGCCTCTGTCAGTACCTTGGTCGTTTCCTGGAACGATGCAGCAGAAATGAAGCTTTCCGACTGCAACGCGGCTTTCGTGATGCCGAACAGCAGCGGAACTGCGCTGGCCGGCTTGCCGCCCTGGCTCACGACGCGCTCGTTTTCGGCACGGAAGACGAATTTGTCCACGATCGTGCCCGGAAGGAATTCGGTGTCGCCGGTATCGTCGGTAACGCGAACCTTCCGCATCATCTGCGCGATGATGATCTCGATGTGCTTGTCGTCGATGGTTTCGTGCTGAGTCCGATACACCGACTGAATCTCGTGCACCAGGTAATGCTGCACGGCCTCTTCGCCGCTGATGCGCAAGATGTCCTGCGGGATCAGCGGGCCGTCCACAAGCCTGTCGCCCTCGCGGACACGGTCGCCCTTGCCGACGGTGATATGCTTGCCGTGCGGCACAAGGTGCTCTTTCTCGATGCCGGTCTCGTTGCGGACGATGATCGTGCGCTTGCCCCGCTTGCGGTCGCCGAGTTCCACAACGCCCGAAATCTCGCTGATGATAGCAGGATCCTTCGGCTTGCGAATCTCGAACAGCTCCGTCACACGAGGCAGGCCGGCCGTGATGTCTTCCGAACGTCCGATCTCGCGAGGAGTGCGGGCAAGCTGAACACCCGCCTGAATCTCGTCGCCCTCGTCAACGTCCAGAATAGCCTTCTCCGGGATCGAATAGATAGCCAGCGGCTCGCTGTTCTTGCCCAGGATGATGATCTGCGGGTGCATATCGCCCTTGTGCTCCACGATCACCTTCCGGATCGAGCCGGCCGTATCGATCTCTTCGCGCATCGTCTCTTCTTCGACGATGTCTTCGAAGCGGACTATACCGCTCTTTTCCGAAACGATCGGCGTAACGTGGGGGTCCCATTCCGCGATAAGCGCCTTGGGCTTGACCTCTTCGCCATCCGCCACGTGCAAGACTGCACCGCTTCGCAGTTGATAGCGGCGTTCCTCGCCGCCCTTCTCCGTCAGCACCGCTTCCGCGTTCTGGTTCAGCACCACCATCAGGCCGTCGGGCCGCGCCACGCTCTGGACGTTCTCGAAACGCACGGTGCCCTTCACGGGCGAGCGTATCTCGCTCTCTTCAACGGTGCGCTGGGCGGTGCCGCCGATGTGGAAGGTTCTCATCGTGAGCTGAGTGCCCGGTTCGCCGATCGACTGCGCCGCGATGATTCCCACCGCGAGGCCCTCCTCGACCAGGTCGCCGGTCGAAAGGTCCATGCCGTAGCAGCGGGCGCAAACGCCGCGCGAAGATTCGCACGTCATCGGCGAGCGAACCTTCAGGCTCGTGTAGCCGAGTTCCTCGATCTTACGGGCTGCCTCGCCGCTGATCTGATCGCCTTCCCGCACGATCACATCGCCCGTCAGGCGGTTCACAACCTGCTCCTGCGACACACGGCCGCGGAGTATCTGCGACAGCGGAACAACCACCTGCTCGCCCTTGCGGATTTCGCTCTTGGTGATGCCGTTGACCGTGCGGCAATCCTGCTCGCCGATCACAACGTTCTGGGCCACGTCCGCCAGCTTGCGGGTCAGGTAGCCCGATTCCGCCGTCTTGAGGGCTGTGTCGGCCAGGCCTTTACGGCCGCCGTGCGTGGAGCTGAAATACTCCAGCACCGGCAGGCCTTCGCGGAAGTTCGCCTTGATCGGCGTCTCGATGATCCGCCCGGAAGGCTTGGTCATCAGCCCGCGCATACCGGCCAACTGCCTGATCTGCTGCGAACTTCCACGAGCGCCGCTGGCAAACATCAGCCACAGCGGGTTCAGATACGCACTGCCGTTGCGCTCGTCGGTTCGCAGCTCCGTCATCAGCTCATCGGCAACCGCGTTGCCGGCGTGCGTCCACTGCTCGATGATCTGGTGATACCGCTCGACCTGCGTGATCACGCCGCGGCGGTAGCTGCGCTCGATCTTATCCACCTCGGCCTGTGTACGGTCCAGAATGTTCTGCTTCTGCCGGGGGGTGCGCAGATCGCTTGTTGCGATCGACAGGCCCGACAGCGTCGCCCATCTGAAACCGGTGCTCTTGATTGCGTCCAGCAGCGCGATTGTCTTGCTGCGGCCAAGCACGCCGTGGCACTCGGTGATGATCTTACCAAGCTGTTTCTTGTCCAACGGCTGGTTGTAATACGGCAGCCGCGGCCCGTCCGTATTTTTCAGGGCGTTGTTCGGCAGCGCGTCGTTGAAAATGATCCGCCCCACCGTCGTAACGGTGCGCGAACCTTCGCCCGTGGTGTCGGCGACAATCGCCTCGTCGCGCTCGTTCACGACTCGCGTGCCCGCCGGCAGCTTCAGCATGATCGGGTCGTGCAGGTGCAGACGCTTCAGATCATATGCCATAATCGCTTCGGAATGCTCATCGTACACCGGCAGGTGCCCGTCCTGCGGCACGGGCCGCTGGATCGTCACGTAATAGCAGCCCAGGACCATGTCCAGCGAGGGGCCGATGATCGGGCCGCCGTCGGCCGGCGAGAAGATGTTGTTTGTGCTCAACATCAGGATCGTCGCCTCCGACTGCGCCTCGATCGACAGCGGCAGGTGCACAGCCATCTGGTCGCCGTCGAAGTCTGCGTTAAACGCTTCGCACACCAGCGGGTGGATGTGGATAGCATTGCCTTCGACCAGCACAGGCTCGAACGCCTGAATGCCCATCCGGTGCAGCGTCGGGGCGCGGTTCAGCAGAACGGGATGCTGATGGATCACCTCGTCGAGGATGTCCCACACCTCCTCGTCTTTTCGCTCGAGCATCTTCTTGGCGCTCTTGATCGTGTCGACGTAGCCGAGGTCCTTCAGACGCCTGATGATGAACGGCTGGAACAGCTCCAGTGCGATCTTCTTGGGCAGCCCGCACTGATGCAGTTTCAGCGACGGCCCCACCACGATCACGGAGCGGGCGGAGTAGTCTACGCGCTTGCCCAGCAGGTTCTCGCGGAAACGGCCCTGCTTGCCTTTGATCATGTCAGTAAGCGACTTCAGCGGCCGGTTGCTGCTTCCCAGCACCGAGCGCTTGCAGCGTTCGTTGTCGAACAGTGCATCCACCGACTGCTGCAGCATCCGCTTTTCGTTGCGGATGATCACCTCGGGAGCGTGAAGCTCCATCAGCTTCTTGAGCCGGTTGTTGCGGTTGATCACCCTGCGGTACAGGTCGTTGAGGTCTGAGGTCGCGAAATTGCCGCTCTGCAGCAGCACCAGCGGCCGGAGGTCCGGCGGAATCACCGGGATGACATCGAGCACCATCCATTCCGGCTTGTTGCTGGAGCCGCGGATGGCTTCAACAATCTTGAGCCGCTTGATGTAATCCTTCTGCTTCTGCTCGGAGCTGGTCTCGCGGAGGCCCTGGCGCAACTGCTTCGAGATGTCGTCGAGGTCCAGGGCCATCAGCAGCTTCTTGACCGCGTCCGCGCCCATCTCGGCTACGAAGGAGTCCGGATACTTCTCCTGAAGCTCGCGGAATTCATCCTCGGTCAGCAGGCCCTGCCTCTTGACGCCTTCCGCCTCGGCCTCGCCGGGTTCTATCACCACGTATTCCTGGAAATAGATGACCTTCTCCAGGTCGGAAACCTTCATGTTCAGGAGGTTGCCCAGGCGCGACGGCATCGCCTTGAAAAACCAGATGTGAACAACGGGTGCGGCAAGGTTGATGTGGCCCATCCGCTTGCGCCGCTCGCGCGAGTGCGTAACCTTCACTCCGCAGCGGTCGCAGATGATCCCCTTGTGCTTCATCCCCTTGTATTTGCCGCAGAAGCACTCCCAATCGCGCTCCGGCCCGAAGATGCGCTCGCAGAAAAGGCCGTCTTTCTCCGAGCGATAGGTCCGGTAGTTGATCGTTTCGGGCTTCTTCACCTCCCCATACGACCAGCTCCGGATTTCCTCGGGCGACGCCAGCGAGATGGTAACCGCATTGTAATCGTCGATTCGTTCGTACAAGTCCGCCATTATCTTTCAAACCCCCATTTCTCCGGGACACGCCCGTTGTGGATGGGAAATAGTACGGTCAACACAGACCCCAAGGCCTCCGTGCAATTACCACTGCGGCAGCGACGGCTGGCGCTTCTTCTCGAGGCGCATGTTCAGCCCGAGGCCCTTGATCTCGTGTGTCAGAACGTCGAACGAAACCGGAGTCCCGGCCTCCAATGCGTTCTCGCCCTTAACCATCGATTCGTATATCTTTGTCCGGCCTTCAACGTCGTCGCTCTTGACTGTCAGCATCTCCTGGAGGATGTGCGCAGTGCCGTATGCCTCCAGCGCCCAGACCTCCATCTCGCCGAATCGCTGCCCGCCGAACCGGGCCTTCCCGCCCAGCGGCTGCTGAGTGATCAGGCTGTAAGGGCCTGTCGCCCGCGCGTGAACCTTGTCTTCAACCAGGTGGTCCAGCTTCAGCATGTAGATGTTGCCCACCGTCACCTGCTCATCGAAAGGCTCGCCCGTCCGGCCGTCATGCAGCCAGACTTTGCCGTTCTCAGGCAGCCCGGCCTTCTTCAGCTCTTCCTTGATCTGGTCTTCGGTGGCGCCGTCGAACACCGGTGTGATCGCACGGTAGCCGAGTGTCTTGGCGGCCCAGCCCAGGTGCGTCTCGAACAACTGCCCGATGTTCATACGCGAAGGAACGCCCAGCGGATTCAGCACGATGTCGATAGGCGTGCCGTCTGCCAGGAATGGCATATCCTCTTCCGGCAGAATCTTCGCGATCACGCCCTTGTTGCCGTGCCGGCCGGCCATCTTGTCGCCAACCGACAACACCCGCTTGCTTGCAACATAAACCTTCACCATCTCGAGCACGCCGGTCTGAAGCTCGTCGCCGCGCTTCAGTTTGTCTTCGCGGCGGGCCATCTCGTCTTTCAGCTCCTCGATCCGCTCGATGTTTTCGGCGTAAACCTCTTCCACCGCCTGGCGAACCTTCTTGCTGCGCGAGCTGATCTTGATGTTCTCGGGGTCGAAATGCTCCTCGATGTCGGCTATCTCGGCCGGCGTAAGCTCCTTGAGCCTGTCTGCCGTCAGCTTGATGCCGCTCTCACCGTCGGTGACCGGGCCTTCCGCCGCCTGCTCCATCAGGCCTGCCAGCCGGCGGAATTCGCTCGCTATACGCTCGGTGAATTCTTCGCGTTCGCGCTTCAGCTCTTTGCGGTCGGCGGCTTTGCGGTCTTCCGAAAGGTGAGCCTTGCGCGAAAACTTATGCGCGTCGATCACGATGCCGTCAACACCCGACGGCACCTCCAGCGAGTCGTTTTTCACGTCCTCGCCGGCACGCCCGAAAATGGCCGCCAGCAGCTTCTCTTCGGGCGATAGCTCGGTTTTGCTCTTCGGGGCCACCTTACCCACCAGGATGTCGCCCGGCCCTACGCGTGTGCCGACGCGCACTATGCCTTCCTCGTCCAGATTCCGAAGCGCACGCTCCGACACGTTGGGAATGTCGCAGGTAAACTCCTCGCGGCCGAGCTTCGTCTCGCGCACTTCCACCTCGAATTCCTCGATGTGGATCGATGTGTAAACGTCGTCCTTGACCAGCCGCTTGCTGATCAGGATCGCATCTTCGAAGTTGTAGCCGTCGAACGGCATGAAGGCGCACAGCACGTTCTTGCCCAGCGCAAGCTCGCCCTGCGACGTCGCCGCGCCGTCGGCCAGCACCTCGCCTTTCTTCACCCGCTGCTCCGGCACCACTATCGGGCGCTGGTTCAGGCAGGTGCGTTCGTTCAGGCCGACATATTTCCGCAGGCGATAGGTGTTGGTACCGGCTTTGCCCTCATTGACCACTATCCGTTCGGAATCCACATACTTCACAATGCCGTCGTTGCCCGCAACAACCACCATCCCCGAGTTCTTCGCGACCTCAGGCTCCATGCCCGTGGCCACGATCGGAGCCTCGTTCGTCAGCAGCGGAACCGCCTGGCGCTGCATGTTCGATCCCATCAGCGCGCGGTTGGCGTCGTTGTGCTCCAGGAAAGGAATCAGGCCCGCCGAAACACCCACCATCTGCTTGGGCGACACGTCCAGGTAATCCACTTCCTTCACCGGCAGCAGCCGGAAATCTTCGCCGATGCGGCACAGCACCGGATCGGTTACGATCTTGCCGGAAGCGTCGATCTCGATACCCGCCGGAGCGATCTTGAAACGGTCTTCTTCGTCCGCACGCAGGTAGTCCGTCTCGCCGGTCAACTTCCCGTTGCGTACCTTCCGGTACGGCGTCGTCAGGAAACCGTAGGAGTCCACCCCGCAGAATGTGCCCAGCGACACGATCAGGCCGATGTTGGTGCCTTCGGGCGTCTCGATCGGGCAGATGCGGCCGTAGTGGGAGGGGTGGACGTCGCGGACGTCGAAACCGGCACGTTTCCGGTTCAAGCCGCCCGGCCCCAGGGCGCTCAGCCGCCGCTCGTGCGTAAGCTGCGACAGCGGATTCACCTGGTCCACCACCTGCGACAACTCGCCGCGTCCGAAGAAATATTCAATCGCCGACGACACCGTCCGCGAATTGATCAGCACGCGCGGCGTCAGCGTTTCCTCTTCTTTCAGGCTCATCCGCTCCTGAACGGTACGCCGCAGCTTGAACAGCCCCTTACGCAGCTCCTCGGCCGCAAGCTCGTCGATCGTCCTGATACGGCGGTTGCCCAGATGGTCGATGTCGTCGATCTGCCCCTGTCCGCTGCGCAGAAGTATGATGTAGCGGACCGCGTTGATCAGGTCCTCTTCGCGCAGGGCCATCTCGTTCTCGTCGATCTGCTGGTTGAACTTCCGGTTCAGGCGGAACCTGCCCACCCGGCCCAACCGGTAGCGGCTTGTGTCGAAGAACTTCTCGTGGAACAGCTCTTTCGCCTTCTCGATCTGCGGCGGATTGCCCGGCCGCAGCCTGCGGTAGATGCGCAGCAGCGCGCTCTCGTGGCTCTCCGACAAATCTTCCGCGAGCGTGTTGACGATCAGTAGGTCCTCGCCCTCCTTGAGCAGCTCGATTTCTTCGATGCCGTGCCCCAGGAAAGCCTCCACCAGCCCTTCGTTCAGCGGCCGGCCCGCCTCGATTATCACCTCGCCCGTGTCGGTATCTACAATATCAGTAACCACGATCCGGTTCGCGAGCTTCGCCGGCGTGGCGCCCTTCAGCTTCACCGTCTCCGTCTCGTAAAACAGCCGGAGAATGTCGGCGTTGGTCGAATGCTTTTCAGACATCGCACGCAGCAGCGTGGTGGCGGCAAACTTGCCGCTCTGATCGATTCGCACGTGCAGCGCGTCTTTCTTGCTTACGGTGATCTCGAACCAGCTTCCGCGCTCGGGGATGATCCGGCAGGCGTGAAGCCGCTTGCCCGTCGGATGGATTTCCTGGCTGAAATCCACACCGGGCGACCTGTGCAACTGCGTAACTATCACACGCTCGGCGCCGTTGATGATGAACTCGCCTCCGCCCATCATGATCGGAAGCTCTCCGAGGTACACGTCTTCCTCAACGGCCCCGCTCGGCTTGTCCAGCCGCGCCACGATCTTGAACGGCATACCGTATGTAAGCCGCAGACGGCGGCATTCTTCGTCGGTGTAGCGCGGGCGGCCGAGTTCGTAATGAACATAGTCCAGCGACATCGTCCCGTCGTAACTCTTGATCGGGAACGTCTCGCGCAAGACCGCCTCCAGGCCGATATCCTCCCGCTGGCTCGGCAGGAGTGCCTCCTGCAGGAATCGGCTGTACGAGTCACGCTGCAAAGCCGTCAGATCGGGAACCGGCAGGGCATCACCTACTCGACGGTAGTCTCGTTTCTCCATTAACCTCTCCAGCCTCTGCTAACTGGCCAGGCGCCGCGGCGACGCTGCGGGTCTTCGCCGCCGCAAGCACCATTTCATGCCATGACGGCAGGCCCACACCCGCCCTGCGGGTGCGGACCGCCGCATAGCTCAAAAACCAATACGTCTTTACTTGATCTCGATTTCTGCTCCAACCGCTTCCAGCTCTCCCTTGATCTTCTCGGCATCTTCCTTGCTGACGCCTTCACGAACGGGATTCGGAGCGCCGTCGACCAGGGCCTTCGCTTCCTTCAGGCCCAACGTCGTGTGAGCGCGGACAACCTTGATAACCTGGATCTTCTGGCTGCCGGCGCTCTTCAGAATAACGTCGAAGCTGGTCTTCTCTTCTGCCTCTTCCGCCGGAGCCGCTGCCGCCGGAGCCGCTGCCGCCGGAGCAGCAGCCGATACACCAAACTTCTCTTCCGCTGCTTTAACAAGCTCTGATAGCTCCAGAACAGTCATGCCGGATATGATATCCAGCGCCTGAGCTACCTTGCCACCTTCTTCAGGTGCCATACGTATTCCTCCTGGTGGTCTGTGGCCCCGTCGGGACCCATGCCTACGGAATCAACCGTCGGCATCGCTGTGCTAAAGGATGTGAGCGCCGACGGACCTGCTGATATTCGTTACTTTACTTCAGTGCCTTGCTTGACTGTGCCTTACTTCAACCTACAGCCGAAATACAACTACTCGGCAGCCGCCGCCGCGTTCGAACCATCGCCAGCTTCGCTGAGCTTCTTCACCACGCGAACGAAGCTCTGGATAACCTCCTTGCTCACGTACAGCAGCGAGGTCAGCGGAGCAGCTATCGCGCCCAGGGCCATAGCCTGCATCACCGGTAGCGGCGGAAGCTTCGACAGCGTCTCAACGCCGGTGTCGCCCATAGTGGTGCTGCCGACGAAACCGCCCCTGAACGCCAGCTTCTTCGCCTTCTTGTTCCAATCGGCGAGAACCCGTGCAATGGCCGCAGGGTCGTCGCCATAGGCAACAGCCACCGGGCCTTCAAAAAGCTCGGTGAACTCGGCCTCGCGGCCGATGTCCCTGAACGCCCGGCGCATCAGGCTGTTCTTCACAACCACCAGGCTGCCGTTTTCCGACCGCAACAGCGACCGAAGCGACGTCATCTCCTTCGCCGCAACGCCGGCAAAGTTCATCACGATGCAATTGTCGATATCATCGAACCGCGTATGCAGTTCATCGAGCATATAGCTCTTAAGCTTGCTGGGCATCTCGTGCTCCACATATTGCCGAGCCGGCACGGCCGGACGGCGCCTATTCCACTGCCAGCTTGATCCCGGGCCCCATCGTGCTGGACAAGACGGCCTTCTGAATGTACCGCCCCTTAGCCGACGAGGGGCGAACCGACCGAATCCGCTCGATGAATGCCTCGATGTTTTCCTTCAGCGCCTGCTTATCGAACGACCTCTTGCCGACCGGCGCGTGCACATTGCCTGATGAATCCGCACGATACTCGATCTTGCCGGCCTTGAACTCGCCGACCGCAGCCGCAATATCCTCAACAACCGTGCCCGCCTTCGGAGATGGCATCTTCCCCTGCGGACCCAGAATACGACCCAAGCGCCCAACGTACTTCATCATATCCGGCGTAGCCAGAACCAGGTCGAAGTCGGTCCAACCATCCTGAATACGCTTCGCAAGCTCCTCGTCACCCACCTCGTCCGCACCGGCATCGCGGCACGCCTGGGCCTTCTCGCCCTGCGCAAACGCGACCACGCGAACCGTCCTGCCTATCCCGTTGGGCATCGAAATCGTCCCGCGGATGTTCTGATCCGCCTTCTTGACGTCTATCCCCAGCTTCATATGAAGCTCAACCGTCTCGTCGAACTTCGGCGCCTTCCCCTGCAAGATCAGGTCGAGGGCCTCATCCAGTCCGTACAGCTTCGCCCCATCAACCGGGGCTTTCGCCTCAAGATAACGCGCGCTTTTTTTCATTCTGTATCTTCCTGCTGAAAGCTTCCGCTCGCGCTGCTCACCCTTCCGCCACAGTTATGCCCATCGACCGGGCAGTACCGCGAATCATTTCCATCGCAGCCTCGATCGATGCCGCGTTCAAGTCCTTGATCTTGCGCTCCGCTATCTCCCGAACCTGCTCCGGAGTTACCTGCCCGACCTTCTCGGTGTGCGGAGTGCTGGCGCCTTTCGCAATACCCGCAGCTTCCTTCAGAAGCACCGAAGCCGGCGACGACTTCACGATGAACGAAAACGACCTGTCCCCGTAAATTGATATCTCAACGCCGACAATCGTGCCCTGAATGTCGCGCGTCTGATCGTTGAACTGCTTGCAGAACTCGCCAGGGCTTACGTTCCTCGGCCCGAGCGCAACACCAACCGGAGGACCAGGAGTCGCCTGGCCCGCAGGAATCTGCAGCTTCACCGTTCCCACTACTTCCTTAGCCATCTATGCTTCCCTTACCTCTGAAAAATCAGATTTTCTCGACCTGCCAATACTCAAGCTCAACCGGCGTCGAACGGCCGAATATCGTCACAATCACGCGGATCACGCCCTTCTCCGGCGACACCTCCTCCACACGGCCGTCGAAGTTCAGGAACGGCCCCTCCTTCACACGAACGTTATCGCCCACCTCAAACTCGATCTTCGGAGCCGGAGCGGCCTCCTTACTCTCCGCCTCCATCGTAATCTTATCGACCTCCTCCTGCGTCATCGCGATCGGCTTGTTCGGTGTTCCAAGGAAATCGCCCACGCCCGGGGTATCCTTCACCAGGAACATCGTCTCCTCGTCAAGCTCAAGCTCGACCATCAGGTAGCCGGGATATATCTTCCTCTCAACCACCGTTTTCTGGCCGGCCTTGATCTCCGACACGCGCTCGGCGGGCGAAATGATCTTGGGTAATTTCTCTTCCAGCCCTGCGGCCCGAGCACGCTTCTGCAGGTTCTCCATAACCTGATCTTCGCGCCCGGCCTGCACGCGCAGCACATACCATTGAGTGGCCATAACCGCCAATCTCTTTTAAGTGGGGTACACTTGAATGACTTTGGTGAAGACCGCCAGGATGTAATCGACAAAAAACAGGAACAGACCCAGTAGAACCGTTGTCCCTATCACCACCGCGGTCGAACCCTTCACTTCCTGCTTCCCAGGCCACGCAACCTTCTTCAGCTCGGCCTGCGTTTCGATCAGAAACTCCGAAGTCCGAGGGTTGATCAACGACAAATAAGCACCCGTGCCCGCAACACCAACCAACATTATCACCGCTGCAACAATGAAGCCGGCGCCGGTCGCCCATAGAAAATAGGCCTCGTAGATGCCGAAAGCCGCAATCGCAACCGCCGACAACGCAGCAACCGCACGGGTTCGGCTCCCCTGGCCTTTCTTATATATCTGCATCGACATCTCCGGAAGCCTGAAAACGACAGATTCGACATTCCCGCCGGCCTGCGAACACTCGCACGCTCGCACGGAACATCATCCACTGGCAGGCCAGGCAGGACTCGAACCTGCAACATCCGGTTTTGGAGACCGGCGCTCTGCCAATTGGAGCTACTGGCCTGCACTCCTCCCGCGACCTACTTGCGCCGCTCTTTGTGCGCAGTATGCATGCGGCAGAACCTGCAATATTTCTTAAGCTCGAGCTTATCCGCACCGCCGGCAGTGCGATGGCTTGTCCGGTAATTCCGGTGCTTGCACTCATCGCACTCCATAAAAACATACTCGCGGCCCGGCTTCTTACCCTTCGCCATTATCCTGCTCCTTTAGACCGCTCGACCCAGACCTACTCCAATATCTTCGTTACCACGCCCGCACCCACCGTATGACCGCCCTCGCGGATCGCGAAGCGCATCCCCTCTTCCATCGCAACGGGGATGATCAGCTCGATCTCGAGGTTCGCATTGTCGCCCGGCATTACCATCTCGGCGCCCGCAAGCAGGTTGATCACGCCGGTAACGTCTGTTGTCCGAATGTAAAACTGCGGACGATACCCCGGGAAGAACGGAGTATGACGGCCCCCTTCCTCCTTGTTCAGCACGTAAACTTCTGCATGGAACTTCGTGTGCGGCGTGATCGAACCCGGCGCCGCAAGCACCTGGCCGCGAAGCAGATCCTTCTTCTCAACGCCGCGAAGCAGCAGGCCGACGTTGTCGCCCGCCTGGCCCTGGTCAAGCGTCTTGTTGAACATCTCGACGCCGGTCACAACTGTCGACCGAATCTCGCGGGCCATGCCCACGATGTCGACGTTCCCGCCGACCTTGACCACGCCACGCTCGACGCGGCCCGTGCCGACCGTCCCGCGGCCCTTGATGCTGAATACGTCTTCGATGGGCATCAGGAACGGCTTCTCGATGTCGCGCTCGGGCAGCGGAATATAG
>Ga0307380_10006179_pt1 | contig 15760 bp, 13 predicted proteins | sample UN3MG_FD_202239 | JGI IMG/M metagenome (GOLD analysis project Ga0307380, IMG submission 202239) | Soil microbial communities from Risofladan, Vaasa, Finland - UN-3 | ecosystem: Environmental > Terrestrial > Soil > Coastal area > Acid sulfate soil | place: Finland: Risofladan, Vaasa | collected...
TGAGACGGACTTTGAAACGTATGCCGATGGTGCCCTTAAATACGATGTTGCCGCCGACAAATGGACAAAGCTCGATGCCCCGCGCATAGAGCAGCGCAAGTGGTATCTCAGTCAGCATTCGACCAATGTAGCAATCGGCTCAAAGCTCTTTATACTTGGCGGATGGAGCAAAGTAACCAACTCACGAAGTGACAGGGCGTCTTATTTTGATATGGCCACTGAGACCTTCGGAGAGGTTGAGCCGATGCCCGAAGGCCGTTGCTGCGGTGCCGCCGGTGTCATAAAAAATAAACTATATGTAACAGGCGGATTCTGGAAAGAACTCGATGATACCTGTGACTGCAAAGAGACCTGGGGCTTCCCGTTTCCAAAACAATGAAATCAATAAGGATTTTTAGTGCTGTAATCGGTATTTTGCTTATAGCAGCAACAATTAGCTGCAATAAGAAAAATCAGAGTCATGCTGACCGCAGGCATGCCCCTTACGAACCCAACTGGAAATCCCTTGCCCGGCATGAGACGCCCGGATGGTATGAGGATGCTGTTTTCGGTATATACTTCCATTGGGGTGTTTATTCGGTGCCAGCTTTCGGGTGTTGGGGCGGCCGGAATATGTACCAGCCGAAAGGTGGGAAAACAGAGGAATGGGGGCACATCGACAGGGATAAATATTCCAATACTTACGATTATGTTAAGAAAGTATATGGAGAACCTGGTACAGAGTTCGGATACAAGGATTTTATCCCGATGTTTAAAGCGGAAAAATGGGACCCGGACGAGTGGGCCCGATTGTTCAAAGAAGCGGGTGCTGATTTTGCAGGACCTGTAGCAATCCACCACGATGGCTTTGCCATGTGGGACAGCGATTGTGCCGAATACAACTCCATGGACATGGGACCACACCGGGACGTTGTCGGGGAGATGCTCGAGGCCGTCAGAAAACATGGTATGAAGACATTCGCATCATTTCATTATTATACGAACTGGGACTTTTTCAATCCGGGAAGAAAGATATGCCCCAAGGGCGTGGACGTCAACAATCGAAAGTACGAGGGGCTTTACGCGCCGGTACGTGAATATGATGGTACGTGGTCAGAGGAACCAATCTCCGAGAGTTTCCAAAAAGGGTGGTACAACAGAGTCATAGAGGTTATTGCTAAGTACTGTCCGGATCAGTTGTGGTTTGAAATCGGTTTCAGTGATCCGGATTGTATAGGTGAAGACTATGTGAAGTCAGCCCTTGCCCATTACTTCAACACAGCCGAAGCCTTGTGCAGGCAGGTCATTGTAACGCGCAAGGCAGACGATCTTCCCCTGTCCTGTTCCGTATTAAATTTAGAGGCACACAGTGAAGATGAGGCACAGCCGGTTGTCTGGCAGACTGATATAGCTCTTGGAACCAACCATGCCTGGGCTTACTCACCAGACGCGGTTTGCAGACCCATCAATGGGGTCATAGACGAAATAGTGGACAGGAAGAGTAAGAACGGTCTCACCTTGCTGAGTGTAGCCCCTAAGGCCGACGGCACACTCCCGCCATCCCAGATTGAAGGCTTAAAAGAATTGGGAAAATGGATGGCCATTAATAAAGAAGCGCTTAAAGCCTCCCGGCCAGCACCGTATATGAAAGGCGGAACCGATAATTGGAAAGCAGGCTCAATTCGGTTTACAGAAAAAGGGCAATATCTTTATGCCATTGAATTGGGAAACGAGTTGGACAAAGAAAATGTTTCTGCTGAATATGAAGACAGCAAGCCACCAAGCGCCCCATACATCATCCCTGGTGTAAAGCCTGTAAAGGACTCCAAAATCACAATGCTCGGCAGCAGCGAGAACCTGCCCTGGCATCAGAAGGGCAGAAATATATTAATCGAGAAAATGCCTGACCCGCTGCCGTGCGACTATGCCTGGATCTTCAAGATTCAGGTTAAAGAGTGATTCTTTTTGGAAAAAACTATAGGCATAAACTTCGTTTCATTGTAAATATAACTAATTGACAATATTAAGTCACGTCAACAAGAGGTACATGATGCCAAAGAAGCTTGACAGAAGGACATTTTTGGCAAGAACCGCGGCATTATCCGGTTCAGCACTTCTGGTCAGGGATTCTTTCACAAAGATGGTGGTTGCAGCAGAAAATAAGCAGACAAATGAGCGAGAATTTAAAATCGAAGGACAATATCTTAATCTACCGGTATCATACGACGAGGACGACAGAGTGACGCTGGAACTTGTCATCGATCAAAAAGTAGTGAGAACTTTGGATATTTTCCTGCCCGATTCCAATCCTGGCTTCTGGGTATTTATGGATATAAGTGAATTCAAAAATAAAAATGCTCTGCTGAGAACCCATGAAGGAGAAAAGCGAAAAGGACTTGGCCTGGTTTATCAGTCAGATGAAAGAAAATACCTTAAGAATGTATATAAAGAACAGCATCGACCACAGCTTCATTTTTCCACTATTCGGGGGTGGATAAACGACCCGAATGGCTTGGTCTATTACGATTGCCAATACCATCTTTTCTTCCAGCACTATCCCTACGGGTACTACTGGGGGCAGCCGCATTGGGGCCACGCGGTGAGCACCGACCTGGTCCACTGGAAACAGTTGCCGGACGTGTTGTATAGACACGAACTTGCCGGCATCTACTCCGGCAGTTCAGTTATCGATTACAAGAATACATCCGGTTTCAAAACGGGCAAAAACGATGTTATGGTTGCTTTTTACACAACAACAAAGATGCTTAACGGCCGGGAAGCTTCTTGTCAGTGTGCTGCTTATTCCAACGACAAGGGCCGAACCTTTAAAGACTATGAGAATAACCCTGTTATCGGCGATCGATTCGATATACTCGGTACACACAATGCACGCGACCCGAAAGTGATCTGGCATGAACCAACCCAAAAGTGGGTTATGATCGTTTTTGAGCGTATCGGCAATTCCATATTTACTTCCGATGATCTGAAAAAATGGGAATACCAAAGCCATACCCAGACATTCTGGGAGTGTCCGGAACTGTTTGAGCTGCCGATAGATGGTAATCCTCAAAACACCAAATGGGTTATGTACGGCGTGTCCGGAGACTATCTAATCGGTGATTTTGATGGAAAGAAATTTACGCCGGAATCAGGAATGTTCAACTATCTCCAGGGAAAGTTCTTTGCAGCACAAACATTTACCAACGTTCCCAAGTCCGATGGACGCCGGATTCAAATTGGCTATGTTGAAATTCCCGGCTGGGTTGAAATTCCCGAACCGGCACCCCCTTTTAATGGATTGATGAGCTTTCCGACCGAACTTACCTTGCGAACCACCGCAAATGGTGTCCGGATGTTCAATGAACCGGTGAAAGAAATCGAAAAGCTCCATACCAAAGCCCATAAATGGGACAGTCTTACAGTAGAGCAGGCCAACAGAAAACTCAAGAACATTAATTCAGGTTTGCTGCATGTTAAATGTGAAATCGAAAATATAAACGCCATCGCATACAGTATTATTTTCGATGAAGATGTCCTGTACTATACGCTAAAACCGAATATTTTTTATTTCAACATAGAGGATCCCGAAGCCGAATCGTTTCGTCTAAAGTACCTGCCGGAACTTGGCGGCAATAAGATGTTCTATGAATTCATCGTAGACCGCACCAGTCTGGAAGTTTTCGTCGATCATGGAAGGTTCACGATGATCCTGCCCAGAAAACTCAATCCTGAGAACCGAGGGGTGCGGTTTGCTGCCGGAGATGGAGGTCAAAAGATTAATGATATCAGAGTCAGCAAACTCGAAGTGCATGAAATGCAATCGATCTGGAAATAAAGAAGAAAGATGACAACATGGGACACAAAATCAAATTAATCATGCCAGTTTTGTTTTTCGTAATACTCACTATTTCTCTAAATGCTGCCCAGAAGGACAAATTTCAAGCTGAAGGTTTAACCGAACCTGTTGTTCCAAAACGTGGCGAACCTGCGGTAAAGGTTACTTTTCCTCACGATGATTTTTACATGCTTTTCGACCCGCCTCAGGTAGCGGGCTATTTTACCCCGGAAGGAATTGGTTTTTCAAACGAATGGGCGGAAACGAAGTCTCCTGAAGATGATGGCGGAGATTACGGAGAAGTAGGTTTTGACCGCAATGCCGTAATGTGGACAGAAAGGCAAAGTCCTGCTCGAAAGGTCGTCCGCTTTCGCGGGACTCTTGTCGATGGCGATGGAAATGTTGCCCATACAGAAGTTGAAAGTGGTTCACCCTATGGTAAAGGCGATTGGTCGGATGAATGGTTCTATATTTATCCGGATGGTGTGTCCGTGCGGGTTGTAAAGATTTACACCGGAAAAACAAAAGATGCGGTAGCTTTCTGGGGCAAGCCCGGATACGCTGCTTTTTGGGGCGTTCGGGGGACAATTTTCGAAACACAGGAAACTTTCATTCACGGCGTGCCCGGCCTGCAGCCTCCAGATATCATTGAAACTGAGGCACTTACGCTTATAACAATGGATGGCCGGTACAAACGTATCTCTTACAAACCCTATCCTCATGACATAAGCTTGTTTGAGCCAGCCAATATCCAGATGGTTAACCTCAAAAGTAAATACCACCCCTTTACGATTGTTACAGAAGGTAATGTGGAGATTAAACCTTATTACATGCCAATGGATGACCATCGAAATATCGACAAGACCGTTTTCATTACCTGGCCACGCCGTGGCTATTTCGAAGACGGAGACTACACATCTGCCTTGTCGCATGTGATAAAGTGGCAATGGCACGAAAATACAGAAAACACTTTAGTTCAAATTTATCTTTTAGGAATGACTGATGAACCGACTGAAAAGCAGCGTGTTGACAAACTCGTCAGACTGGCAAGAAGTTGGCAGAATGCACCTGAATTAATCTTAAAAAGTGATGGGTATCACTATGATGGTTATGAAATAAAAGAGAAAGCTTACATCTTAACCAATACCTCGGAACAAAAAGATTTGCATTTATTCATAAAGGCCAACTCTGAAAGACCACTCTTGAACCCGGCATTCGTAATAAAAGGATGGGGAAACAAAGCTGCAGAGGTTGCATTCAATGGTCAGAAACTAACGGCGGAAAAGGACTATCGTATCGGACACGAAGAAACAGGCGGCGAATCAAACTTGGTTGTTTGGTTGAACCGCAGCTCAAAGGAATCTGCCAGGGTCACAATCGCACCAACCACAAAGTGAATATTTGAAGCGATGATGAATGCAGTAGATTCTGAATAATTCCCCCTCCCCCCAATAATCAATAATCATTTAGATACCCCCCATTTCAAGACAACGTCAAACCATTTTCAATTCTCAATTATATATATCCATTTTTCTTTTGAGAGAGAAGTTTTGGCTCATATGCAACCCTTGAGTCTTGCGTCTTAGGTCTTGTGTCTTTAGTCTTCCAAGTCCCACACTCACCAAGTGTCCTATTACTGACCCGAATCTCTGCGCAGGCTCCGGACCCAGTCTCCGGTCCAAATTACCTATCTTAACTGTCCCTGTCTTAAAAGCCCCCGCGGCAGTGAGTTTACCCTGAGCTTGCCGAAGGGAGCGGAGGTAAATCAACCGCTAAAAAGTCTCATCCCACCAAGTGTCCAATTACTGACCCCTCATGTAACAACCACCCCAAAACTGCCCAAAATTGTCGAAAAAAGCGCAAAAAATACGAATTTTTACCAAAAAATTACAAAAAGTGCGCGCTTTTTACGAAAAAATACCAAAATATACCAATTTTTCACCATTTTTTGAGAGTTTACCCAGAGCTTTTCGAAGGGCAAATCGGTCCCAAACCTACCCAAATGCGACATACCAAATACCAAATACGACTCACGAACTCCGAAATACGAATCACACAACCCCGCCACCAGCTGTCGGCAGAACTGTTAGTTTATGTCTTAACTGCTTTTTCAGCCTTAACTTACAGCCCTAACTTAACATCTCCCGGCCCTAACTTTTTTCACACCTTAGTAAGCCCTAAACTCGCTTCAACAAAATATCTTAGCTGTAATTCGTATTTTAACTTGCAAAATAATACGCGATTCGTAATAATTAATACCAAAACCTTTATTTTTCGTCGCCAAAACGCTTAAAAGGTTTTAGAATATGCTTTTCTTATTGTGATATTTAAGGAAAAAAGCTGATTAGGAGCGATAAAATGACTTTTCAGGGCTTGACTCTGGGCATACCAAAAGAAATCTTGGCAGGCGAGAGACGCGTTGCTGCAACTCCGGAGGTCGTTAGAAGAATGATATCAGCCGCTGCCAAAGTAGTTGTGGAAACCGGCGCAGGACGAGGCTCCTTTTTTACTGATGATGAATATAAGACAGCTGGTGCAGAGTTGGTTGCTGATGCTGAGCAAGTCTTTGCCAGGTCCGATCTAATCCTGAAGGTAAAAGAACCGCGATTTTCAGATAAGATAGGCAGACATGAAGTCGATATGATGAAAGAAGGGCAGTTGCTAATCGCTTTTTTACACCCAGCCTCTCCCGCCAATCACCAAATGGTTCGGAAGTTGGCCGCAAAAGGAGTTATTGCAATAAGCCTGGATTCAATTCCAAGAATTTCTCGAGCTCAAACTATGGATGCCCTGACCAGCATGAGTACCGCCGCAGGTTACAAAGCCGTCTTAATGGCGGCGAACATGTTGCCCGCATTCGTGCCTATGATAAGTAGCGCGGTTGGAACGACCAAACCAGCAAATGTTATCGTTATTGGGACAGGAGTTGCCGGACTCCAAGCCATTGCTACGGCCAAAAGGCTGGGAGCAATTGTATACGCAGCCGACATTCGGCCTGATGCCTGTGAGCAAGCGGCGAGTTTAGGGGCAAAAATTATAGATGTTCAGATCCCCGCCGATGTTGCGGTCGGTAAAAGTGGGTATGCCATGAAGCTTCCCCCAAAATGGTTACTTAACGAGCAGCAGGCCTTAAGCCAAAGCGTTAGTTCGGCAGATATACTTATTCTGACCGCCCTAATACCCGGTAAGGTCGCCCCGATTCTTATTACAGAACAGATGGTTAAATCAATGAAAACCGGTTCGGTTATAGTCGATGTCGCAATCGACCAGGGCGGTAACTGTCAAATCACCGAAGCTGAAAAACTTGTCACGAAGCATGGTGTCAATATAGACGGCACCCTCAACATTCCCAGCATGCTCCCAAGCAGTTCGACCTGGATGTTTGCCACCAACATGTACAATCTGCTCGCCTACCTGATAAAAGACGGCAAAGTAAATTTAAGTATGGACGATGAGATTATCGCTTCGTCGCTGGTTACAAAGGACGGCAAAATCGTCCATTCCGGCACCCTCGAAGCGATGGGGCTAAAGTGAAAGACTAATCACAAAATGAACGACTGGCTGTTACCGATTCTGTTTATCATCGCGGCACTGGCAGGTTACAGGCTTATAACTGATGTGCCGAGCCTGCTGCATACTCCCCTCATGTCCGGAATGAATGCTTTGTCAGGCGTTACTGTTTCGGGCGCATTAGTAGCCGCCGCCCTCGCCGTCGGAACACGAAGTCAATTCTTTGGAGCAGTTGCCGTTGTTCTTGCCACTATCAACGTTGTGGGAGGCTTTTTAGTTACCGACCGCATGCTGAAAATGTTTAAGCACGACAAGTCATAAGAAGAAAAAACTATGCCGCTGATTTACTATAAGCTGCTCGATTTAGCCTGTGTTATCGGGATAGTCTTCGGCATAAGGCTTATGAATTCGCCAGAGACTGCCAGAAAGGGAAACCTCATCGGCGCGGTCTCAATTTTAATTGCGATTAGCGCTACTATGATTGGCAGCCAAATTGTTCACCTGAAGGCTCTTTGGATTTCGATGGCCTCCGGAGCCGTCATCGGTTCTTTACTTGCTGTCTATGTCACGATGACACAGATGCCGCAGTTAGTGGCCTTACTCAATGGTTTTGGTGGAGCCGCTTCTGCTATCGTCGCCCTCGTCGTCCTCACCGGCGCCGCTGTTGATATTTCAGGTATCGCTAAATTACCGGGTGTTCTTGCCTTGGTAATCGGCAGTATTACATTCAGCGGCAGCCTTGTCGCTGTGGCAAAACTCGATGGAAGAATAACACCGCTGCCTGTTATACTTAGAGGCCATTTCATCCTCAATCTGCTGACATTAATAGCTATCGGTATCCTTATACCAATTACAATTCTCGCTCCTTCCGGCACTGCAGCAATCTTTTCTGTTCTGTCAATGCTCGTCAGCTTGATTTTCGGCCTCCTTTTTGTCATTCGTATTGGCGGCGCAGATATGCCCATAGCCATTTCTTTATTGAATTCTCTATCTGGCATCGCCGCGGCCACGGTCGGCCTGGCAACATCAAATCTGTTGGTCGTCGCCGTCGGAGCTATTGTCGGCTCTGCGGGAATTGTCTTAACAAAAATTATGTGCCGCGCCATGAATAGCAGCATCCTTGACGTTTTGATGGGCAAAACCGCCTTATCAACTCCGCAAACCACACCTGGCTCGGTTGGCCCCGATGTCTCGCCCCAAAACGCTCCAACAGCCGAAAGTATAGATGCTGCTGTCGATAAAGCTGCCGCTATTATCCATGCTGCCAAAAAGATAATCATCGTTCCAGGTTATGGCATGGCTTTGGCGCAGGCTCAGGGTCAGCTAAAGCGGCTGCTTGACGTATTCGAAGAAAAGGGCAAAAAAGTAAAATTCGCAATTCATCCCGTTGCCGGACGCATGCCCGGGCACATGAATGTCTTGCTGGCCGAAGTCGAAGTCCCCTATGATAAGTTGTCTCCGATGGAGAACGTTAATCCTGAATTCGAACAAACAGACGTGGCTCTGGTGGTCGGTGCAAATGACGTCGTCAATCCTGCCGCTAAAACAGCTCAAGGGACACCCATTTACGGCATGCCGGTGTTAGATGTCAGCGAGGCCGATTATGTAATCATTTGCAACAAGGATACCCGACCGGGGTACGCCGGTGTAAACAACCCCCTGTATCTGCCGAAGAACAATATAATCCTGATTCTCGGTGATAAACTTTTAGAAAAACTATAAGGAGTAGCACTATGCAGCCGGACACTCTTGATTGGAAAATAATTAATATCTTGTCGAAAAAGTATATGCCAAACAGTACTGTCGCAAAGAAGCTCGGTGTTACCGAGGGTACTATCCGCCAAAGATTAAAACGACTCCAAAACGGCAGCGTCCTCAAGATAAGGGCACTCAGAGACCCCAATATCCTCGAAAATCAACAATTGGCCATAGTTGCTGCAACACTAATGGAAGCCAAATACCTCGACCAAAAAGCACGGGAAATCTCTGCTCTGGAAAATGTTCTGTCCGTTTCGATTGTTTCAGGCCGATATGATTTCCTCATTGAGGTGCTGGCCGAATCAAATAAGGGACTTGTCAGTTTTCTCACAAAAAAACTCTCTACCATAGAAGGGATATCCAAGACAGAGACCTTTGTTGTGCTCAAAAGCTACGAAAAGTGGGTATAGTAATGTTTGCATATTAAATTGATTAAATACGTACTAATCTTTTGGTGGAAAGGAGATTGAAAAGTCGACTAAGATACCTATTTTGATATGCGTATTCTTGCTGTTGATGCTTTATCTCACTTAATTCCTTTGTGCATCAAACGAGATGATATCAAAGGCCGTAACCTTGTAGAAATCGCTATTGAAAATATAAATAAGCTTCTTAATTCACCACAACCTCCAATTTTTCATGAGGCAGTTACTAAAGCTCTTAAAACGATAAGGAAAACTCAGAAGAGCAGATTTTAAGCATTATTTCTAATCTGACAGGTGGAAGAGACTGGCAAAAGCTGCCCGACGTCCCGTAAACCTCTAATGGCCAATTTTCCTCTCCAGCTCCAGCCGCAAGGCCCTCACGCAGAGCCAACAAGAAAGCTTGATTTTCAAACCAGACCTGATACTCTATTTGAAACCAGGCCAGGCGACGTGGCTGAGCTGAAATATATAAGGTTATATGGGAAATCCCAGATTACATGTACTACAACGCCGTCGGTAACAATGGCAGAGGCATCGGCCTGATAACAAGCAAACCACTTACAACGAAATAAGGTGGGTATGGAGAATATAACAGACACTATTGAATCACGTTCATTCGAAAGTAAACCTGATTTTGATGAATGCATGGCCCGGATTTACGCCTGGTACGATCAGCGTGTCGTGGACCGCCCGCCTGTGCGATTTCACCATCATAATATCGAATATGAAAAACACCGAAATGTAAAAGGTCCCTGGAAAACAGCTACGGAGAGATGGCTTGATACTGACTTTCAGGTCAAGTCATTTATTGACTCATTAAAGGGTACTGAGTTTCTGGGTGAAACTTTCCCGGTCTATTGGCCCAATCTTAGCGCTGTTGCTTACAATTTATTCCTTGGTCAGGATTGTGTTTTTGACGATGTGACCGCCTGGGTTCATCCATGCATTGATGACCTGGGAAATTACCCTGCCCTTAAGATTCAATGGAACAATAAGTATTTTAAAGCTATCGAGGCCATGACACAATGCGCACTTGAACACGGGGAAGGAAAGTTTATGGTAGGGTATACGGATATGTATGCCGGTGTTGATTGCAGTTCGCTGCTTAGGGGGGCAGAATCAACATGTATGGATATAGTTATGCAGCCCGAACTTCTCAAGCAACTTATAGATAATGCATTTGAAGAATACTTTGATGTTTACACCCATTTTGACCGAACTTTAAAAAAACATAATCAACTTTCAGTTACATGGATGAACATACCGAGTTTTGAAACATTCAATGTTTTAGCATGTGACTTTGCAACAAATATTTCACCGGAGCATTTCGTCGAGTTTTGCCTGCCGAATATTCGTAAAGAGGCCAGCTACTTTACTCATAACGTATTCCACATGGATGGTACAGGAGTAGCTCGCCATATTGACGCAATACTTACTTTGCCCAATCTGCAAGCTGTGCAGTGGGTGCAGGGCTATGGAGCCGACGAACCGATAATGCAGTGGCTTGCCTTAATCCGAAAAATTCAGGAAGCCGGAAAAAGTGTGATAGTTGACTTGAAAATGAATGAACTGGATGAATTTATCAGCAGTGTGGATCCTGCCGGAATCATGCTTTGGGTGCCGGCTGAACCGAATCAACAAAAAGATGTTCTTCAGCGGGTCAGTAGCTGGTAATAATTGAAAGATTGGAGCCTATGAATAACATTAACATGGAAGACAAAAATGTTTCGCCTGTTGAACCGGGCAAGTCCAAAGAGGATCACGGTTTTTCCTCAAATGAATATGAACGCCAGGCTGTGCCTGAAAGCAAGACGAAAGGGCTTAGCAGTTTCGTTGGATTGTTCGCTGGTGAGCATGTAGCGGCCACCGAGCTTCTTATAGGCCCGTTGTTCCTTGCGCGTGGAGTCAGCGCGTTCGATCTTATCGTAGGTCTTTTTGCAGGTAACCTGCTGGCTGTATTGAGCTGGAGGTACATAACAGCTCCGATCGCTGTAAAAAAAAGATTGACGCTCTATTTCCAACTCGAGAAGATTGGCGGCCGGGCAATCATTGATGTTTACAATGTTGCCAATGGTGTTCTCTGGTGCTGTCTGGGTGGTGTATTCATATATGTATCAGCAACTGCTTTGTTTGTACCATTGCATATCCCGGACCCTTTAAAGACTGACTGGCTGCCTAACGGACCAGGAATGGTTATGGTGATTCTTGCTGTCGGGGCGGTGATCGTTTATATTGCCGCAAAAGGTTACGACGCGGTGGCAAGATTTGCCAACATATCGGCACCATGGATGGTTTTGATGTTTATTGTTTTTGGAATTGTGACGCTTCCATCTTTGGGTGTGCATTCTATCTCTGAATTCTGGGAAGTAGCCAACACTTCGATCTGGAAAGGAATACCCGCCGAAGGAGCCAGCAAGTTCACCTTTTGGCACGTTATGTGTTTTGCATGGTTCGGAAACATGGCCTGGCATCTTGGAATGGGTGATTTGAGTATCTTCCGTTATGCCAAAAAGGCCAGCTATGCCTGGTCCTCCGCCGCAGGTATGTACCTTGGACATTATATAGCATGGATAACCGCCGGCCTTCTCTACGCTGTGCAACTCCAGGCTGATCCGAGCAATACAAGCGTTGTACCCGGGCCGATGGCATACAGAGTGGCAGGGGTTTCCGGTATCGTGCTTGTCATTCTTGCCGGCTGGACCACGGCTAACCCGGTAATCTACAGGGCTGGACTGGCGTTTCAGGCTATTCACCCCAAGTGGTCACGTGCCAAGGTTACGGCTATTGCCGGTGTCATCGCTGTTGTTGCAGCGGTTTTTCCCGGACTCGGAAACAACTTCCTGAGCATCGCAATGCTTTACGGTATTGTTCTGATGCCTATGGGTGCGGTGATCTTTGCTGACCATTATTTCATAAAGAAGCTGGGTATGAAAGAATTCTATGCAGAAAGAACAGGAATACTTGTTCACTGGCCACCGATTATCGCATGGCTGGCTTCGCTCGGGCTTTGCGTTATCTTGAAGTATGCAGTAGGCATGGAGGAGTTTTTCCTCTGTCTTCCCGGGTGGCTTTGCTCAGGGATAGTTTATCTTATTGTCAGCAAGGCAATGCAGAAGTCACACAAACTTAAGGAGACCGTAGTATGAAAACTATTTTGAAATTATTATCGGCACTGGCGTTATTGATCTTGCCTGTAGTTCCGCTTTTGCAGTTAACCGGCATCGGTTCTGCCGAACTTACCAAATCCGGCCTTTTAGTTGGCACAGTTTTATGGTTTATCACCGCGCCCTTTTGGATGAATAAAAAGACAGGCAATGAGTAACAGTGAAAGAAATATAGGGAAGTCGTGATGGTTCAAGATGAATTTTGTGAAATTATCAGAAGAGAAAGAGTAGAATACTGTTTAGTAAACAGTTAAATGGGAAATATGAGATTATAATGATGCCGTGTGTTAGAATGATCGCCTCTATGAAAATTTTAAAAGAAGCGTTGTTTACGAATAGGCAGATTCAAAATCAGGGAGAGACAATGAGATACTTTACAATAATTTGTTTGCTTGTGATGTTGGCAACTGTCGGTTGTGTCGAGGAGATGGGGCAGGTCAGAACTGAGAATAATATGCGGTGGTCCAGCGACAAGGCCAACCAGTGGTATGCCCGGCAACCGTGGCTTGTGGGGTGTAATTTCATTCCCAGCAGTGCGATCAATCAACTGGAGATGTGGCAGGCAGATACATTCGACCCCGAGACGATCGACCGGGAGCTGTGGTGGGCGGCACAGCTTGGGTTTAACGTTGTTCGAGTTTACCTGCACGATCTTGCGTACGACCAGGATCCGAAAGGGTTCCTCAAACGCATGGATCGGTTCCTGCGTATTGCCGATTCGCACAACATCAAAACACTGTTCGTGATTTTCGATGACTGCTGGCTGAGCGAACCGAAGATCGGTAAACAACCACAGCCATGGCCGGGTGTGCATAACTCCGGCTGGCTTGAGAGTCCCGGTTTGGGGCAACTGAAACGCTATCCGACCGATGCGAAACTTCGCCTGCGATTAGAGAAATATACAAAGGCGGTATTGACGCGTTTTAGAAAAGACAAACGCATATTGATGTGGGATCTATACAACGAACCGGGCGGCTGGTGGTATAGTCGCGGCGCCAAACCGGGCGAATTCGAGAAGGGTTTGACCGGTGAACTTTGTGTGCCGTTGCTTCGAGATGTTTATGCATGGGCCCATGATATTAATCCGCACCAGCCCCTGACAACTTGCTGGAACAGGGGAGACTACGAAGTTGAGCCGGCGCTAAAATGGGCCGATGTGGTTACGTTCCATCATTATGGCAATACCGATTCTCTTGAGAAACTCATCGCCAAGATCAAAGAAGGTGCACCGAACCGCCCGATCATCTGTACGGAATATTTGTTTCGCACTGTTGGCGATACGTTCCAGAACAGTCTGCCTGTTTTCCGCAAACATCAGATCGGGGCCATAAACTGGGGCCTGGTGTCGGGTAAAACCAATACGATGTGGGGATGGTCGTCATGGAGCGATCCCGGTGGTCCGGAACCGAAGCTCTGGCACCATGATGTTTTACGCAAGGACGGCAGGCCCTTCGATGAAGAAGAAGCCCGCTTTATACGGTCGATCACAAGCAGGTAACATCAACACTTCCTGCGAGTTGATCCGTCACGGGGGCAGCTTTAAATTCCATGGTGGTTTTATAAGCTGTGGTCAGCGTACTCGGACCATAGGTAATCGTGGTTGTTTTCGATGATTGCAGTTCTTTTGCAGGTAGTCGGGCGATTGGAGGGCAAAATGTTCGTGGTGGAATGTTTGAGTTTTTGAGATCAATTTGATATTCTATTAGAAAAGAGGCTCAGCGGCGTAGCTGAGCTGAAATATACAATGTTATATGTGAAATCCCAGTTTATGATTATACGTAAAGAAAACCAGTCAGATTTTGGAGCAATAACCGATATCACGAAAGCGGCTTTTAAAAATCATCCTTATAGTAACGATACAGAACAATTTATTATCAATGCTTTGCGAGCTGCCAATGCACTAACTGTTTCACTGGTTGCAGAATTGGAAGGTAAACTGGTGGGGCACATAGCCTTTTCGCCCGTTACTTTTACAGATGGAAGTGAGAATTGGTATGGTCTTGGCCCCATCTCTGTACTGCCTGATTACCAGAAACAAGGTATCGGAACAAAACTTGTTAATGAAGGCCTGGATTTGTTAAAAGACTTGGGTGCTGAGGGGTGTGTTCTTGTTGGTGAACCCAACCATTATGAACGTTTTGGTTTCAAAAGCCCAAATGAGCTAAAACACGAAGGTGTCCCTCAAGAGAATTTTCTTGCCTTATCATTTTGCAATGGAATTCCTACGGGGGTCGTAGAATTCCACCAAGCTTTTTTTGCAACCGAATGACATACTGAAAAAGAAGGTATCAGGTCGTCATAACGGTTGTTTTCACACCTGATATAGAGGCAACTATGGAGCTGAATCCTCCTGTCCTTAACTGCAACGGCAAAAACAGCTGGTTCAGCACCTCTCTCGTTTTGCCAGAGGGATTCCTCCCCAAAGACGTCGATACGAGCATACCGGCTGTCACTGAACCCGGAGACGTCGAGTCGACACGCATGCAGGCCTCGCTAAATGACCAGGGACTTACTGTTGTGGAAATCGACTTTAAATCTGCGTCCCTCTGTGAAGCCTTGACGCCTCCCGCACACGGCTTGCTGGACCTTACTGTGATAGGCGCACTTACAGACGGGCGATACTTTCATGCAACAGATGCAATCAAGATAAAGGAGTAAGGAAAGAAGTTTCAACAACTGACGTTAATATATAAAGACAACCTGTTAAACTCAAAAGGGCTGGGAACACAAATCTCCCAGCCCTTTACTTTCTAAACTTTAATCTGTCCTGTTAATTTTTAATTTTCCTCTCCAGTTCCAGCATCTTCTTCTTAACCTCCACTCCCCCCGCTGCGCTAAAGCCGCCCATCCCGCCGTCATCTCTTATCACCCTGTGACACGGAATAATTAAAGGCAGTCTGTTCGCCCCTAAAATCCCCCCGACCGCCCGCGCTGCATTTGCCCTGCCCGCCCTCTTCGCCAACTGGCCGTAACTTACAGTTTCACCATATTTTATTTTCCTGCACGCTCTCAGAACCTTACAGCCGAATTCACTGTACCCATCCAATACCACCGGCACATCCGAACCGAACTCAACCAACTCCCCTTCG
>Ga0307380_10006181_pt1 | contig 15759 bp, 6 predicted proteins | sample UN3MG_FD_202239 | JGI IMG/M metagenome (GOLD analysis project Ga0307380, IMG submission 202239) | Soil microbial communities from Risofladan, Vaasa, Finland - UN-3 | ecosystem: Environmental > Terrestrial > Soil > Coastal area > Acid sulfate soil | place: Finland: Risofladan, Vaasa | collected...
GTTTCCCCCATAACTTTTGATTTTTTTCGAGTATTAAGATCAAAATGATGCTAATATATATAATTATGTCTTCTCTATCTTTTCGTTTGCTTGTACTTTGACGTTACCGTAATTTTTGATTGACTTTGAAAACTAATTTTTTTAAATTACATAATGATAAGTATAATTTGTGCAATGAGGTTTCCATATTTATCCATTATATCTTAAGTAATTTTCTAAACAGGGAGGCGCTAAGATGGCAAAAGAAACTGAAAAGGCAAAAGAAACCGAAGTTGATAAAAAAACAACCGCAGACAACATTATCAAAAAAAGAGTTTATGCATCGGTGGGTGCGGGATTTGTTCCAATCCCGATAGTTGATATTATGGCATTAAGCGGAATCCAGCTTGAAATGGTATCCAAGATTTCAAGTCTTTATGATATACCGTTTAAAAAAGATCTTGTGAAAAAAGCCATATCTGCTTTAATTGGCGGTTTCCTTCCCGTTGCGGCAACACCGATACTTGCTTCTTTGATCAAACTGGTACCGATTGTCGGATATACCACAAGCGCAGTTACTCTGAGTGCTGCAGGTGGTGCGGCAACATATGCCATTGGTAAAGTTTTTGTTAAACATTATGAATCCGGCGGCACCCTGCTTAATTTTAATGTTGACAAGGCAAAATCGTATTACAATGAAAAATTTAAAGAGGGTGAAAAAGTCGCATCCTCAGCCAAGTCCTCAGCCAAGGCATAAATAGTCAATATATTGATCCGAATTTGTCAATACATGTATTAGAAAAACGGTTCAGGATATTTAAAACCTCCCTTTTGGAGACGTTTGCAAAAGCCCCCTTTTGCCCATAGATACCCCGTAGCTTGCTGCGGGGAGTTTTATTCCAATTTCTTAATATGTCAATATTCCAAAAAAAACAGGAGATTGACAGATGAAATTCGGGATGTGATGCGACTTCGTCTTTTTCCGGATAAGGACGTGAGCTTTTGCCACACAATTCCGCCCCTGATGACGGGATCTATGACTTGCCTTTGGCTAATACCTTTGTTAATATATCAAAATATTAACAGGGTTCACGTATAGGGGATTTTCACCCCATAAATTCATGCCCATGCCGGGCGTACACAAGTTAATGAAATTAAGAAATTCTGATACTTCCCGCTCTTGCGGAGGTTTTCCGGGCTCGGAAGTATAGTCGGAATGTGTCGATGATGAAAAACGTATTTCTTTTTTCCGGTCAAGGTTCTCATTATTATCAGATGGGTGAAGAGCTTTATAGAAAGGAAAAACGGTTCAAGGCCTATATGGATAAGCTGGACCTGCTTCCCCAAAAGCTTATCAACAGATCTATTGTCGATATTCTGTATAATGAAAACAAGAAAAAAAGTGAGGCTTTTACCAGAACGCTTTACACCCATCCTGCTATTTTCATGGTTGAATATTCCCTGGCAAAAACTCTGATGGATATCGGTATGGTTCCAGGTTGTCTCCTAGGGGCAAGTCTTGGGGAATATGTCTCGCTTGCCGTGGCCGAAGTATTGCCGGTGGAAGAACTCTTCGAGCTAATAATCCTTCAGGGCAGGGTTATTGAAGAAAAATGCGAACCTGGCGGCATGATCGGCATTATTGAAGAGCCGGTTTTATATGATAGCGTTAGGCTTATTCATGAACACAGCTATTTGGTGGCCGTTAATAATAAACAGCATTTTGTCGTTTCAGGTTTTAAGGAGAGCATGGCGAAAATTCAGGCCTGGCTCAGGGAAAACGGGAAACTGTTTCAGGAGCTTCCTGTTTCCCATGGATTTCACTCTCCAAATATTGATCCGGCATTTGAATTCTGTACAGAATCTTTTCAATCAGCCCGCGTAAAAGCCCCTGTGATTGATATTATTTCATGCTTTACAGGAAAGAAGCAGGAATCTTTTGATGCAACATATTTTTGGGATGTTGCCAGGCAGCGGATCAGGTTTCCAGAGGCATTGAAAACACTGAGTCAGGACAAGACCTGTGATTATAATATTATTGATGTGGGGCCGGCCGGCACCTATGCCGGTTTCACCACGCAGAACAAGGTGCTTGGCAAGAATTCTAAAATATATCGCATTATGACGCCTTTTGGGAACGAGATGCGGAATTTAAATACAATTCAGGTAATAATTCAGCCACAGATTAACACAGATGAACGCAGATAGTTTTAAACACAAAGAAATCACCGATATCATTCTTAGAAGTTTTTATGAAGTCTATAATGAGCTTGGGAATGGGTTCCTGGAATCTGTCTATGAAAATGCTTGACCTCAAACCTGATGAAATTCATTTTTTCTACACCCTGGTTGATGAGATAAAAGACACCGGACTGCTGGACAGATATCGCTCCGTGATCAGTGAGAATGAAAAAATAAAAGTCAACAGGTATGTTTTTGAAAAGGATAAACATAGTTGTCTGGTAACAAGAGCATTATTACGGTTTGTATTATCAGCCCTTACCCATGAAGAGCCTGAACGTTTTGAGTTCATAGAAAATAAGTACGGCAAGCCTGATCTGAAACCGGGGCTTGTTACAATGCCCGTCAAATTCAATCTTTCCCACAGCAGTGGTGTTACTGCCTGCGCACTGGCTCTTGGCAGCGAAATCGGCATGGACATAGAAGATTATCGCCGGAAAATAGATCTGGGTCTTGCAGACCGGTTTTTTTCAAAGCCTGAATCAGAATATTTAAGAAGTTGTTCTGACAAAGACAGGCAAGAGGTTTTCTTTGATTTCTGGACCTTAAAGGAATCCTATATCAAGGCCAGGGGCATGGGCCTTTCAATTGGTTTGGATAAATTCGGTTTTGAAATCGATAAAAAAAATATTGGTATCAATTTTCATGAATCATTAAATGCTTCCCCTGATCAATGGAAATTCTTCAGATTTTCTCCGGTTGAAAATTATAAAGCCGCCATATCAATCCAATCAGGCTTGAAAAACAGCTTTAAACTGCACATTTATAAATGTATCCCTTTCAGCGAAATCAAAAAACAGGGTAACCGTTCACGGCTTGAAATTTGAAACTGGAAAGTAGAAATTGGGAAGAACAATACAAAGCATGAAGGCCAAATTTCCAATTTCAACGTTCCGTGAACGGTTACCTAAATAGTTTAAGAGTCCTTATTTCTTGCTTTTACAATTATGTAGCCTATTTTACTGAACTTTTCTGCTACTTCTTCAAATCCTTTCAATATATCCTTATTCTGGTTTAGGATGTTAAACACTTCATTTTTCTGCGCCCTGACAGCCTCGGTAAATTTTGATTCAAACGGTACTATCACTTCACCGGTAATATCTGAAAGTTCTATTAGTTCAAATCCGGCCCCTTTTAATAAATCCTGGTATTCCTGTTTAGTCACGTAATCTACATTACAGAGGTCTTTTGCATAACTTTTTTCCTCTTCCGTCAACAATCCGATATCCACAACATCGGTTATTAATAAGATAGAGCCCGGTTTTAATACCCGATGCGCCTCACACAAGGCGTCATGATGTCCCATATGAAAGATGGATTCAAAAAACCAGCCGCCGTCAAAAGTGTTATCGGCAAAAGGCAGATTAAGAGCATCGGCATTCACAAATCGAGCCTTATCTCCAACTCCTTCCATACCGGCTCTTTTCTCCGCCTCTTTCTTCTGATACTCACTTATTGTTACGCCATCGACAAAGCAGCCTTTTTCCCTGGCAAGCATAATCGCGGGCATGCCTACGCCACAACCGATATCGCAAAAACGCTGCCCTTTCGATATTTCTGTCTTATCGATCATCAGTTGCGTAAGCCTCTTTGTTCCCTCCGCCAAAGAGGCTTCCCGATTATTATCATCCCAGTACCCCAGGTGAATATGACCCTTAGTTAATAAATCCCACGCGAGATGCTCTTCGGTTTCATAATAATCGGCTATTTTTTTTGGAACATTTTCTTCCTGAGTCATTGTTTTACCGCCTAATCCGTAATTATTTTCCCTTTATGTATGAAATCGTTGATCAAAATCTGTGCAGCTTCCGGTTTAGACAGCGGCACCATGTGGCTGGCATCAAGAACATTCAGGAAGTGCAGATTCCCTGCGCGCTTATAATAACCATACCGATTTTCATACAACCCTCCACTTGTCTGGCTGTCTGTTTGCTTTTCCTTTGCCACCCAGGGAACATAAGGCGCATTGCTGTATTCCGCTTTTCCGGGAAAGTTAAAAACCAGAGGGTCTTTAGCAATTTGCATGAGAAACTCACGTGTTCCCATTGGGCTGCAGATCATGTCATTTTGACCGTTATAAAACAGAACCGGTATTTCACTTAGTAATCTGGGGAATACGAATAAAAACGATTTCTGAAATTCACTATTAATGTAATTAAAGACATAGGAAACCATAGCATTGCATGGTTGCGTTTTTTCGTGAGGATACGATTGCGTGTTAAGCGCCGCCCTTACCTCCGGCATGTCCATATATTCTTGAAATATGGCATCATCTGCCGGCCAGTTCAAAGGAAGTCCGACAAAAATTGTTGGGCCGTAGTTGAGTGCATCCATGAGGTTCACATAGTTTCCGCTATGTTCAGTATAGGAAACAAGGCGTTCTAAAAAGAATTGAAATACAAGATGGGCGTAACTGTGGTCAAGAAATACCACTGCTATTTCCTGGGGGAGCAGCTTCCGCAGCCCTTCAGGTCCATTACCAACAATATCAATGAGTTCAATAAAATCTTTTAAGGACAAAGAAGCATTAAGGTTTTTACCTGTGTACTTATCAAGCAGCTTTTTCAATGCAAGAGCAGAGGAATCTGTTTTAAATTCAGCAGGTAAGATCAAGCCCGGACAAGGTACTCCAGGTTTCATGTCCGGGAATTTATAACCTTCGCCACCAGCCCCAGGCCCAAAATCATCAACTTCCGGCGCCCCGCCATTTTCAACAGCCATTTTAAATAGTTTTTTCGCTTTATCGCGTTTATTGGCATCAATCAACCCTGCTGCATAAAAAACATCCGGAAAAACTTCCCTTTGTTGCATAGGATCAATCCAGCCGTTTCCAATGGCAAGCCCCTGCAAATTTACATGAATTGAATCAGGTTTTCCTTCTTGATCTAAAATATAGTTTGCGATGCCCGGGATCATGTGTCCGGCATAACTTTCACCGGTTATAAACAAAGGATTTTTTTGATATTCCGGAAAAACCTTATAAAACTGTTTCAGGAACTCATAGAATTGTTTACTTACTTCATATTGGTTTTTTGTGAAGGTTTCTGTATCAGAGTAAGACATACCTGTGCCTACAGGTTGATCAAGATATATGATGTTGGCTTTGGCATTCCAGCTATAGGGATTTTTTTTCAACTGGATGGCCTTTCCTTTCCTTTCCAGTTTAAAAGGACCATTTTCTTCAAACATCGCCGCGATACTGGAGCATCCAGGTCCGCCAGACAGCCAGATGAGTAATGGGTCTTTTTGGGGTGAAGATTGTGATTCAAACATCCAGAAGAATAAATTGTCCTGGAACTTTTTATCTACGGTTAAATATCCTGCATACTGTTTAAAGTCAGGTTTTGTCGATAAACCCGGCAGATTTGTCACTTTGAACGATTTTTTGGTCAGGACTTCCGATTTTTCCGCATAGACCAAGGTTGTCAAAAAAAGACTCACCAACAACGCAACCAATATCATAAGGTAGTCTATTCTCCTTGACACTTGTTTTAATTGTATTTTTTGTTGCATGTTAATCCTCCTTAACGCTGTTTATTCTACGAAGAAACACGATACGGTTATTTTTATTGCAGATATTCTCTCAATTTACCCACAAGCACCTCTACGTTGGGTTTCCGGAAAATCGTATAATGGGTACCGGGTATCCTGAAAATTGCAAGATTTTCGTCAAGCAGTTCGCTCCAGCCCCTTGACGGGTCTTGATCTTCTTTGTTTCCGTTGGCACAGAAGAGTATGGCCTGGCTTTGAAGGGGCCTAGGTTGATAATCATTCATGGCCAGGGTGTTTGCTTTGAAGACCTTAAAGAGCTGGTATAAACGCTCTGATTTCATGTCGGATGGCAGGATATTAGAACCCTTTGCCTGGTCAAGAATCTGCTCCAACAGCTTGCCCGGATTTCTGGTGGATTCTAACAAAGATATTGGTATTTCCCCATCATATAGCCCCAGATCCTCTGCAAAACTCACCAGCAACAGGGTTTCCTGATCATATTCTTCAAGATTATTTTCTTTTATGTAACTTTCTTCAAAAGACTTCACTGCCTGGGGTATGTAGCTCTCGATCAAGGCAACCAGGCCGATTTCCTCTCCGGCTTGTTCTAATTGCTGTGCCATTTCATAGGCTATAAGGCCTCCCATGGACCAGCCCCCAAGTTGATATGGCCCATGATGTTGAATTTTTCGTATGGCTTCTATGTATATGGATGCCAGCCCCTCAATACTGCCTGGATGATCAGCTCCGTTGAGGCCGGGTGATTGTAAGCCATAAAAGGGATATTGATTTCCGAACTGATTGGCCAGTTCATTATACGACAGGACATTTCCGCCTACAGGATGTACGCAGAAAAATGGCGTCTTGTTCCCTTCAGGCTTAATGGATACCAAAGGTGTCCAGGGTTCGTGCGCTTTCTCGATCTCCATGTCCAGCATATTCCCTTGTTCCCCAATGTTGGGAGCCTGAAAGAGCGTTGATATGGGCAGGTCTTTGCCGAACTTCTTATGGATTTCAGCCATAAGCCGCACAGATAAAAGGGAGTGGCCACCAAGGTCAAAGAAGTTATCCTTAATCCCAATTGGTTGTACCCCCAGTACTTTTTCCCATATTTTTGATAATTCCTTCTCGGTTTCTGTTTCCGGGGCCATATATGCCCGGCTTTCAGTTGGTTCGATGTTTTGTTTTGTCAATGCCTTTCTGTCTATTTTTCCGCCTGGTGTAAGGGGAATCTTATCAAGCGATACAAAGGCGGAAGGAATCATGTAGTCCGGCAATTTAGCCTGAAGGGCTTTTTTTAATTGTCCGATATCTATTGGATGCTCTGGTGGACTCCCCGGGGCTGCAGGAACAAGGAAGGCAATTAGTTGAGTGCTTTCTTTTATGGTTTCGGCAATTACCAGGGCATTTTCTATGGTTTCCTGTTCTTTTAATACTGATTCTATTTCTCCGCATTCGATACGGAACCCTCTTACCTTGACCTGCTGGTCAATGCGTCCTGAATATTCAATGTTGCCAGCGGGCAGCCAGCGGGCTAAGTCCCCTGTTTTATACATACGGAATCCAGGATTAAAAGGATCTTGAACAAATTTCTCCTGTGTAAGTTCCGGCCGGTTCAAATATCCCATTGCAACCCCTGCCCCGCTGATGTGAAGTTCTCCGGGCATACCCACCGGAACCGGTTTGCCATACCCATCCAGGATATAAACCATTTCATTTTCCAAAGGACGGCCGATCGGGATGTTGCGTAAGGGGCCTGATGCCGAGGGTTGGGCTTTGATTTCAAATGCCGTACTGGTTATGGTGGTTTCGGTTGGTCCGTAGGCGTTAATCAGACGTATTGAATGCATAGGGCTTTTTTGCCAGAGTTCAACCGTATCCGGTGTAATGACCTCTCCTCCGGTGATGACTAACCTGAGTTCTTTCAGGGCTGTTTTTTGTGAATTGGACCACTGGAGGAGCAGTTCATGCAAGTAGGCTGGAGAGATGTCTATAACGGTGATCCCATATTCCGAAACTTTATTTAAAAATTTTTCGGAAGACCATATCTCTGTGTCTCTGATTATTATCCTGGCTCCTGTCATCAGCCCCGGCAATATCTGTTCTAATGAAGCATCCACATTGAGGGACGCTAACTGAAGTATATGGTCATCAGATGACAGGTTGTAATAATTTTGTACTACCTGGCAGTGATTGACAATGGAGCCGTGGGATATGAGCACCCCTTTGGGCCTGCCTGTGGAACCGGAGGTATAGATTACATAGGCCGGATGATCATGTTGAACTTCCCGGAGCAATGTCTTGTTCGTATCCGGCGTTGTTACTTCTTTATCCAGATAAATGATTTGGACATCCTTGTTTACCAGGTTTACCAGCTTTTCAGACAGACTTTTCCGGGTAAGCAATATCTGCGTTTGACAGTCTTCCAGCATATACTTTAATCGTTCGTCCGGATATTCAGGATCTAAGGACACATAGACTCCTCCGCTTTTGAGGATGCCCAAAAGGCCCACAATCATCTCCAGGGACCGTTCCACACATATGGCTATCAATGTATTGGGTTTCACTCCCAGGGATTGTAAATATTCTGCCAACCGGGTGCTTTTTTGATCCAGTTCTCCGTAGGTTAACTGCCTGCCTTCAAATACAACAGCGACAGCACCGGGTGTTTTTTTGGCCTGGGTCTCAATAAGTTCGTGAACGCATTTGTCTACAGGGTAATCCGCCCTGGTGTTGTTCCACTCTATAAGGAGTTTGTGCCTTTTCTCTTTATCTAATAAATCGTATTGAGCTATTGCCTGATTGGGATTTTGGACGATCTCCTGTGCTAATTTGATGTAATGGTCTATAAAACTGACGATCGTCTCTTCAATAAAGAGATCAGAATTATAAGATAAATGGACAGTTATTTCTTTTTCTCCGGCAATCATCTCCATGCTCAGATCAAAGTCACCTTCTTGATGGAGACCGGGTATAACCGAAATATCAGGATTTTTTCCAGAGATTTCTTTTTTTGCCTGTATTGAGGAAAAATTTTGCAGTACAAATAGAGTTTGAAAAACAGGTGCATATGCAGCGCCTGTATTTAAGTGTAATTGAGAGACCAGTTTGGGAAATGGATATTCTGAGTGGTCCAAAGCATGGGCAACCGATCGCTTTAACCGTTCAAGATAACTGGAAAAGGACTCATTTCCGTTTATTGTGCTACGCAAGGGGGCCATATTTATAAAATAACCGAGGGTTTGTTCAAAACGTTTTTCAGGTCTCCCGATCGTGGGGAGTCCAACGATTATGTCTTCTTGATGGGTGTACCTGTAGAGCAGCGCCTTATATATGCCAAGTAACAGCACAAACAAACTGACTCCTTGTTCTTTGGCCAGATGGTGCAGTTGTCCGGTTAATTCCGTTGACAGTCTGGTAGTACAGGTCGCGCCGCTATAGGTTTGTCGGGCTGGTCTTGTTTTATCTATGGGCAGCTTTAATATAGGCAATTCACCTGCTAATTGTTCTTTCCAGTAGGCCAGGTGTTTTTTACCTTTTTCATTTGAAAGCAGGTCTTGTTCCCAATCAACAAAATCAAAGCAAGAGGTTGTTTCCCCTGATTTTAGAACAGGTTGTCGCCCATGGGAATATGTTTTATAGGCAGACAGCAAATCATTTATAAAAATAAGTATAGAGGTCCCATCAAAGATAATGTGGTGAATAATAACCAATAGTATATGTTCATTTTCCGATCTTGAAAAAAGATGTACTCTCATAAGCGGATCATGGTCTAATCTAAAAGGCTGTTTAAAGGTGGTTTTGAGTAGTTTCAGCAGGTCATCTTCAGATAATGATTGAATGGATTGTTGATTAAAACTAAGCAGCCTTTCTTTATTGATATACTGCAATGGGGTGCCTTCTTCATCTGTAGTAAATGCAGTTTGAAGTACAGGGTGCTTTTTGAGTATGAATCCGCAGGCCTGTTTTAGAATATCCACCTGGATTTTGTCGTTAATTCTTAAGGCAATGGGGATATTATAGGCAGTCATACCAGGTTCGAGTTTCTGTAATAGCCATAGCCCTTTCTGCCCCTCTGATAAGGGTTTCTCTAAACGTTCAGAAGCACCGCATCTGCGCGCGATCAGGCCTGCCGGCATAGGACTTACTATAGCCGACTGACCTGATAGCACACATCTACGGCACTTCTGAACGTTTAGAGGGGGCTGAATGGGGAAACGGTTTGCCTGTTTTTTCAGCTTCTCAATACTGTTGTGCATACTGGAAAGGATATTCTTTACTTTCTGCTTGGGATTATGGATCATTTCCTCTACGATTTTAACAATAAAGGCAGACAATTGTTGAATCTCTGTTTTATCAAATAAGTGTTTTCGATAAGAGGTGATCAGGTGAATGCGTTGATTCATCTTTAAAATTTGATAAAATAAGGTTCCAACAGCCCGGCCTTTTGCGGGAGATTCCTTGTCCTGAGACAGGGTGTCGGCAAAGAGGGAACGTCCGTATCCCATAGAGGAATCTAATGTCCCCGCGTCAATGTCGGCACTGTTAATTATTACATCCCCTGATTGCCGGAAATAGCCTTCATAGTTGTCCAGACCGGTTAAGGCCAATAATTCAGAAAAATCCACCCTGGCAAAACCTAAACTATACAGGCTTTTTCTTTTAACCTTTCTTAACACATCTATGATGCTTGATTCAGGATCTATCTCAACCGGCCCGAATGGAATAAAGAGAACATTGGTAAACTCTCCCAGGGTATTTATCAAGGATGCCCTGTCTCGCTGGTTGTTTACAAATTGGACTATAGCCCTGGGGTTGCCCATTCCGTGTACGAGCAGCATCGCAATCGCAGTTGTAAACAGTTGAGTATATGTGATTTCATGATCCTGGCTAAAGCGCCTGATCTCTTTGCTAAGGGAAGAAGACAGTGAAATCATATCCCCGTCAGCAACATTTAAAAGTTCCCGGTCGACTTTCTGTGGATCCCATGCATAGGGGAGCTGCATAGACAAAACACTATCGGCCAACTGTTCTCTCCAATATTGGAGGGTCTTACTTCCCCTATAGATGTCTCCATCAAACCGGCTGAGAGAATACTGCCAATATTGCTCGCCAATGGGTTTCAATACAGGTGTTTGTTGTTTTAATAACAAGAGATAGTAGCCCATTAGTTCTGACAATAGCATGGTAGTAGTAAAGGCATCTGCAAGGCTGTGATGTGTTACAAAACCTAAATAACAGGTTTCCTTAATTTGGCAGATCCAGGCCTGGAGGAGGGGAGGGGTGTCCAGTCTTAATAAATTATTCCGCTTGGTTGCGATAAATCTTTTAAATTCAGGAAGCCCTGGCATATCAATAGGCCGGATTTCCAATATGGTATCCGGTATAATGATTTGCGCCCATGAAGTTCCTAATGGCATGTAATAAGTTCTCAACAAGTCATGATTCTTAACAACCTGGGCCATGGCCTTGTTCAATAGAGGAATATCCAGGGTAGTTATTGTCAACTCATAGATGTGTTGGATATTCCATGCTGGTTGTTTCATCACTTCAGAATGATATAGATTACGCTCCTGTTCCTGAGATACTGGTGCGATAAGTGTATTGAAGGGAAGTTGTACCAGGAGATCATCAAGCTGTTTTGGTGAAATAGAATCCAGGACAGACTGGATACGGATAGATCTATGGGCTATGAAGTGGCATTCAGGGCCTTCATTAAAGACAGCGATTCCCTTTTTAGTAAGTATAGCCAGAGTTTGTTTGCACAACTCCATAGATCTTTCTTGAGTCATGATTTTTGTCCCTTCAGGCTGGTTACATGAAGGGTATCGGGCAATTGAGATAATCGATTAGAAAACCAGCCTGCCTCCTTTACATCCCGAGTTTTTTCTTTCTCTATTAAGGCAACCAAACGCCTTATGTTGTTATGCTCCAAAAGATCTACCAACTGTATTTCCAGCGAAAAGAGTTTGTTCACTGCGGCAAGCAGTCGCATACTCATGAGCGAGTCTAAACCTAATCTGCTGAAACTGTTATCCAGATTCACTTCATTCTCTTTATAGCCGGTAATCTTCACGACTTGCCCTTTAATGGCTTCGAGCAATGAGGATGATGTCCTGGATTCTTTTTCATGAGAAAAGTTTCCTTCATCTGAGGACGTGATCCAGCAATGTCTTGTTTCAAAAGGATAGGCGGGTAAAGACAGGGGAAACTTTTCTCCTTCCGAAAAGCAGTCTGATAAATCAAGAGGAACGCCCTGTGTGTATAGATAAGCCAGAACCAAAAGGTCTTTTCTGGTTATGTTTTTGGCGGTCATCTTTTCTAAACCATGGAGTGAAGTGCCAGCCTTCTTCTGGACCGATCCCGTAAATCCATCGGGTGTGGTGTCTCCGTTAATAAGTTTTTGCAAGCCTGTTTTTAATTCTTCCTGGTTTGAAACAACCAGGGCGCATCTTTCTGAAAAATGGCTCCGTCTTAGCAGCAGATTCGCTGAAAGCCGGGTTAAACTTGGATGTTTATGATCTTCCTGAGCTTCTAAAAATTCTTTTAATTCTAAGCATCGCTGCTTTAAGGCTACATTTGTTTTACCTGAAAGGACGATTAACACAGGCCTTTCAGGTTCATAAAACTGGTATGCTAACTGGGTTGCGGCTGCAGGAGGGCCTGTTATAATTAAATGGACATTTGTGCCGGTTGTCCCGAACGAACTTACGGCAGCCCGGCGGAGATGGCCGTCACTGCTCTTCCATGGGATGTTTTGGTTGTTGATGAAAAAGGGGCTGTTATCAAGATCCAGGGATGGGTTCGGTTTCTCCACGTTTAATGTGGCGGGAATCGTATCATGATGCAATGCCAAAAGGATCTTCATAATATGATTCATTCCAGAGCCTTGAAATGCATGACCTGTATTATTTTCAACACTGCCCAGGGCGCAGTACTGCTGTTTTTCCGTCATCTTCCGAAAGGCTTTGGTTAATGCCTGGACTTCCATTGTGTCTCCCAAAGGAGTGCCGGTGGCATTGGCTTCCACCATACTGATCTCTTCAGGATTGATTTGAAACCGGCGGTAGACCTCTGAAAACAGGGCTTCTTCCGCCATAACGCTGGGAGCTGCCATGCCATTGGTTTTACCATTATGATTGTTCCCCCACCCTTCAATCACTCCATGGATACGATCCCCATCGGCCATGGCCGTGGCCAGGGGTTTTAATATCAATACACCCACAGCTTCACCAGGCATCATGCCGTTGGCCCTTGCGTCAAAGGCACAGCCATGGCTATTCTGAGAAAATAAGCGGGTCTGGCATCCTGTAATAATCAAATTTGGTGTGGTATAGATCAATACACCCCCCGCGATGGCTACTTCGCATTTATCCAGGATTAAGTGATCACATGCCTGCGCGACAGCCAGCAGGGAGGATGCGCAACCCGCGTCCACGGACAGGCATGGGCCTGTTAAATTCAGGCTATAAGAGACCCGTCCTGGTATGCTGGATGATGTTACGTGAGGAGACATTCCTGAGATTTCTTTGACCAGTAAGGTATAGTCTCCTCCTCCGCCACAAAACACTCCCCACGGCCTTCCTGATAAACTTGTCGGATCTATTCCAGCGTCTTCGATCGCCTTCCACGATTCTTGAAGAAAAAATCGCTCTGAAGGTTCCATCATTTCCGCTTCATTAGGGGTAATATTGAAAAACAGGGGATCAAATTTATCAATATCTTCCAGAAATCCCCCATGACGGATATATGTTTTATTTGGTCTTTGGACGCTGTCGTAAATATTGTCCAGATCCCAACCTCGATTCTGAGGGAATTCCGTGAAGGCGGATCGCCCGTTTTTCAACATGTCCCAGAATTCATCCAATGTTTTTGCTCCGGGAAATTGTCCTGACATCCCCACAATGGCTATTTTGTTTTCTGTTTCAGTACGATGACATGCTTGCCTGGTTTGACTGTTTACCGGTGGTTTGGGAGACAGGCCCATGCCTTTGGCAATCAGGTCACATACATGTTGTATTGCCTGTTTAGTATTGAGTAGATCAAAGTGATTTTCTCCATCAACCAGCTTTGTCTCCAATTCAGGCAAAACCTTTTTCCAGCCCTCAAAAAAAGGCGACATGGAGCCCTTTTCCTGCTGAACCTTGATCAGATAATCAGGATTATATACCTCATCAGAGGTGGCATCGGCTGTTTGTGTCCTCAGCAGGACGGCTCTGAGATTTTCTTGCCGGGGAATAAGAGCGGCACGGTAGCAGCTTAAGCCGCGTAAATTGGCCAGATGAATACGCGCCATGGATTTTAGACGTTGAATCAATACGTCTTTGGCCTGTTTCACGCCCCGCTGCCTGACAAGGTCTGCTAAGGTTTCAACAAGATTTTCTTCAGCTACATCTTTTACCTGGTCACAGGTGATTTCCAGTTTAGACCATTGTATCTTTCCCTCCACTTTCCTTTGGCGGAAGTCAGGATCCAGATGAAGCATTGTAATCATTAAAAAATTCGCATTCATAACCCAGTTGTGGATTTCATCGGAGTGCCATAAGCCAGCGTCCTTTTCGTTTTCAATCAGGGGCGGTTCTATAAGAAACAGAGTCTTGACGCTCTTATTCTGTAGCTGGAGATTTCTGGCGGTTTCATAGGCAACGGTTCCGCCCATAGAGGAACCAAGGAGGTGATAGGGGCCATCCGGATCAATGGCAATCATTATCCCGGCATTATATTTCCCCATTTCTTCTATCGTGGTCAAAGGGCTTTTACTGGTAAGAAATCCTCTGGATTTAATCCCGATTACCCGGAAACGATTCTGCGCGGCCTCTGCCAGCTTTGCATAGAGGCCCACATCCCCCGACATGGGATGGATGCAGAATAAAACAGGGCCGCTTCCCTCTGTTTGCAGGGGAACCGCTTCCTCATATTCTTTTATAATGCGTCCCAGATGGTCTCTGAATCGAGGGGAATCTCTGTTTATGATGGTTGCCTGTCGCTCCTTCGGTTGAATGTTTGAAGAATGGTGTTGTGCTATATATTTTGCTAAGTCACCTATGGTTGGGTAGTCGAAAACCAGGGTCTCACGAAGGTGCATATTGAGTTTTTCAGACAGTTTTTGAATAAAACGAACCACATTGATCGAATCCAGCCCAAGGTCCAAAAATGTGGCTTCTTCATCCAGTTCATCTTCTTCACGCAAAAATAAGATGTCTTTAATCTCTTGTACCAGGTTTGCTTGAATTTTCTCTAATGGTTGATTTTTCTCCTGTTTTGAACCTTGTTCTATCTTCAAAGAGTGAGAATCGCTGTGAACTTCCGGTTGAGGCAAAAGACTCATTGATGTTTGCTCTCCATACCAAAAGGAGCGTGGTTCAAAAGGATAGGTGGGCAGGCTGCACAGGGCTGCCTGCCTGTCATACAAATCATTCCACGCAATATCGTCATACCCTTTAAGCCATAAGTCAGCCAGGGTTTCCAGATCACGCCTTGCCATGGCCCGGCTTACACGGTCTTTAATTTCATGCAGGAGATACTCTCTCATAGTCTTAAATTCCCTTGCGTCTCCTGTTTTGATGGAACTTCCGGTCTGATTCTGCAGATAAGCTTCCAGATGGTCCAAAAGCTCCTTTTGATTCCTGGCCAGGATTGCCATGCGATAACGCATGGAGTCTCTTCCATGCTGGAGGGTATAAGCAAGAGACGGCAGGGAAATTTCAACTGTTTTCAGGTACTGGCTTAGACGTTGTGCATAGTCTCTCAACTGGCCTTTCGTGCGTGCGGACAGGAGTATCAATTGTGTGTCTTGAAGAATAACTTCAGGTGCCGGCTCATCAGTAGAATCATCGGGCGGATTTATATATTCCTCAACGACCATGACCGCGTATGAGCCTCCAGCCCCAAACGAGGTAATCAATGCCTTATGGGGGGACCCTTCAGGTGATGACCAGGTTTGTTCTTCTGTTACTAACCGGAACGGGCTTTGTTCCCAGTGCAGGGACTTATCTAATCTCTCGGGCCGAACCAGAGTTGGCGCCAGGGTCTTATACTTCATCTGAC
>Ga0307380_10006182_pt1 | contig 15759 bp, 15 predicted proteins | sample UN3MG_FD_202239 | JGI IMG/M metagenome (GOLD analysis project Ga0307380, IMG submission 202239) | Soil microbial communities from Risofladan, Vaasa, Finland - UN-3 | ecosystem: Environmental > Terrestrial > Soil > Coastal area > Acid sulfate soil | place: Finland: Risofladan, Vaasa | collected...
GAGGCCAGCGGAAACGTGGCGAATAGGCGCGGTTGACGCCGGTGGAAAGGGCGGGGCAGCATGGCGCTTGCCCCGCCCATCCACCTTAAAGATCTACCCGCTCCGTCACTTTTTCGGCGGCGTGGTCGGCTTGCCTGTACCCGGCTTTGGGCCCGGCGTTGAAGATGGAGGCGGTGTCTTCGGCGGCTGGCTCGGGCTGCCAGGTTTCTGCGGACTGCTCTTGCTTGGCCTCATGCTCATCTGACGTTCTCCTTGTGGGCGCTTGCAAGCGCCCGTTGACCATGTGTCGCCCGCGCCAAACGCGGTGCGGGCTTGAGTAGGCAAACTGCCGCGAGTAGGCGGAGGCGCGTCCGGTTGGACGCGACCTCCGACCTGCCTGTGTTCGGGTACCGGCGCGGACCGCCGTGGGGGCCAATTCTCGCCAGGGCTCACGGCCGGCGATCAATCCCCAGGCTAACCTGCCCTGCCGGTTACGGCTGCTCCTCGGGCATCAGCACGGTGTCGACGGTGTGGATTAGCCCGTTGCTGGCTTCGCCGTCGGCCTTCGTGATTTTGGCCGTGTCCACCATCACGACACCGTCCTTGACCGTGATCGTGATGTACTCGCCGGCCAACGTCTTGGCGGACTTCATGGTCTTGATGTCCGCGGCCGTCTTGCGGCCTTCAAGCACATGGTGCTTCAGCACCCGCTGCAGCTTGGCTTTGTTCTCGGGCTTCTGGAGTTCGTCGAGCTCCTTGCCCAGCTTCTTGAACGCCTCGTCCGTGGGCGTAAACACCGTGTAAGGGCCCTTGCCCTTCAACGTGTCGACCAGCCCGGCTGACTCCAGCAGCTTGCAGAACGTCTTCAAGTTGCTGGTGTTCCTGGCGACATCGACAATGTCCTTGGGCTTGGGCGGCTCGGGTTTCCTTTCCTGGGCCAGGCTCAGTCCCGTCCAGCCCGCCAGCACCACCAGGGTGGCAAGAGGCAGCCACCGCCGTACAACAGAGTTCGCGTACATACCTCGATCTCCAAACCAGTGTCGCCGCCCGCTTGGACCTTTTCCGCGACCGCCCACCATGGGCGGCGCGCTCGTCCGATCTGCGGCGGCGTTAACTGCTCAGATAGCACCCGCCCGAGCCGAACAGCGTCACCGCGAACACCGCGCCCTCCGGCCGACGTCGCCCGCGCTTTCCACGCAGGGAGCTGCACGGAGAGCGCTAAGTCCCTATACGAATGAGGCTTATGGCAAGGTCGGTTTTTACGCCCGATCGTTCGCATGCCAATTCGGCCGAAGTACATCCGCTCACGCGGCCGAGATCGTCGCCCCTCGGCAACGTGGGACAGATGTGCGTTATCTAGCGACGGATTAGAGAGTTAGGATCAACGTTGCGTGGCAACCGATCCCAGGGGAGAACATCGGGAGGGGTGTGAAAAGCAGCCGGGTCTACGCTCCACGGGCAGACACCCACCGCTCCTCTGATTCATTTGGATTATACGCCGGGCTAGCCGCTGAGTTGCAGTACAGGCCACGCCTTTTTTTATACTCACTCGGCGTGGGGCTTCCACCCTGCAGGGCACGCAACTCCCGATCCCCGGACAGGGTATAATTGATTATCGAGGCGCGAAGATGATAGCCCATCGTCACCACCTGTGCGTGCATTTCCTGGCGCTCGTATCGGCGCTGCCGTGGCCGACCTTGTTCGTCGGCGCCCGCGACGCGCCCGATGCGCCAAAGGGAACGGCACCGCCGGTCGTTTTAGCTTGCGATCCCGGGGCGCTCGTTTCTGCGGCGCCGAACGAACGCAAGCCGGTTGTGAAGGGCGAGCGCATCGGACTGGACGCAACGGCGCTACCGATCGCTGTGCAGGCCCTTGTCGTCGGTGCGCGTTTTGCGCTCCCGGGCAGCCAAGACGCATCTCACCTCGCGTACGCAAATCACCCGAGCTGCGCTTTCCTCTGCAGGTTTCTGGTCTGATTAGACCCCACTGCACTCTACCTGTTTCTCAGCCAATCTGTTTGTGTTCAAAGCGTGAGGACGGCGCATCGCGCCAGAAGTCGAAACTTGCAGCGCGCGGCTGCCCGCTTGGCTCAAGCCTCGTGGCGGCGATTCGCGCGAAGGAATAGCAAAAAATGCATCGAAACCCTGAGAAGGTCAGCGAGGTGCTGGCCCTGGTCCAGAAGTTGCTCGACGCCGGCAAGCCAAAGGAAGCGGTCGAGTTGATCCGGCGCTTCGGCACCGGTTCGCCGGAAGTGAGCAACGCGTATGGCGTGTCACTGATGCGGGCCGGAGAGATCGCGAAAGCGATCGAGGTATACCGCAACCTTGTGATCAGTGAGAGCGGCGTATGCCTGAAGATAAACGCCCCCACGCTCTTCAAGACGAACTTCGCTACGGCACTGCTTTTGGCGAAGAATGTCTCCGGATGTCTGTCCGTATTGCAGGAGATCAACGACGAGCAGAACGCCGCTGTCATGCGGCTACGCGCGGCGATCACGCGCTGGAGGCAGTCGCTCACTTGGTGGCAGCGCTTGTGGTTTGAGCTCTCCGGTGAGGCGCCGGACCAGGCGGTGCCGCTCGATTTCCAGCCGGGAGAGCTCTTCGACACGCGAGAGCTGCGACCGGCGGCCTAGACGAAACGGAAATCGGCGCGTCGGCTGCGCGCGCCGGCGGGTGCTTGCGATCCATGCGTTGTGCAGGAATCTCGAGGTGAAGGTGATCGACTCCGCTCCCGTTCGGCCGCCCACGGCGTGGTGGCGTCGTCCGCACCGCTGGCTCTACGATTGGGTCCTGCACTGGGCCGACACGCCCCACGGCGCAGCAGCGCTGTTCCTGTTGGCGTTCGCCGAGTCGAGCTTCTTTCCCGTGCCGCCTGACGTGTTGCTGATTGCCCTGGTGCTGGGTGCCAGACGCCGTTGGTGGCGGTTGGCAGCGATTTGCACAATCGGCAGCATCCTGGGCGGCGTCGCCGGCTACGGCATCGGCGCCGGATTGACGGACACGGTTGGTCACGCGATCATCCGGTTCTATCGCGCCGAGTCATACTACGAGCGCGTCCGCGAACTGTATGCGCGATACGATTACTGGGTCGTGTTGACAGCCGCGTTCACACCGATCCCGTACAAGGTGTTTACGATCGCTTCGGGAGTGCTCAACATGAACCTCGCGGGCTTTGTAGGTGTCTCGCTACTTGGGCGAGGAGCGCGTTTCTTCCTGGTCGCAGGTCTGCTCCGGCTGTTTGGGCGGCCGCTGCATGACTTCATCAAGCGCTACTTTGACCTGCTCTCGCTCGTGTTTCTGGGCTTGCTGATCGGCGGCTTCGTGATACTCAGATGGGCAACGTGAGCGGCACGTACAAGATCGAGCAGGAACCGAGGCTAAGGCACACGCTGTGCAGACAGAGCAGACCCCTGTCGTCCGGTCTTCGGAGAATATCGCAATGAACGGAAAGATATCCACGTCGGGCTCTACGAGCACCACTGATCGGGGCCGGTCCAGCCTGAAAACGCGGCTACGCAACCGACTGACGGCCGGCCTCGTCCTCGTCGTGCCGATCTGGATCACAGTCCTGCTGGTCGGGTTCGTCTTCGGTCTCATGCGCGACGCCTCACTGTGGATCGTCGAGGGCCTACTGATGAGCCCTTGGACTGCGGACATGCTGGGGCGAGTCGGGCTGTCGTCAGAGGCGGTTCGCGCTGACGGGATTGAAGCCCTGCCTTCCGCCGTACGCTGGGCGTTGGCGGCGTTTTCGGCGCTGCTGACCGTCGTCGTGATCTACGTCCTGGGCATGATCACGACGAACATCGTCGGCCGTCGGATTGTCCAAACCGTTGAGGCCTTGGTTGACCGCGTGCCCTTCGTGAAGACGATCTACCGCGCGTCCAAGCAGGTCTTGGAGACCTTCGCCGGTGAGTCGACGCAGTCGTTTCAACGCGTCGTATCCGTGCCGTTTCCAAGCCCGCAGGTTCGCACCGTGGGATTCATAACGCGGGTGACGAAGGATCCGAGGTCCGGCGAGGAGCTGTGTGCCGTTTTCGTGGCGACGGCACCGAACCCAACGACTGGTTTCGTCCTCCTTGTTAAGCGGCGGGAGCTTATCGACCTGAACTGGACGGTCGAGGAGGCGGTGAGGGTCGTCATGTCCGGTGGTGTCCTCTTGCCGGACCAAGCGCCGCTGCCCGCGCAGGCCGGTGGCGGCTGATCGGTCAGACCGCCGCCTCCCGGCCAGGGAGGTCGAGCGTCCTACCGGGGAACCGGCAGGATGCTCGCCGAGCGAGAATGGCCCCGTTAACAGTCCCAGCCCGCGACCTGGCGGAGTACAAGACCAGCTCTATCATACGTTTCCAGGTTGTCGTTCGCGGCACTGACACGGCCAAAAGGAGGTCCCATGGCTTTCTCACTGATTCCGCGTGAACAGAAGTTCTACGACATGTTCGATGAAATCGCTGCGATGCTGGTGGAGGCGTCCGATGCGCTAGTAGCGCTATTTGAGCGGTGTGAGGAAGCAGAGCAGCGAAGTGCCGAGCTGCGAGAACTGGAGCACAGGAGTGACCAAGCTGTCGGAATAATACTGAAGTCTTTGGGACGGACGTTCATTACCCCAATGGACCGGGAAGACATCCACGCTCTGGCCACCAGCCTGGACACGGTGCTCGATAACATGGAGGGAGCGGCATACCGTGTGGTCGCGTTTCGCATCGGAGAGCCCACGCCCCAGGCGAAGAAGCTGGCAGACATCATTCGGCAGACCGTGCGCTCGGTCGAGCAAGCGGTGCGTCTGTGCCGCAAGCGGTTGTCCTCTGAGGAGATGGAACAGATCCTGTGTGATATTGCCCGACTGGAGAATGACGCGGATGAAGTATACCGCGAAGCGGTCGCCGAGCTGTTCGCCGAACCATCGGATTTCCTCGAGCTGATCAAGTGGAAGGAGCTTTATCAGTGGCTCGAGAACACCGCTGACGCTGCTCGCACCGTCGGGCACGTCGTCACCGGAATCGTCGCGAAGGGAGTATGACGATGTGGTCGGACCCGGGCTTGTGGCTGGCGCTTGCACTCGTGCTCGGTGCGGAATTCGTGAACGGGTGGACTGACGCCCCAAACGCGATCGCGACCGTTGTCTCAACCCGGGTGATGCGGCCGATACCGGCCGTCATCATGGCGACCATTCTGAACATGGCGGGCGCGTTCTTCGGCACGGCGGTTGCAATCACGATAGCCCGCGGAATCTTAGATCCGTCGGCGCCAATCACTCTTGCCGTGGTGGCCGCCGCGATGGTCGCAGTCATTTGCTGGAGCACACTGGCTTGGCGTTACGGCATTCCCACCAGCGAATCACATGCTCTGATCTCCGGACTGGCCGGAGCAGGGCTCGCGGCCGCAGGACCGCGAGTGCTGCTGTGGGCCGGTTGGCAGAAGGTGCTGCTCGGGCTGGTCTTTTCGACCGTCTTGGGGTTTGGGCTGGGGTACCTCTTTATCGTCGCTGTCTTGTGGTTGTGTCGGCGCTGGACGCCACAAAGAGTGGGCAAAGTGTTCGGAAAACTGCAGATGCTTTCGGCCGCCTTCATGGCGTTTAGCCACGGCACCAACGACGGTCAGAAGTTCATCGGCGTGTTTGTCTTGGCGTTGGTGTTGGGCGGTGCCTATCCGCAACACTTGGAGGTGCTGGATCCGGGCTCAACTTCGTTCGAGGCGGGAATGCTGGTGTCGCCAGAACAGATCGATGAGGCAAAGCAGAAGCTCGCTCCAACCGATACGCCACCTGACGTGCGCCAGCACGTCCCGTGGTGGGTGATCATTGTGTGCGCTGTCACGATGGGGGTTGGCACCTCATCCGGCGGTTGGCGCATCATCCGCACGATGGGGCTGCGTCTTGTCAAGATGGAGCCGTACCATGGTTTCGCGGCAGAGACCGCCGCAGCATCGGCGATCCAAGTTGCCACCGTTTTCGGAATCCCGCTCAGCACAACCCACACGATCAACACGGCGATTATGGGTGTTGGCTCCACGAAGCGGTTTTCCGCGGTGCGCTGGGGTGTCGCGGGAGAAATCGTCTTCGCTTGGATGCTCACCTTTCCCGCCTGTGCAGTGATGGCTTTCGTGGTGCACTTCCTTCTTGACGTTGTGGGGGTGACCTGAACCCAGATGAACCGACGCGTCGGGCGGCGGCGGACACTGGCCCACTCCAGCGGCGAAACGAACCGCTGCTTGCCGTACTGCAAATCCTGACGCCCGACACGGACGGTCAGCGGCACCTGCCGGCCCAGCGGGCGCACATCGAAGAACAACTGCTGGATGTCCCACTGATTCTCGTCGATCGGCCGCAAAGCCAGGTCGCGGTCCTCATCGAAGGCGGCAACCCCCTGGAAGAACACGCGGGCCACATCGCGGTACTTAAGATCACAGTGGATGAAGTAGCGCTAGAGCTGGAACGTATCCTGCCTGCGCGCGCTGGCGTCGAAGCCCTTGTTGGTCTCCGCGTCCATGCGAAATCGAAACTCGCCGCCGATGCTCAAGCGCAGATCTTCACCAAGGCGGATGTTCTTGATCGGGTCGAAGAAGTCCTTCCGGTATGTCTGCGCTTCTCCTTCGAGATAGCTGAAGTCTTCGTCGTAGCGGAGATTGAAGAATCTGGGGCCGGGCAACGGTTTTTCCGCTTCGTCCGCCGGCGCGGTCGCCGGCGGTTTCGGCGCCGGCTCCGAATCGGGCCGCAGCTCGTCGTCGAAAACGATGGATTACATGGCAGGCGGAAACGCAGCGGAGCAGTTGCCTTACGCGCCGGCTGGCACCCGATCACGGTGACATATTTCCAAGGTTCCGGAGCCGCAAGCCTGGACGTGCAATGCTCTGGTCCCGACATCGTCAAGCGGCCCATTCGTCCAGAGCTGTTGTGGTGCAAGCAGGTCGCTGAGTGACATGGTTCGCGACATCCGCCGCGGAACGAACGCGACGGTCTGGCCAACAGTCGCCGCGGAAAAGACACTGGCTGTCCTCCGATATCAGGCGCGAACGCTTCGTCGTGCCAAACGCCGACCGGCCCATACGCGCTCCTGCGTGTGTCCGCTCGTATTCTGGTATGCTGGATTCTTGCCAATTCTGTTAGCTGACGCCAGGGAAATGCCGGCCATCATCAGCTCGGAGCGAGCAACCAAACTCGCAGTAACCCTCGACAAATCAACGGATTAGACGTTATCCGGTGATTGCCGCCGAGAGTGCTGGCAGAGTCCCTCCCTCTCCGTTTGACAAGCGCGATCATAAGCGGCGAATCGGTCAAAGGTTGTGATCGGCTCGCCGCTTCTGTCTCGGCCTTGTGTGGCGGACAATCGCGGCCAGCGGGGCAGACCGCCGAGCAGCCGCAGGCCGCTATGGGCCGGTGCCGCAACCCCAGTCGGCCAACAGGATGCCGAGGTCGGCGTGATCCGTAACACCGTCGCAATTCAGGTCGCCTTCGTCCGAACTCAGCCACGCCGACAGCAGGATGCCCAAGTCCGACTGATCCACAACGTGATCCCCATTGAGATCACCTGGACAACGGCCAAAGCCATCGGGAAACTCGTACGCCCCCATATCAACAATCGGGACAAGTCCGACCCCGGTGTCGGCGGTGTGAGGGTCATCGACAAATCGGTGCCCGCCATCTAGATCGAGGGATGTTAGTTCGTTCGTGTCGCCATCGCTGTCCAGGTCGGCCTTGTCAAGCGGCAGTGCACAGTTGTAGGCGGCGTCGATGCACGGGGACCCGGCGGAAAGGCGGTAGTCGCCATCGTCCGGATCGACGAACAACGGATCGGCGTCAATGTTGCCTTCGCCCGGCCAGCCGCCGCCCTGAACATCGGAATAGTGCACGAAGGCGCTGCCCCAAATCTCGTATCCTGTATCATCGCCCCACAGGATGCAGTTCCACACGATCGCGTGGCACCCGTGACGGCTGTATATCCCGTCGCCGCAGTCGCCTGAGTTCCCGCTGAACGTGCAGTTGGTCAATCTTGGGTAGCTGTCGTCGTTGTATATCCCACCGCCATCAAAGCGGGCCGAGTTCCCGGTGAAGAGGCAGTTGGTGACCGTGGTGACCGTTGGGCTGCTGAAGCAGCGGTCGTTGTACATCCCGCCGCCGTAGTAGCCGGCCGCGTTCCCGCTGAACACGCAGTTGGTGATCGTTGGACTGCTGTAGTAGTAGTTGTGCATCCCGCCGCCCCGCTCGGCCGAGTTGCTGCTGAACACGCAGTTGCTGACGGTCGGCCTGCTGCTGTAGTTATACATCGCGCCACCGCGCCAGGCGCCCGAGTTCTCACTGAACGTGCAGTTGACCACGATCGGAGCGCCGCCGTGGTTGTACATTCCGCCGCCGTAATAGGCCGAGTTCCCGATGAAAGTGCAATTGATCACGGTCGGGTCGCTATCGATCGTGGCTATCCCGCCGCCGGCACCGCGCGTCGAGTTCCCACTGAACGTGCAGTTCACCACGGTCGGGTTGCTGTTGGACGTAATGAGGATTCCTCCACCGGGGCCATCCCAGTATCCATTGGAAATGGCGAACCCGTCGACCACGGCGTCGGTGGTTTCGCCACTGTCAAAGCGGAACCCCCGGCCGTCGCTCTCACAGTCAATGACGCAGTTCTCCGCGCTGTTTTCAGAGCGGACGATGATCGCTTTGCCCTGGAAGTCGAGATTCTTGTTGCCTGCGCCGGTGTAGACGCCATCGCAAACCACGACCTCGTCACCATCCGAGGCCGCGTCGATGCCCGCCTGGATGGTGAGGTAATCCCCGCTGCCGTCCCAGCAGACGTAGATCGTGTCGGCACTTGTGGTCGCTGCCAGCCCGAGCACCAGGAGGACCATCGTGAACGATACGAGTCTTAGACCTTGCGTGCGTGCCGACATGTCACCCAACTCCTCCGCCCCCCAAACCCGAATGCCCCGGACATGACGACCGTCGTCGGCGGGGCAGATCTGACCCCCTGGCATACAGAAGGTCGAGCTCAGACTCAACCGCCTAGCAAGGGCAACCTACAGCCCCGGAGGCAGCGTCACTCGTCAAAGCCCGGCCGAGGCTGGGCTAGACCGTCCCAGGCTGATTCCAACTCTGCGATACCTTAACGCCGACGTGCTCCGCGAGACCGGCGTCCCGCAGCAGCCGCGATCTACTTCGGGCCGCGTCGGCCGACCAGGTCCGCCAGCGTCCTGACGTGCCTCGCCTCGACCTGGCCAAGCACGATGGCCTGCTCAGTTCGATCCAGCGTGACGAACCAATCTAGCAGGCGACCCAGCAGGGCCTTGATCGTCATGCCGCGGTCGGCACACGCTTTGCCCAGTTCGGCCTTGCCTTGCGGCGACAGCTCTACGCTGACGATGTTTAGCCGCCTCTTCTGTTTGGCCACGATACGACCTCCGATGTATACTGATGGGTTTCCACTCGTCCTATACGTGCATGCTACGCGAGGCCGCGTCATCGCGTCAAGCTGGCAACCTGCGTGCAAGACTGCGCCTCGGCAGCGTCGATCGAACCGTAGTGTGGGTGCAAACACCTCCGAAACTCAAGCGGGATTTTCAGAGTATGTCCGGTCTTTCCGCGACCTGTCCGCTCGCCGCAGGGGCGGAACCGTGTAGGACGGGGGGACACGTTTCGCGAGCGGTTCGCGACGACGTGTGGCCGCCAGACTTTCGCACGGTCTGACGGTCGCTTGCAGGCGGTTTCGCACGGCTTTGTGCGAAGGTTTCCAGCAGCTTCGGGAGAAAGCGATGAGGTGCTACAGCAAAGCGGAAACTGCGGCGAGTCGAATCGGGCCTACCCCGGTTCGGCCGGTCACTCCCCGCTCTGCGCCGCCGCCCGAACCATCGCCAAGATGCCCGCCTTGATGGCGTCTGGGAGTGTTGGCCAAGCGTCCGCGACAGCCCGCAGCTCGGGGTCGATTGCAGCGCTTTCGGGGCCAGTTGAACCGGCTTTTGCAGCGCGCTTCGCCGGATTGCTGTAAGCCTGTATCATGGCAATGGGTTACGGCGGGGTGTTCGAGTCCCGCCCGGCCCATCGGAAACCTGACCAACGCCGGCACCAGACAGCAGAAAGTGGGAACCTAATGGCAGAAACCGCCCCCAGCCAGCCAACCCTGCACGAACGCGTCAAAAACGTGATCGACGGCATCCGCCCGTTCATCCAGGCCGACGGCGGAGACATCGACCTGCTCGGCATGGACGACGACGGCACCGTGCGGGTGCGCCTCCGCGGCGCGTGCGTCGGCTGCCCGATGAGCGCGATGACGCTGAAGTCGGGTATCGAGCAACGCCTGCGCGAACAGGTCCCCGAGGTCACCGGCGTCGTGAACGTCGATTAATCCGCGTTTCACCGACGCTGGCTCGCCACCGTCTAGCCGAAGCAGCCAGAAAAAACGGCTGCGAAGCTCTCGCCGGCGGCCGGTCGCTTCGAGCGCACAAGAAAGCCGCAGAATCGTGGGTTGCACGAGCTGCGGCGGTCGCCCGAAGGCGGTGCCTGCGAACAATTCGTCTTGTTGCGAAAAGCCGCAGACCGGGGTCGATTACACTTGACTATTACCCTAACAGCGGGTCACAATCCCGTCAAGCTCTTTTTCGCAACTTCTCCACGGGGCATCGGGGAGCGAGAAATGCCTGTCCTACTGGGGCTCGACATCGGAAGTAATTCCGTCGGGAGCGCATGGACTGACACGGAAAAGCGCGAGATTCACTTGGCCGTGAGCGTGTTTCCCGCGGGGGTTGACGAGCAGGAGAACAAGCGCGGCGCACCGAAAAACCAAGACAGACGCCAGAAGCGCTCGCAACGGCGCAGTCTGGCGCGCCGCGCGGAGCGCAAACACCGCGTGCGCCAGTTGCTGACACAACACGGCCTGCTGCCAGTTCAACCCGAGGAATTGGGTGGCCTCTTCAACCGAAATCCCTGGGAGCTGCGCCGCCGGGGATTGACCGAACCGCTCTCGCGGCACGAGTTCGGCCGTGTCCTAGTTCACCTCGGTCAACGGCGCGGGGCGTTGGGGGTCACCACCGATCCCGAGGACCCGGACGAGGGCAAGGTCAAGGACGGTATTGACCGCCTGGACGTGCTTATGGAAGAGCGGAACGCCCGCACGGTCGGCCAACTCATGGCCGACTTGATGGATGAGCGTTCCCAGAAGATCGATCCCGGCCCAGACACCGTGTGCAGCCGCCGCACCGTACAACGCCGGCGCAACCGGACGGATCACACCAAAAAAGGGCCGATTCGCAATCGGCAATACCGCATGCCGGAGAGCGACCAGCTTTACGCCGACCGTAAACGAATCCGAGAGGAGTTTGACATTCTCTGGGACAGACAGAAGTCCTTCGGCGGCGAGCTGGCCGCCTTGCTCACGGACGATCTGAAACGCCGACTCGACGATCCGCGCCAAGACGACACGTGGCGACACCGCGGCCTGCTCTTCGGCCAACGGCACACGTATTGGGACACGCGCACGCTGGGCCGCTGCGATCTGGAGCCGACGGACCGTTGCGCGCCGCGTGCCGACCGGCACGCCAGCTACTTCCGAGTCGTCGAGACGGTGAACAACATCCGCATCGAGACCCGTGGCGAGCCTCAGCGACCGCTGACCCCGGACGAACGCGACAAGCTGATCCGCTTTCTGCGCGCCCCGCTCGGCCAGCGCAAGCAGAAGGGTAAGCTCGTCCCGAAGGAGTCGGCCAGCGTGACGGACATCAAACGGGCGCTGGGCATCAATCCACGCGACAAGTCCGTCAAACTGAACATTGAGACTGACAAGGACCGCGAGATCAACACCGACTGGTTCCATCGCGAGATCGTCCACGGTGCGTTCACCGAGCACCGCTGGAAGGCAATGGACGAACGGCAGCAGGAATCGGTGAATCGCGCGATTCTGAAGTTCGATCCCGACCTGGACGAAGATGGGAACAAGCTGCGTGCTGGGGCATTCCAGTGGTGGAGCCTCGATGAGCAGGCTGCCGATCGGCTAGTCGAGGCCTGGAAGCGCCGTCCCAAGCTGGAGAAGCGACTCAACCTCTCGCGCCGTGCGATTCTCAACGTCCTGCCGTACATGGAGAAGTTCGACACCCATAACGAGCGCTGGCCGACGCAGATCGAGGCCCGCAAGGCCCATGCGAAGGTGCTGCAAGAACGGTTTGAGCAGAGCGGCGAATGTGCCTACGAGCTTGCGGCGCGACGTTACGCCACCGGCGCCCTCGGCCTGACCGCCGCCGACCGCTACTACATGCGACAGCAGAAACACGACATTGCGCCCGGTATTCCCGCGCTGCCGCCAGCGCCGATGCTGAGCAACCCGGTGGTGCGCAAGGCGATCCATGAAGTGCGGCGCCATCTGATCGCCTGGATTCACAAGTTCGGCCGGAAGCCCGATGGGATTGTGATTGAGTTTGCCCGGGGAGTAAAAGACACGGCCAAAAGGCGCAACGCCCAATTGGCGGCGAACCGCGAACGAGAGAAGGAACGCAAGCAGATAGAGGAAGACTTGCGCGCCTGGGGCATTCCGGAATCAAACTGGGATCGAGCGGTTTTGCGCGTTCGCTTGTGCAGGGAGCAGAATGGAGTTTGCCCATTCTCCCTCACAGGCCCAAACGCGAACCGGACCATTTCAGAACGAATGGCTGCCGAGCGCGCCGACGTTGAGGTCGAGCACATTATTCCGCAGAGACTGACCGGGAGAACGATGGCGTTCAACAACTTGGTCCTTTGCTTTCGCGAGGCAAACCGCGGTAAGGGCATGCGCACGCCCCTCGACTGGCTCGGCCCCGACGGAGTGAAGGCCATGCTCCAGAGATTGGAAAACGCTCCAATCAAAGACAACGGCATCAAATGGCAGCGCTTGCAAGCGCCAACGCCCGATGAAGGGGACTTCCGGAACTCACAACTCACCGACACAGCCTACACGGCGCGCCAGGTCGCGGCTTACCTGGCGGACGGCTTGTATGACGGGCAGGGGCTACCGGAACGCGGCGGTGAGCGGAAGATCTTCACGACCAAGGGTGAGTTCACAGCCCGCCTGCGTGCCGACTGGGGCCTTCACGAGAGTACCGTCGACCGCACGCACGGCCTGGAAGCCCCTCCGAGCCCCGAGGAGTTACGCGCTGACCCACACCTGGAGCAGGCCTCGCGGCGCGCCCGCAAGCAGCCGAAGGATCGGAGCGACCACAGGCACCACGCCGTAGACGCACTGGTCACTGCTTGCATCGGACCCGAGCTGCTCACGCAGGTCGGCCGAATGGCGCGCGACGACCGCGAGTACCGTGAACGGACGGGCTTCTGGCCGCGACGTCAGGCCCTTCCCCAACCAGCACCCTGGCTTTCGATCCAGGACTTTCACCAGGCCCTGCTCGCAGCGTATGAAAACGTGATCGTCTCCCACCGCCCGGTCAAGCGCCGCTTGGTTGGTGCATTTCACGAGGACACGCACTACGGCCCGGTCATTGGTCCCCTTCCGGGGCATCGCACTGAAGACATCGACACGCTCTTCACCAACCGCATCAGCGCCGACCGCCTGACGCCCAATCACCTTCGCGTTCCCGAAGGGTGGGACGCGTTGAGCGCTAAGCTCGACGATCCGAAGATCGCAGAAGGTGAGAAGCGCGCCATACGCCGTCAACTGGCTGCGATGAAAGATCCCAAGCCTGGCAAGTCCGGCATCGTCCGCGATCGCGCCCTGCGCGACCGCCTCCGCAAATGCTTGCGCGCCGACGCCGTCAACGCGGACGACTTCAAGGCGGCTGATATCAAAAAGCTCGTCGCCGAGCGCAGGCTCACCCAGGCCAGCGCCGTGCCCATCAAGGGCGTCGTGCTCCTGCGCACCAACACCGACCCCGTGATCCTGCCGCGCAAGCGCTGGGACGCGGTCACCAGCAAGATGGTCGTCGACGATGATCCGCGCACGGCCCGTGTCTACATCAGCGGCAAGAACCACCACATCGAAATCCGCGAAGACACCAAGACCGTCCGCTGGTCCGGCCGCATCGTCACCACCCTCGAGGCGGCCCGGCGCGTCCGTATTGGCAAAGGCGACGCCGTCAACCGCTGCGACATCGATGGCCGGCGCTTCGTCATGTCGCTGGCCGAAGGCGAGATGATTCACGCCCGCCGCAAGGATCGTCCCGAAGAGCCGCCGAACTACTTCGTCGTCTGCAAGCTCGACAAGCCCGCAACCGGGCAACCTCGCATCCACTTCGCGCCGCACTGGGACGCGAGGAAGGCTCCGCCTTCAGGCAAGAAGAAGCGGACCCTCCAGCATCAGGACCGCTGGGACGTGACGCCCGCCGACCTCCAAAACTGCGGCCCCATGCCAGGCGAGCCGCCCTACAAAGTCCGTGTCACACCGCTGGGGGAGGTCATCCCGCTCAGCGATGATTGAAGAGCTGCCGGTCAGCCGCCGATAGGACCCATTAGGGACGTGGGCGGCCGTGATCAAGCGCACCATCGAAATCTCTTCTGAGCCGGCGCATCTGACCGTCAAGCACGACCAGTTGCTCCTGCTGCCTAAGGACGACGATCACGCCCCGCGGGCCACCATCCCCTGCGAGGACATCGCCGTCGTGTTGGTTGAACACGCCGGAACCACATTCGCACATGCTGCGCTCGAACGCCTGTTACACCATGGCGCTGTGCTGGTCATTTGCGGTCGCGATCACCTGCCGGCGGGCATGCTGCTGCCGATCGGCGAGCACACCGAGCTTGTGCCGCGCATCCACCAGCAGATTGCGGTCAGCAAGCCCCTGCGTAAGCAGCTTTGGAAGCAGATCGTGCAGGCCAAAATCCGCGCCCAGGCCGCCAACCTGCCCCCGCGATCGGGTGCTCACAGCAAGCTGCTCGCTCTGGCCCGCGGTGTCCGCTCCGGGGACCCGAGCAATGTGGAGGCCCAGGGCGCCCGCGTCTACTGGCAGGTCTGGCTTGACGACGCGGGCTTCCGGCGTGATCCGGGCGGGCCGGCGCCGAACAACATGTTGAACTACGGGTACGCCGTCATGCGCGCCGCCGTCGCCCGAGCCATCGTCTCGGCCGGGCTTCTGCCTGCGTTGGGCATTCAGCATTCCAGGCGCTCCAACGCCTTCTGCCTGGCCGACGACCTGGTCGAGCCGCTACGCCCACTGGTGGACGAGCGGGTGCGCGAGCTCCACGGCGACGGCTACTCCGAGCTGATTCCGGAGGTCAAGCGGGCGCTGCTCGAGCTACTGACGGCACGGGTCCGCACGGGCGATCAGACCGGACCGCTCATGGTGGGGCTGCACCGCTACGTCGCGTCGTTGGTGCGCTGCTACGAGGGTGCCGAGCGGCGGCTTGTGATCCCGGTCCCCAAGGTGGAAATGTGCTGATCAGCGGGTATCGTTGTATGTGGGTCGTGGCGATGTTCGACCTGCCGGTGGACACCAAAGAGGCCCGGCGTGCCTACACCCGGTTTCGCAAGATGCTGCTGCGCGACGGCTTCTCGCAGATGCAGTACTCGGTGTATATTCGACACTGCGCCAGCGAGGAGAACGCCGCCGTGCATATCGGACGGGTGGACGCCGGCGTCCCCGACGCGGGCGAGGTTCGCGTCCTCACAATTACCGATAAGCAGTTCGAGCGGATGCGCGTTTTCTGGGGGAAACTTCGCAAACCGCCCGAATCAGCGCCGGCTCAACTCGAACTTTTCTGACCTCCTTTTGCTCCAAGTCACGTGCGCCTGGCGACTTGCGCGGGTGGTAGTGTAATCGATCCCGGTCTGCGAGCAAGCCGCAACTATGCAGCTGGAGTTCCCCCTTCTTGGTCAGTGTAATCGATCCC
>Ga0307380_10006185_pt1 | contig 15751 bp, 11 predicted proteins | sample UN3MG_FD_202239 | JGI IMG/M metagenome (GOLD analysis project Ga0307380, IMG submission 202239) | Soil microbial communities from Risofladan, Vaasa, Finland - UN-3 | ecosystem: Environmental > Terrestrial > Soil > Coastal area > Acid sulfate soil | place: Finland: Risofladan, Vaasa | collected...
AAACCCGGTGTCCTCATCACGGACACCATCGACATCGGACCCCTTACGGCCGGTCTCGGTGCGGATGAGTTCGTTGTCTATTGGTACATCTACGATTTTGAGACTTCAACAGATGTGCGGGCAGCTTTCGGTTTCTTTGCTGGGCAAAACACTCCCGCCATCCGTAGTGTGCTGGAAGTTGACCAAGAGCCCTCGGACTTTGAAGTGTTCATCTCCATCAACGACGGGATTACGTTCTTCCCGGTCAACCGACTCATCCCGATTGCGTTCTGCAACCCCGGACTTCTCATCCGAATTGCGTTCAAGAACACCGATCCCATCAAGAAGAAGTACGTGGCGGCTTATGCCCTCATGTTCTAAGGGGACTTTGAGCGATGTCTGAAGATTTTGGCAACGGAGTATCAAGAACCCTCACCGCACTTGCGCGGCAATTCCAGGCTGTCATTTGGCAGGATGGTAAACCGCCGCTCGATAGCGAGTTCAACCTCGGCGAACAGATCGTCAATGAGGAACTGCGTCAATTCGTGCGCAGTCAGGTGAACTCTGGGTTCTTTCTTGATCCCACTCAACCCCTCCTTGATTTCGTCACCAATCCCCTGAACTCCAACCAGTTCCGTTTCGGCACCCAGAAGCGCGACGACACTGGCGCCATCGAAGAAATAGCTCCGGTCGTCTACGCCTCTCTCAACGGATGGATCATTCCGGTCGTTGGAACCTTCAACGTCGAAGAGAACGCTACCGACAACATCGTCCGGCTCAACCCGCCGCCGGATTCCGACGCCCGCATCGACTTCGTGTTCTTGGAAGCATGGACGGTCCTTGTTGCTCCCAACCCCAGCACGGCCAACAAGCCTGCTGCGAATGAGGTCTGGAAGTACGGCAACACGGAATATGGTGGTGTCAACCTTCCCGACGACATCGAAGACCCGAGCGTTGCATACGAGACCACCGAGCGTCTTCAGCTTCAGTACAAGATTCGTGTTGTTGGATCAGGTTCCGGTGCCGGTACAAGCCCCGCCTTGGATGTGTACCCGGACGGTTTGGGGGATCCCAACGTCTTTGCTCAAGGCCCCAACACGTCCGATACGACGTGGACGTACACCAACATGCGCGAGACTCTGGGAGACCCGAGCTTGTGGCGTGCGGGTGACGGTAACGCCCAGAACTCCCTCAAAACCACGGACGGATACATTTACTCCATCCCCATTTGTGCCATTTTCCGGCGCAACAACTCGCCTTTCGTGGCGGCTTCCTTGGCTGGTGCCGGCAACCAGAACGGTGCGTTCAACCGCAACCCGTCGGCTATCACCCTCCCTGTTCCGTCAGAAGGAGCCAAGCTCCTCACGCAGCCGAGCCTGACCAATGATCTGGGGGCTTTCCAGTTCACACTGGATACGACCATCGAAGTAGATTTCCTTGTCGGGTCAGGGTTCGATGACCCCAATCTCGATTTGACCAAGACTTTCATGGTCATCGACAACGAGGTCATCGGCATCATCGCTGTGGACACCACCGCGTCTCCGCCTACCGTCACGGTTCCGGCAGGAGGTCGAGGTCGATGGGGCTCGGACATCGTGTTCCATAGTGGAAGGGTAGCCATTGCGGAAACCGGCTCGGGCACTTCCATTGACTTCTTCAACACCCGTCCTAGCGAGGATGGTCCCGTAGCCCCTGGTCCGTTCTCAGATCAGGTTGCAGAGGAGGATGTTCTCGATCTGCGCCGTGGGCTCAATGTCGGAGACTGGGACTACGAGCGCCTGCTTCTTCACAACGTCGCTGCGGTGATGAACAACCGTCTGCGTTCCACTTGGAAAGCGGCGGGGGCTCCAGGTGGTGACACCGAAGGCGTGAGCGTCGTCGAAGTTGATTACCTTCTCCAAGATGGTGGTACCGCCGTTCCGTTTGGGACCGAAGCCCTCGACGGCCCGGATGGGATCCGTCAGATCTGGTCGGATGCCGCAGCCCTTCAGGGCGATGTAACGATGCTGCTCGACAACGAGGGCACCATGAACGCGGGGTTCATCCAGACCCTCGACGATTTGGTGACGTGGGATGTTGGAGCGGATTTCAAACCCGCCGGGTTCATCAACAACCAAAACAACACCACTCCAGGGTTCACCAACGGTTCGACGATCTTCGTCTACATCGGTGGGGACAATGGGACGCAAGGTGCCCGCAAGACTTTCCGTGATGGGGCTACGCGTGCCGTTCGGTTCGTAGGCCCCCAGGAATACTGGAAGGCCAACACCAATGGGGCGAACGGCCTTCAAACGCCGGTATCCCTTCTGTGGGTGAGCAGCGACAACGCCAACACGGTCACTGCTGGCGGAGGAGCCGGACTTCAGGCTCTTTCCAATGCGGGGCCGGGTGAAGCCGCGTCCGCGCATCCCGGGCCGATGTACCCCCTCCAGTTCCTCAATTTTGAGAAGCCCTTTCTCGTATTGGGCGGCATCCTCAACGATGCGTTTGTCGTAACTGGTATCGACGGGGCCACACAACTCATCGGGAACTCTCTCGATCCCTCCATTCCTCTGGGAGAAGGCGAGATTGTATTCCCAGGATTCGACTTCGACGTTGCTGGGAGTTGGTACGCCCTCAACGAAGACGGCAAGTTCGCCAACAACCCGAGTCTGGTCACGAACCCCCTTCTTCGTGGGCAACGTACCTTGTTCGACATGCTCACGGACGGTCTCACCAACCGCACGGGGGACTCGTCTGAGATCTACCTCCTCCTTTTTGGGGATGACGACACCACCGCCAACAACGGAGCTTTCCAAGTCATCGGTGCAGGAACGGCCACGGACATCACGGGTACACCCCTGACGACGAGCCCGGCTTCCGCATCGAACCGACTTCGCGTCAAGTTCTTGTCGCAAGGTGTGGATGACTTCGATAACGCGACCACCAAGACGGTCACGGCAGAAGTCCGTTCTCAGATCACCAATGCCGAAGACGGAGACGGGTCCGCTCTTGGTCCGGCAGCGATGACCATTACGTTGACCGACATCCAAGCAGTCGAGGGCGGAAGCAGCAACCCCTGGAACGCGCTCAACATCAACCCCGCGTCCGCCGTGGGTAAGTCGTTGACGCAACCGTTTGACTACAAATGCGTGGTCAACACGACCCTCCAGTACCACCCCGGACGTGGTGGCATGGCCCGTGTCCCGGATCAGATTGAGCGAATCGCCATTCAGGCTCCGGTCAGCACGATCATGCGACAGAGCCGGGCTTTCTTGGACCCCACGTTCCCGAATGCCACGGGCGCACCGGGCAATCCCACTGAGGTCAACTACTGCCCGACGCACATCCAGACCTGGAACCGACTTCCGAGCCTGGGTCTGTGGCAGCCCGATGCCCCCAACTACGGTGGCAACGTCGTCTTGTTCAGCGAGATCGACCGTGAGAACGAGAGCTTCTTCGACAACGGATCGAAGACCCTCCTGTTCCGCCCGATCCAACTGGAACTGATGACCACCAAGGGCATCACCACCATTGCGCCGGCCTCTCTTATTGCTCCGTTCAACCTCCCGACGCTCTTGGGGGCACCGTGGACAGGGAACCCGGAGAACCAGGACAACTACCCCAACCCGAGCATCATCATCAACGGATGGGATGGGCCGAAGGACGACGCCCAACTTTTCACCATTGGGTTGAAGATGGGGTATCCCGTCCCCTCCCAGTACATGCCTCGGTTCGGGCGTTACGACATCCCGTACTTCCAAGATAACGGCCCCGCTTTCGGTGCCCTTACCTTCTTGGAGGGGATCAACCACCTGTTCTGTGATGGCACCGACTTGTCGAACCCCGTGTTCAACATCATCGGTGGGGACGACAACCAATCTGGTGGAACGCTCGTCACCCGGTTCCTCATGCAGACGGGTTCTACTTCAGGCTTGAAGTACGCTCAGTACGGCACCATCGCCGCAACGACGAGCCAAGCGTACCAAGGACGCCTCACCACGGAGATCGGCACCGGATGTGCTGAAGCCGCCCAGATCACCGCGAAGCTGGCCTCTGTCACTTCCTCTGATTTCGGCACCGGTTTGACGGGCATCCAGTTCCCGCCCTACTTGGGACCGGCTCGCATCTACGGTGTCTACGACCGTCGGGACTTCGTTGCCAAGGGAGCAGTGACGTTCCAGGCCGACCGTGTGACCCCCGAGGCCAATCCGGCCGTCAACTTGCTGCGACGCGATGCCGACAAGCAGACGTTGTTCATCTGTGAGGATGGGGCTTACGACCTCACGGGCATCACCGGCGACCACACGTACATCATCCCCGAGAACGTCCTCGACATTACCAAGTCCCCCAACTACGTGGCGGGGGAGACGTTCACCGATCTGGAGTACGTCATCGAGTTCTGTGCTTTCGGGTTCGGCAACGGATTCATCAACGAGAACAACTACGTGATGGCTCGTCGTCACAACGGAGCCGGAGCTTTGCGCACGGATGGGGACAACCCCGAGCTTGAGGGCTTCTCCATGTGCATCCCCGCAGCCGCAGCGGACTCCAGCCGTGTCTACGTGGATTACCAGCGCACCGTGTACCAGGGCGACCCGTACATGAGCCGTGATGGTGAAACACGAGTCACGAGCGATTACGAGAATCGCTACGGGCAGGTCTCCCAAGGCAATGCCGTTGGATTGAACCAATCCATTCAGCAGTTTGATGCCGAGGGGAACACCATCCCTCAAATCCCCAATGTTCGCGCCTACGAAGTCGTGGCTTCCCTCGACTTCTACACGACGATGGGCACAGGCAACATCGGCGGAACTCTGTACGCCGGGACGCCTCTTGATGTCGGGTACACGAACAACAGTGTCCTGGCCGCAACTCGTATCCCACCGTCGGCGGACACCCCGGCTTGGCGCATCCTGAACCGTGCCTTCACCGCAGGACAGAAGACGAACTCCAGCCGTGCGCAGGGGATCCTTGAGATCACCGGCAACAATGCGACGTTCGATTTCGTGACACCTTCGCAAGTCACCGTGACTCGCCTTGATGGGGTGGCTGTTCTGTTCAAGGCGTTCAACGGCCCGACCGTGGCACCGGATGAGTTCGATGCTTCTTCGCCGGACCCGGCCGTCATCGCCCGTGAGTTGTTCACCAAAATGAACGACCGCACGGACTTGGCCCTTCAAAGCACCCTCCGGGCGTTCAACGACATTGACTCGCCGCAAATCGAGATGGTGGCGTGGCCGGTAGGCGCAGCGGGCAACGGCATCCAGGTCGAAATCAACGATGCGGACAACTTCTTGCTCAAGGCACCGACCACGGGCGAGCAAGGTCTCGACAGCGTGATCACAGGGGCGTTCCTGTTCGGCGGAAAGGATCTGGTCCTCAACGCGGGCGACGGCACCACTCAACTGAACCTGACCGGCATGACCGAGCGGCTGCCTTTGGGCATTTTGGCTCAAGACTCCGACTTCATCGGGGAGAACCCTCTCAACGATGAAGCGTCCGCCGTGCAAACGGTTCTTGGTGGGATTCGTCCAACCCAGACTCTTTTGCCGCTCACCAAATCGGCCGGGGCCGAGTACACACGGTTCATCGGATCCCCTGGGGAGATCATCGCCGAGGCTGATGGGGCCATCCTTCAGTACACCGCGTACAGCGACACCAACCCTGGCGGCTCCAAGCGATTCCGTTTGTTCCGTGGTGGTGGCTCCGAGTTCGTCCTTGGTGGCAAGAACCCCGGCGGCCCGGTGGATTGGTTCAGCGATTCGCTTCCGGCGGCGTTCAACCCAGTCCTCAAGGGTGGCCTTCTCGCTTGCAAGGCTCTCCTCGTCCGCAACTACGTGGAGGAGGCGTTCTCAACGGATGACGTGACCACCGAAGGCGATGAACTCCAGATGGTCGTTTTGACCAATGCGGTTTACGGAGACGTGAATTCGCAGGCGGACGGAATCACACTCAAGGGGATCATTTCGCCCACGGGCTACGGTGAAGGCTACGCCGCGAGCGACCGTTATCGTTTGAATGGCAAGCCCATGTTCAAGGGCCGCGTCCGTACACACCCGGATCCCAACGCGGTCACGCTGGCCTTCTTCCCTGGTAGGGAAGACGAATCATAGACAGACAGATGCACCATTTTTCGCAACAACAAATTGCGATTGAGGTCAGACGACCGCATATCAATCGTTTCAAGCGCCGGATTGTCCGTGCGCTTCAAACGCCTGGTCTTGATGCCGAAACGAGGCAAAGATACCAGGCGCAACTCGCCAAGCTCGGTGAACCAAAGGTTTACACCCGAGAAGGGCAAGCACCTCCGGGTGCTATCGACCCCGGCCCTATGCCGACGGACCCGCCGGACATCGACTTCGACAACGCAACCGCTAGTTCTCTCTCGGAGCACCTGCATACCAATCTCGTCCGGCACGCACTAAACCTGGAACTGGAAGTGCAACCATCAGACACCAAAGCCCAGATCATCTCGGTGATCCTTGGGCACTTCGCAGGAGGAAACACATGAAGAACCGATTTGTTCTACTGTTTGCGTTTTTCGCAGCGTTCGCACTGACATCCCCCGTACTCGCATCAGCCCCAGAGCCCGACGCCAAGGCAGAAGAAGCCAAAGCTGAAGAGGTCAAGGCGGATGACACCAAGGTCGCGGAAACGGGTGACGCAAAAGTCGAAGAGAAGGCTGACGAAAAAGCACCTGAAGCTGACGGTGACACCGAAGGCAAAACCGAAACCAAGGAAATCAAGACCGACGAAGAAGCAGTGGAAGCAGCCCAAGGGCTCTACTCTGCACTTGCCAATCGGGATTGGGCTCTGGCTATCGCCTTTGGTCTGATGCTGCTTGTGTTTGTACTTCGCAAGGTCAAGGTCTTGGCGAAGGTCCCGGCCAAGGCAATCCCTTGGGTCACGGCAGGACTCGCAGCAGCCGGCTACGTTGTCGCAGCCTTGATGACACCGGGAGTCGCCATTGGCTCCGCTGTGATGGAAGGACTCGCTGCGGGAGCCGCAGCCGTTGGTCTGTGGGAGATGCTGCTCAAGCACTTCCTGGGCAACAAGTCTGAGGGGGGAAGCGGAGGCTGATCTTCACCGCGGTTGAAGGTCCGAGGGCCGGTTGGGGAAACCTAACCGGCCCTTGTTTTTGCGCGAACTCCGCGGTGTAGATTGCACAAGTGGCCTGTGTAGAGAACATGAACAACCGAACCATCGCTTCCACCGTCCGTTGCTCCTCCATCCGTCAGGTCCGCCAGGCAGCCGACTCCGGCAAGGGCTGGGTTTTCCTGGCTGAGTTCGTGGGTTGGACCGAGAAGGGCAACCGCTCCAGCAAGTTCTGGGAGATCTCAGGCCGAGGCTCCAGCCAGGCCACCGTCCGTTGGGGCCGCCGTGGCTCCGCTGGCCGCACCCAGGTGATCCCCTTCTGGGAGGCCACCGACCGCGCTTCCAAGAAGCTGGACAAGGGCTACTGCGCCAGGGCGTAAGTCCGGCTCCCCCTCTCGCACCCCGCCCGGCTCCGGCCCGGCGGGGTTTCTTCGTTGGATTGGCTATCGGTTCGCGTAGAGTGAGGGACCACCCTCCCTTCTTTGCGCTGTGAACCCGGTACGAATCTCCACTGGAACCCGTGCGCGCCAGGCCATCCTGGCGGGCGTGGCCGAAATGGCGAAAGTCGTCGGTGTCACCTACGGCCCCCGAGGACGCACGGTCATGCTTGATCGGGCTGCGGGCCTCCTCTCCACCAAAGACGGAGCCGCCGTAGCCTGGGAAGTCGAACCCGAGGACCAAGTTCGTCGTCTGGGGACACGGGCACTTCAAGAAGCCTGCTCCAAGGTGAACAAGGTTGCCGGAGACGGCACCACCACGACCGCCCTTCTCGTCCATGCCATCTTGGTCGAATGTCACAAATGGGTGGAGGCCGGAGCGAACCCGGCCCTTCTCGCCCAAGACCTGCAACGGGTCGCCGAGAACTTGGACGGTGCTGACCTGTGGGACATCTTGTGCCCGGAACCCGTAGAGCAGGATGGCCTGCTCTACGACATCGCCATGAACGCCTCACACGGGGACACGGAGGTTTCCAAGGCTATCGTCGAAGCTCTCGACATGGTGGGATCGCAAGGACTCATCTCCATCGAGGAGGGCAAAGGTCGAGGCATTGAACTTGTGCCCAAGAACGGATTGGAACTCAGCCGTGGTCTGGAGAGCACACACTTCCTGGGAGACGACGGTATCTCCCGTAAGTTCGACGTAGCACTCGTGGCTCTTGTTGATGGGGAACTGACAAAGCTCTCCGATGTGCAGAACATCATTGAGCAAGCGACACAGTTTCCGCACCCGCTCGTCATTGTTTCCCGAGGTTGTTTCGGCGAGGCGCTGCAAGTGCTTTGCATGAATGACAAGAAACTTGAGTGTAACAGCGGGAAGTTCCAGTGCGCCGTTGTTCGGGCACCGGGCCACTTGGATCAGCAAAAAGCCCATCTGGCCGATCTAGCCGCCCTCACCGGGGCCAAAATCCTCGATCCAAGGGCCGGAGACGACCTGGCCCAGTGCAACTCTGAAGTCCTGGGCTCAACCCAGAGTTGCACACTCAAGTTAGACACCAGCACATTCGTTGCCTTTGAGGACAAGTACGAAAGCATTGAGCGTAGGGTCGCCGAGCTTCAGGTTCAAAAGGAACGGGCGACGCACTCGTATGACATCGAGATGCTCAACGAACGAATTGCAAAACTCACCAATGGGTTTTGTCTAATGCGTGTCGGGGCAGTCACCGAAATCGAGATTCGTGAGCGCCGAGGTCGAATCGAAGATGCGCTCAATGCGGTTCGGTGCGCCGTAAATGGAGGGGTCGTTCCCGGCGGCGGGATCTCCTATCTGGCCTTGAGCAATTTCCTGGGCGGCAGCATCGGGTTTTCCAAGGACATGGCCGGCTACGGACGCATGGATCTGGTGACGGCGGGGCTCGGAGATCAGGTGCTCGTGGAGGCCCTTCAGGTGCCCCTGAGAGCCCTCGCCAAGAACGCCGGCTACGAGCCCTCCGTCATTGTGGAGAGGGTTCTGAGAGCCTCCTGCGAGCGTGGGATGGGCCCGTGTCCTTCGTGGGAAACTGGGTGGGATGCGCTCACCGATGAAGTGCGGGACTTCCGCCAATCTCCCGTCATCGCGGATCCTCTGGATGTCGTCAAAGCGGTTGTTTTGACGGCCATCTCGACGGCCTCCACGCTGCTCACCGCAGATGTTGCAATCACAAAGGCCCCATGACCATCCCACGGCTTCAACGAATCCAATACAACAACCTGTCCGTCACCCCTGACACGGCATCGGGTCTTCGCCAATTGGAGAAGCGGGCTGCGTCCATCAAGGACATCCGGTTGACGGTATCGGGTCCGTCCTTGGAGGACATGAACTGGGAGACCATGCGCATGAAGCCAGGACTAACAGGGCTTCCGCCCGAATGGTCCGCGGTGCCCACGGGGCGTGAGGTCTACTTGGGCGTCGAGATCATCGGTGATGAACTCTCCAAAGAGTCCCGACTGGAGCGCAGTTTGGCGATGCTTTGGGCTCTTGCGGTTCCGTTGGGGTTCACACCGTTTTCTCGGTATCCGTTGCCGGGAGCGTACATGAGCGTGTTTCATTTCATGGGCCCGTGGGACATCTTGATGGATCACATGCTCGGGGCCGGTCGAGGCGAAGCTGGCTGGCCTGGGTTCTGTGGTGCCGCCCAAGCAGATGTGGGTGCATGGGAAGGTCAACACCAGACGGAGAGATTCGTCCAAGGGCACCTTCACCGAATTGGTTACAACTGCGGCGCCATCGACGGCATCGTGGGGAATTCGGTGGTGGCGTCCTTGAAAGCAGCCGGATTGGCCGGAAAGCCCCTCATGGATGTGGCAGAGGAGCTTGGGAAGGTGGGAACCCGTCCCCAGCGTCAACCCCGCAAGCCCATCGAGGGTTCCGTGGACATCCCGGACACTGATTTCTCTATAGTCTCCTATGGACAGGTACGCACGACGCGAACTCCGAAAGGAGCCCTCCTCTCTATTGGAGGTCCGGGCCGCATCGTCGTCGATGTTCGGGACACATGATTCCAAGTCACACCAAGGTCGCCTGGGCCTTTCTCGACAAACTGCTCGGGCGTAATGCGCCAGAGCAGGGGGAGACGCCGCTTACTGAGCGGCAGCGCAAAGAGATCTTGGACAACGCCGTGATCAGCATGGGGCGGTCGATGCGGAAGGCTATGGACGTTTCCTCCTCCGCGTTCGCCAAACAAGTGATTCTTCAGTCTCGGGAACAGGGGGTCGATCCTCGTGCCGTCTTTCACCGACTCGTGATGCCACGCAACAAGTGGCCCAGACTTCCCCGAAAAACGTACCAATGGCTTGATACGTTCGCGTCCGTCATCACCATGAACGGTGACGTGCCGCAGGTTGGGAAGTTCGCTCCGCCCTCCGAATTGGAGCCGCTCATCGGCATCGTGTTAGAGAGGTTAGGCCAATGGGCGAGCACGCGCATGAAGGATTTTCTGGAGAAAGCCTATTTGGAGGTACTCCGAAAAGAAGCGCGGCAACTGATCCCGGTTTACACGTACCCAGACGAGCCCGTCCCGTCATTGCCGAAGGTGACATTGGCGCTCATGCACGAATTTGAGTGGCGTTTGGATCATGCACGGTTGCCGGTGGGCGGTACCAACCTGATGGAACGCATATTCAGGCTGTTCACTTGAAGTTCACCGCCGGGGCCGGCGGCGTATAAGGGGTACATGGACGCACGGCTCAAGACGGCTTACGACCGGCTTCAGCAGCTTCGGCAACGAACTGACTTGAAGCTAAAGGCCACCGATCTCCTGAAGGACACCTTCACGGATTTCGATGGGAATGAGAAAGAACTAAAGATTCGTTACTACCAAGTGCAGGGCATCCTGCATCTGGTGGCGATGAACCGCTTTCTTCTTGGCGACGACACTGGGATTGGAAAAACGATCCAGAGCATCGCCGCGCTCTGCTACGTTTGGGCCAAAGAGCCAGACACCAAGGTCATCGTCCTGACGAACAAGAGTGTTGTGGGCCAGTGGGCACTAGAGTTCGACAAGTTCTGCGCTCCGGGGAGGATCAACGTCATCACTTGTGTGGGGAGCCCACCAACCCGGCAGCGCATCCTCAAGGATTTTGAGAAGACCACGGGACCGACCGTGATGATCATGGGGTATGCCACCGCCCGTCGGGACATCAAGCTCATCCAGAACTACAAGGACTTCATCCTCATTACGGACGAAGCCACCGCATACAAGAACCCGAGCACGCAGACGTACCAAGTCGTCCGTCACCTGTCGAATCAGGCCAAGCGGGTGTGGGCACTAACCGCGACGCTCATCAAGAACAACCTCATCGAAGGTTTCGGCATCTACAGCATTGTCGTCCCCGGCTTGTTCCCCAAGAACAAGAACGGGTTTATGAATATGTACTGCATCACGCGGTTGCAACCCATTGCAGGAAGCCGACGGTCAATCCCCGTCATCGTGGGCTATCGCAAGGATCAGATCGCCAAGTTCAAGGAGAAGATTGACCCGTACTTCCTCTCTCGGGCCAAGCACGACGTAGCTTCGGAACTCCCGGTGCTCACCATCAAGACCGATTTCGTTGGTATGACGAAAGCCCAACAGGTCAAATACCAGGAGGCCCTTGATGGGCTCTTGGAGATCGATCAAACCAACGAGGAGAAGGAGACCACCAAGCTCACCGCGCTCATCTACTGCCAGCAGATCGTGGATCACCCCGACTTGGTGGACTGCGACGGTGACAGCGAGAAGATGGACCGTCTGTTTGAGATGCTCACCGAAGGCGATCTCGCAGAAGAGAAGGTCGTCGTGTTCAGCCGGTTCCGCAAAATGATTGATTTGCTGGAGAAGACGGCGAAGTCCAAGAAGTACGCGAGCAAGATGAAGACCGTCCGGGTCACGGGCACCGAGAACGAAGCCCAGCGTCAGGCGGCGATGGAGAAGTTCCAAGACCCTGATTCCGATGTGCGTATCTGTTTCATCACCGAGGCCGCCAAGGAAGGCATCAACCTCCAGGCTGCGAAGGCCCTCATTTTCTACGATTCACCGTGGTCGGCAGGCGACTACATCCAAGTCCTTGGGCGCATCATCCGCATCGGTTCACAGCACGACCGTTGTTACGCCATCCATCTCGTTGCGAAGGGTACTATCGACGACAAGGTAATGGCCGTGCTCAAGAAGAAGATGAAACTCATCGAAGCCATCATGGGAAAACGTCTCAAGAGCGATACCGACAGCGATGAGATTGTAACGACCGAGAACGACATCTCGGACATCTTCTCTGCCATGCAGGCAGACGCCCGTTCACGCTGATGCGGAACGGAGTACAAGACCTGTGAGCCAGTACGCGGACCCGAATTGCCCCGACTGCGGAGGGCGAGGTTTCATCGTAGGGGAGTCGATGCTCCTCGGAGGTCGCTACTGTGACTGCACGATGGACGCCCTGCGACTAGAGAACATGGACAAGATTTGGAAGTCGCTGTCTGAAACGGTGGATGTCCCCCAACTACGAGAAGCCCCTCCACTACTCAAGCTGGTCAAACACTCTCTTTGGATCACGGCCCCACAGGAACTATTCAAACGACATCTCAAAGCGGTGGCGTTCAACAAGAGCACCATCTGGGATGCCAAAGTTCGCACTGATGCGGAACTCCTAGATAGTTGGTTCGGGACGGCAAAGGCCCAGGGCGTCAAAATCTACGATATGGAGATCGAGAACTCCACGTTGGAAGCCATCGACATTCGGGATCTCGTCGAGCCACCAGAACTCTGCATCATCGTGCTTGGGGTCAAGCAACTCCCCAACAAGGAAGCCCCCAACTCGTTGCTGGAAGCGATTGGGTATCGGCGCCATGTTGGGAAGCCCACCTGGCTCGTAGATCAGCCGGATCATCCGATTGATCAAATGCACCACAGGTTCTACTCCGACATTCTCGACGGTTGGCTCAAACACTGGCCTCATCTCCATCTCAGCGCCACCGGGGCACGAGTCGAAGGCCAAGCCCGTATCGAACATGCCGTATCCGCTGATGCGAGTGATTTGGACGATCTTGTGGATGAGAGCACCGGCAACGAAGAAATCGACGACGCCCTTTCCGATGTGGACGAAATGGAAGAAGAAGGCGAGGAAGAAATCGAGGAGGAAGAAGACGACCCGACGAACCTCCTCTCAACTCTCAAAGTGGAAGCTGATCCAAAGCCCTATGGCAAACAGAAGAAAAAGCCGTGGGGAGGTAAGCGATGAAGACCCTCCTACGTTCCTGCTTCCTCGCTGATCCCAACGACAGCGAGCCACTCACCTCTCAGAACTACCACGCGATGGTGGAGTCGGGTCTCGGGTTCGACCAGCCCGAAGACAACGTGGTGTGGCAGTACATCCAAGACTTCTTCAAGGGACACGGCCACATCCCCTCTCTCCAAACCATGCGCTCTCACTACGAGCGTGTGCAGGAGATGGACATTGTTGACCGGCTTGAGCGCCTAGCTCTGCTGAAGACCCGGACGCGCGGTGACTTTCTCACCTATTTGGAGAACAAAGCGTCCGACCGCCGGACCAAGATTGTTCTGGATCTCGCCAAAGAGATGGCGAAGATCGCCTCGACCGGCATCGAGATCAAAACCGGCAAGGAGACCATCAAGCTCCACGGTGCCATTGACGCCATCCGGTACGCCCTCGACAAGAGCCACGACATCGTAGCGCCCACATTGGGTTCCAAGCTGTCCGGCAACATTATGACGGACGAGGACGACTTCAATACACGGTACGACCGTGTGAAGGCCGATCCTCTGTACGGGGTGGGTCAGTGGTGCGGCATCAGTCAAATCGACACCACTCTCAATGGCGCCAAAACGTACGAGCTTTGGTTGCATACGGCCTTCACCGGAGGACTAAAATCCACGTTCGCTCTCCACTGGGCGTACATCCAGGCGGTGTATTTCGGCAACTCATCGGTCTACTTCAGCTTGGAGATGCCGTACATCCAGTGCCGGAACCTTCTTTGTGCGATGCACAGTGCTCACGAAGACTTCAAGGAAATCCGGGCTCAGTTGGGTATCCCTGGGCTCGGTCTCGACTACGAGAAAATCCGTGATGGGACACTAAACCCGAATGAGGAAAGGTTCCTCAAGGAGTACGTTGCCCCGTCGCTGATGAACAAGACGCCGACGTGCGACCACAAGGGTTCCAAGTACAGCGTGAACCCGAGGGACTACGGGGACATCCACATCGAGGTCTCCGATCCCGACAAGACCGACTTCACCATCGCCGATTTGAGAGTCCGGGCGGAACTCATCTTCGCCAAGACACCGTTCAAGCTCATTTTCTTGGATCACGTTGGGCTCATGTCCCCACGAGGTCGGCACTCCAACACCACCGAGCGTCTCAACGAAGTCATCCGCGACCTGAAGCGCCTAGCCATGTCCTTCAACCGAGGCATGGGCATCGCGGTGGTGGGCCTGTTCCAGATTTCTCGTGAAGGGTACAAGGCCGCAGAGAAGAACGGCGGACGCTACAACCTGACTCACCTCAGTTACGCCAATGAGGCGGAGCGTAGTTCGGACATCGTGACTTCGACCTTTATCGACGATGACCTACGAAAACTAGGCCGGGCCATCTTCCAATGCCTCAAGTCTCGTGACCAGAAGCCGTTTGACCGTATCTCCGTCCGGGTGGAGTTCTCCTGTAGGCGTTTGCTCACCGACAACACGGCGGTTGAGGAGATTGACGAGAAGATCAAGGCCAACAAGGGCGAATACGACAAGGTGAAGCCCATCGAGCACCCTGTTCAAGACCTCATTGATTGAGGGGCACCTTCTTCGGTAGAGTGAAGGTCGGCCACACAGGCTACAGGAGCAGACAACACATGGATCGCCGAAATTTCTTGCAGTTGCTCGGCATTGGTGGAATCGCCACTTTAGTCCCGGCACCACTATTCGGGGCCGAAGGGGGCCCAAAGCTCTGGACCCCAGGCCAACAGAAGACACTGGCTGGTGGGCACATCGTCTTGGTGCGACCCAAGGCGTCTGGCAAGTTCAAGATTTTACCGGGGGATGTGCTTTACAGCCAACGTCCGGCCGATTGGGAAGCACGGACCCGTATTGCCGCCTCTCGTCATGGGGATTGGCCTATCGTGACGGGTGACGTGTTCCTTGTGGAGTCGGAGAAATCAACGTATCCATCAGGGTCGATCCGTTTCCGGGAACAACAACGTGGGGAGCCCTTCCCGCTGCGGCTCAACACCGAGATCAACATGCCGAGTCGAGGAGGGTTGCCTCCCATCACCGTCCTCATACCGGAAGGGCGAGATCCACACCTGGCCTTCTACCAAGCCGCCATGAAGATGCAGGATGACTTCAAGGTCGGTTCCGCCAAGATGTTGAACCGGGTGCCCGTTGCCGTTCGTCCTCATGCTCAGATTGTGACCATCGTGGACAACCCCATCTACGCCGGAACTGTGGATGAGCGAGTGGGTGAAGGGTTCACCGTTGAGGCGGACTACGATCAGTACGTGGTCAACGGGGACATCGACGCCAACGGTTGGGAGGTGTACTCCGAGTTCGGCGAGTTCCCCATCGACGTGCCCGGCAAGATCGACATGGACGTGCTGCTGATGTTGGATGCCAAGGTGTTCAACGGGGACCTGAAACTGCCGCGTGGGGCTCGCCGGATCATCGCCGGATGACCTACTTTGCCCCCGTCTGTGATGTCGATGGGGGCATCATCAAGCCCCAGAAGTACAGCATCCTGCTTGC
>Ga0307380_10006190_pt1 | contig 15746 bp, 13 predicted proteins | sample UN3MG_FD_202239 | JGI IMG/M metagenome (GOLD analysis project Ga0307380, IMG submission 202239) | Soil microbial communities from Risofladan, Vaasa, Finland - UN-3 | ecosystem: Environmental > Terrestrial > Soil > Coastal area > Acid sulfate soil | place: Finland: Risofladan, Vaasa | collected...
AGAGCAGCACCCCAAGAACACCTGTGAGTATTTTGCATGTTTTCATGCTTCCTGTCTCCTTGTGCCGATGGAATAATCCTGCGGTGTTGCTGTTCGCCGGTAAACCCTGTTTATCGCTTCACTTGCAAAAACAAGACGTTTTCTTCACAAAGTTTATTGCAGCCAAACCTGTTTCTTTTCGTTAATTCAGGACAGCGGCCGGTTTTTCATCCTTGGCTGCCTATGTGCGAGCGTCCTGCATAGCAGAGTTGTTCGCAATAGCGGGCGAATTCACATGGTAAGTGCAACAGGGGAATAGGAAAGATGTCTTGGGCATCCTGAAAGTCCAGAGTGGCAAGCTGGATTTGGAGTATCTCAGGTATTGGGCCTCAGAGCTCGACCTGTCTGAATTGCTGAGCCGTTCCTTTGACGATGCCGGCATCATAAACCAAGACAAGTAGCTCCTGCGCCCTGTACCTTCACCGGGCTGCAAAGCACCCTGAATCCAAGAGGCAGAGGGGCAAAAGTAGAATGTCCCCTTTGCCCTTTTTCTCTTGGTTCTCACGCCGCCTTTGCTATAATTGCTGCTATCGGTGGAAAAATTGCTCAATAGTCAACGTCCCATGAAGATCCAATTGGAAATATGGCTATGATTACAAAGCTAAGCGTATCGAACTTCAAATCGGTTCGTCAGTTGGATATCGAGTGTAAGAAGGTCAACCTCTTTATCGGTGAGCCCAACACAGGCAAGTCCAACATCCTTGAGGCGCTGGCACTATTGTCTTGGTGTGCCCGCCCTTCCCAGAATCTGGGCGACTACGTCCGCTTCCAAGCCACGCAGAACTTGTTCTATGACCAGGTGTTGGACCACGAGATTCGCATGTCATTGTCCCTGTCATTCGGACAACCCGGCGCCGGATTGTCTGTCCGCTTCGTAAAGGACCACTTCGAGCTTCGAAATCCGCCAATGCCTGTGGCTGTTGCTACGATAGATTACCAAGGGCGCTTCACCGGTGGCACATTGACTCAGCAGACCCGAGACATTAAATTCTTTCGTTTCAAGAACTTGCCGAACTACACTGACCCCACGCCCGGCGGCCTTAAACCACCGGACGGGGCAAACCTCTTCTCTGTCGTCTTCGGCTCAGAGAATCTCCGCGAGACCATGAAGGAGTTCTTCCGAAAATATGGGTTGAGGCTGGTCCTAAAACCCCAGGAAAGGCTCTTTGAGCTTCAAAAGCAAACAGATGACTTGGTGTTTAGCTTTCCCTATGCTCTGTCTTCGGACACGCTTCGTCGGATCATCTTCTACACGGTGGCCATCGCCTCGAACAAGGATTCCGTGCTGGTGTTCGAGGAGCCGGAGTCCAATGCCTTTCCGTACTATACCAAGTACCTCGGGGAGCGGATCGCCCTGGACCAGACCAACCAGTTCTTCATTGCCACACACAATCCGTATCTGCTCTCGGCCATCATCGAAAAGGCCCGCAAGGAGGACGTCCAGGTCTTCATCACCTACTTCAAGGACTTCCAGACGCGGGTCAAGCCCTTGACGCCGGACCAGGTCGTGGAGCTGATGGAGGCTGATCCCTTTTTCAACCTGGACCGTTTCATTGAGGAAGAGTGATGAAGGTCCTGGTTGAGTGCAGCGCCGACGAGGTAGTTCTCCGAAGTCTGGGGGTCCCGAGGAAGCAGTTGTTTCATTTTGGCGGCAAGGATAAGCTAATCACCCGCCTGAGAGATATGCCCGGTGCTGTCGGAATGGTGGACGAAGACCCCGCCAGCACGCAGCACCCCGATCTGAAGGCCGGCTATCGGAAGGTAGAATCTGCTGAAGGACTTCATCTATTGACTCGCCAGGGCAGCGGCGGTCAAAGACTTGTCGTGATCTGTCCCAAGCTGGAAGACTGGCTCATTGAAAGAGCCAAATCATCAGGAATCCGACCGGACGATTACGGCCTTCCCAGCGACCCGGACCGCCTGCATAGTATCCCCCGATATGAGCAGAAAGAAGGCTTCCGCCGCTTCCTTGCGGAACTGAAAGAGCGAGACAAAGGAATGCATCTCCTGCGTCGATGGGTATTTGAAACTTGGTAGGGTGGGGCTTGCCCCACCTCACACGGTAATCACAGCACTTGTATTTGCAAAGATAGGTCTGTTTCTACTTCTGCGAGCCGTTTGTTGTATATCTCCACGATTTCCTTCAAAACGCCGAAGAAATCTTTATTCTCCTCAGTCGCCAATTCGATGATATTCAAGGCCATAAAGGCTTCTATCGAAATCAGCGAAAGCTGCGTGTCTATTCCTTCATCCTGGGAGAGTATCCGAGCCTTGTTTTCTTGCTCCGCCGGTACCAACAAAACTGGATGCAAGCCGCCTCGGATGTTTTGAGCACACTTTTGGATAACATTTCGTGAGGGCGTTGCGGTGACATGGTAAACCAACTTGGCTATCTCAAAATCCCCTGCTCGAGCTGTTTGACGGTCGCCAGCATGAGCTGGATGATTCGGAATAGAAATGTCTTTGAATCGCCGTTTCAGTTTCGCGCCAACAAGATGCTGTTCTACAACGCCGCCAGAACGCTCTTTCGCGTTTTCCACAATCTTGTGAATCCAAGTTGAGGGCGCTTGTTGGCGGTCAATCGCCAGTTTCAGGTTTTGGCGTGTCAGCCAGTCATTCGCTTGGCCCAACAGGATTTGAATCAATCCCATCAAAACTTGTCCCCGCTCGGAGTCAGTCAATTTGCTCAGTTTATTACCCCACTCAAAGTGTTCAAAAAGTTTTTGTCCATCTTGATGCCCCTGCCGAGTCGTTACTTCTTTCAGGTATGAAATTGGAATGCCGTAAGCATTCAGAATATTGGGCAATCCTGAGCGAGCGCCTTTGACTTCGCCCCCAGGAGAAATGACATCATCCCGGGATAAAGGGCAAGTCTTTTTCAAATGATCAAGAACGACAATGCCAATGGCAACCGTGTTTCTTGAGACGGTTCCACTTCTCGTACACGAAGCAATCCATGAATCCAGAATCTGGCGGCTCTCCTGTTTTATGGCGTCTATCTTCATCGATGGCAGTGCCCCCGCTTTAGGTTATGGCGGATCTTTGACCTGATTTCGCGCCTCTGCTCATTTTCTGTTATCTCGTGTTCCCAAATTCGTATAACAATCCAGCCGTCATCACGCAACTGCTTGTTGTGAGAATCGGCTAATTGCACGTTTCGGGCGATTTTATTCTTCCAATATGCACGGTGCGTCTTCGGTAGCTTTCGTTGGCAAACAGGGCAACCATGCCAGAAACAGCCATCAACAAAAATCGCCACCTTCTCGTCCATGAAAGCGACATCAGGTTTTCCACTAACGTCGCTCGCGTTTTGCTTCCAGCCTTTCAGACCCATTCCTGCAAGCATGGAGAAAAGACACTTTTCAATCCTTGTCTTTTTCCCTTTGACAGCCTGCATTGTTCTTCGGCGGTCTTCGGGCTTTAGATTATCAACCATCACCGACGACAGCTTCCACCAACTTCAATTCGCGACAAATATTCTTCAACCAAAGGATTCAAGGCATGTTTAGCTATCCACGTTATTACAGGGACGCAAACGGCATCGCCAAAACCTGTAAGCGCCTGGACGCCATTTACCGTTATCGGGCAGATGTCAGGGACGCCCTGTAAACGCGCATATTCTCTCGCGGTCATCGTCCGCATTTTCAATTGGCCATTGCCTGCTTTTAGCAGGAATTGCTTACCGCTGCCGCCCACGGCTGTGCGCAGGCAACCAGCCACATCATCATGCCTGACTTCCGCCCGCTGCTGTCCTTCGCGCCTTCGACGGTAAAAAGTGCGATAGGTGCTTCTGCTCTTGTTCATAAGCAAAGTCACCATTTCCTTGTGTGCTTCACTCATCATGTCAAAGTGCCGCTTAACTTCGTCTGCTTCCCACCATCTGTTATCGTTATCGTCCATCTGCTCGATGATTTCTGATAACCCACTTTTTCTAAGCGGGGGTGGCAACGGAAACTCCGTACAAAACCAGTTCAAATCCTCGTTCGCCAAGAGACTTTTACGAAGCGTATCAGATGCCAAGGAACGATGGCGTCGTAACAAGAAGTTAATATCTACACTCGGTACAGGCAATCGTGTACCTACAAGAAAGATTCTCTGTCGACTCTGGGCGGTAAAACGTAAAGCGTCTAAAGTAAATACGTCACACGTATAACCTAATTCATTCAACGCTTGAACTGTTAGCCTGAAATCTGCGCCTTTGTTGGAATACAGCCACCCTGGAACATTCTCTACAAGGACTATCGGCGGCGCGCCGTCGCCCTGTAATTTTATGGCGTTCAGGAATCCCCAAAATGCGCTTGAATGCTTGCCCCCAATCCCCTTCATGTTTCCTGCCAAAGACAAATCTATACAGGGAAAAGAACAGGTTGCCAGGGTGGAGGCAGGTATATCCGCGCTGGTTAGGTCAAACACATCCTGCACTTTGTAGTGCCTTTCAGCGTTGGGGAAAAACGCCTTATACATTTCATACTTTTTTTCTGAGATATCGTTAGCGAAAATAACTCGCCAGCCCCGAGGTTCCAAGCCCATCCTTACGAGACCAATACCCGCAAAATACTCTGCCACTGTCAGAGGAACCGACCCGTTTTCCATTTGTTAACTCTCAGGCGTATTAGGCAACACTGATTACTTGAATTAGACCACTTGCCATACTTAAGCAGAGATCAGTCTGTTGGTCAATAAGATTAATGGCGGGCAACAATTCGGCTCTGAGATCACTGCCGAAGTAAGCCGCCACGCTACGAATTCGCCAAATCCGTGGCCAAATTCTTTTTTCCTTGACCCCGGAAAAAGGTTTGCAACCGCCCGAATAGGGGGTATAATTCTCCATTTGATAAAGAAGATGGTATGACAGGTTTTAGATGGGTATGTGAGAAAGGATTTGTCGGAAAAATGCTGGCAAAGCAGGAAAAAGAGAAGATTGTTGACAATTTTGAGACCCACGAGGGCGATACCGGTTCGCCTGAAGTGCAAATTGCACTGTTGACGAGAAGGATCAATGACCTCACCGAGCATCTCAAAATTCACCGCAAAGACCACGCTTCCAGACGGGGTTTGCTAATGATGGTCGGCACGCGATCCGCGTTGCTCAAGTATGTGAACAAGAAAGACACCAACCGCTATCAGACCATCATATCGCGGCTTGGTTTGAGAAAATAACAGGGCAAAAAATGCCCACGGACCCCGTCCTTTTGGCCGCACTGAAACCATGTGCGCAGAGCATCTTTTGGCACGGGCGTTCCCAGCGAGGTAGAATATGACTAATGTTTGTAAAGTGGAAAGAGAAATTGCCGGCAGGACGTTGTCCATCGAAACCGGCAGAATCGCCAAACAAGCCGACGGAGCGGTCGTGGTTCAGTACGGCGACACGGTTGTTCTGGTCGCGGCGGTCACGGCCCCTCCAAGATTCGAGGATATCGACTTCTTCCCGTTGAGCGTCGAGTATCGCGAGAAGCAAAGCGCCGCCGGCAAGTTCCCGGGCGGGTTTATCAAGCGAGAGGGAAGACCCAGCACCAAAGAAACACTGACCGCCCGGCAGATCGACCGGCCGCTTCGCCCGTTGTTTCCCGACGGCTACGTCCAGGAAGTTCAAATCATCGCCAATGTGCTCAGTGCGGACCAGGAAAACGATCCGGACATCCTGGCCATGATCGGCGCCAGTGCCGCGCTTACCATAAGCAAGATTCCGTTTGAGGGCCCCACCGGGGCCTGCCGGCTCGGTCGGGTCAACGGCGAGTTTGTGGTCAATCCCACGCACAAGCAGATTGCCGAAGGCGATATGAATCTGCTGCTCGGCGGCCGAAAGGACGCGATGAATATGATCGAGGTCGGCGCCAAGGAGGTGTCGGAGAGCGTCATTGCCGAGGCCGTTTCAACGGCGATGAACACCGTCCGCCAGATCTGTGAAATGATCGAAGAGCTGCGCGATAAGGTCGGCGTGGAAAAGGTAACGCCTCTCGTCGAAGACGACGAGCAGCTCTATTCCAAAATCTACTCCCAGATCGCGGACAAACTGTTCGAGCTCAAACAGATCCCGGAAAAGCAGCCTCGCAACACCGCCGTTCAGGAACTGCTGGAGCAGGTCGTGGCGGAGTACTGTGCGACGGAAGGTAGTCCGCAGACGCAGGATATCACGTATGACAAAGCGATGGTCAAGCGAATGTTGGGCAAGATTGAGGCCCAGGTCGTCAAGAAGCTGCTGCTGGAGGGCAAAAGATCTGACGGCAGAGGTTCTCACGATGTTCGGCCGATTACCTGCGAGGTTGGATTCCTGCCCAGAACGCATGGTTCGGCGTTGTTTACACGTGGGGAAACGCAAGCGATCGTCAGCGTCACCCTCGGGACGATCAGAGATGCACAGATCATTGACGGGCTGCTCGATGAATACGCCCAGAGTTGGACGCTGCACTACAATTTCCCGCCCTTCGCGGTGGGCGAGGTCAGGCCGGTCCGCGGCGTCGGCCGAAGAGAAATAGGGCATGGGGCCCTCGCCGAGAAGGCGCTGGAGGCGGCAAGACCGCCGGACGGCCAATTCGCTTATACCGTCAGGGTCGTCTCCGATATTACCGAATCGAATGGATCCAGCTCGATGGCGTCCGTCTGCGGCGGCTCCCTGGCTCTGATGGATGCAGGCGTGCCCATCACCAAAGCCGTGGCCGGTATATCTATCGGCCTGGTCAGCGATGAACAGGGCCGAAACGAGCTGCTGACCGACATCGCCGGCGAAGAAGACCACTTCGGAGAGATGGATTTCAAGGTCGCAGGAACGGTGGACGGCGTCACGGCAATACAGCTCGATATAAAGGCCGCGGGCCTGGCGCACCATATTATGGTCGAGGCCCTGGAGCGAGCCAAAACGGCCCGGCTCCATATCCTCAAAGTGATGAACGAGACCATCAGCAAACCCAAGCCCGAATTGAGCGTGTATGCTCCGAAGCTGATCAGCATTGAAATCGATCCCGAACTGATCGGCAAAGTCATCGGGCCGGGTGGGAAGGTCATCAAGGGTATTCAGGAACAAACCGGCACGACCATCGAAATCGAAGAGGATGGGACGATCTACATCAGTTGTCTCGGCGGCGATGGCCATCTCAAGGCCAAAGAGATTATCGAGGCGATGACACAACCGCCCCAAATCGGAAGGATATACGACCAGTCGCGAGTGGTTTCTGTAAAAGACTTCGGCGTGTTCGTTGAAATCATACCCGGCGTGGAGGGACTTTGTCACGTCAGCGAGCTGAGCGAAAGCTACGTCAAGAACGTCGAGGAAGTCTGCAAAATGGGCGACCTGATACCCGTCAAATTGATTTCTATCGATGACCAGGGCCGATTGAAGCTCAGCCGCAAAGCCGCACTTGTGGACAAACGCAAGAAAGAAAAGGCAGAGGGAGAATAGGTGCTGCATTTTGTGGGTGGTTTTGTTATAGGCTTACTGACCGGTGCCGCGCTATTTCTATACAAAAGGGCCTCCAGAACTCAGGAAAACAGCAAGGGCCATCTCGCACAGCTCGAAGAGCTAAGTAAGCTCACCGGCCGGCTTGCCCACGAAATCAAAAACCCACTCTCTACAATTCAAGTGACCCTGAATCTGGTCGCTGAAGAGCTTGAAGCTTCCGTTGGCAAGCCGGGCCAACCGGGCACGCGCAGAGATGAGCCCGGTCTGGCGAGGGCGGGCAGGAAGATCGCCGTCATCCGAAAGGAAGCGGACCGGCTCGAACATATACTTGACGATTTCCTGCGATATATCGACAGGACCGAATTGCAGTTAGCGAGCACCGATATCAACGAGATCGTTGGCGATATGATCGATTTCTATTCGCCCCAGGCCTACAGCCGCTCGCTGACCATCCGTCAAAGCCTGTGCCCGGAAAGGCTCGTTTGCAAGGTGGATGCGGATATGTTAAAACAGGTCATGCTCAATCTGTTCATTAACGCCCAGCAGGCCATGAATAGCGGCGGCGAGCTGATGATCAAGACGCAGCGGCAAAACGGAGACGCGGTCATCGAGATCTGCGATACCGGCCACGGCATCGCTCCGGAAAGGCTGCCGCAGCTATTCGACGCTTACCACTCGTCCCGCCCGCGCGGCAGCGGCCTGGGCCTGCCGATCGCGAAGAAAATCGTGGACGCGCACAAGGGAACCGTAAGTGTCAACAGTGAGCTTGGCAAAGGGACGTCCTTCACGATAAGGTTGCCGCTCCAGGCTCCATGAGGTAAAGGCTTCTGCAAAATTGAAGTCAGGCATGCTTTTGGAAGGAAAGAGTCTTCTCTTTCAATTTCTGCTTTCGAAAAACGCGATATGAGGCGTCGAAGTGAGGCAAAAGGCAGGCATCATTCTTGTTGTTGACGACGAGCGGGACCACGCGGACGGAATTGCCGAAGCGCTCGAAAAACACTGCGAGAAGGCGATTCCCGTTTACACCGGCAAAGACGCCATCGAGATTGTGCGAAGCCGAGAGATCGACGTGGTTGTGACCGACCTGAAGCTGGAGGGCGACATCGACGGCCTGGCCATACTCGATGAAGCCAAGCGGTACGGCGACAAGACCCAGGTCATCCTGATAACCGCCTATGCGACCATCGAGACCTGCAAAGAAGCGATCAGGCGAGGCGCGTATGATTATCTCGTCAAGCCCATCGACATCGGGCAGCTTCGCACACTCGTGATGCAGGCGGGCCAGCGGGCGTCGGCGGCCCGCGCGCGGAAGACCGAAAAACCTCCGCCGGACAAAGAGGATTTCCAGTTTGAAGGGGTCTGGGGCAAAAGCCCGGCGATGGAAGGGATCTTCGAGGTCCTTCGACGCGTCGCCCCGACGAACATATCCGTCCTGATCGAGGGCCAATCGGGAACGGGAAAAGAGCTTCTGGCCAGGGCGATTCACAACAATTCGCGGCGATGGGACAAGCAATTCCGGCCGGTCAACTGCGCTGGCCTCACTGAAACCCTGCTGGAGAGCGAGCTGTTCGGCCACGCCAAAGGGGCCTTCACCGGCGCCGCCGACGATAGAAAAGGGCTTTTCGAGATAACCGACAAGGGCACCCTGTTACTGGACGAGATCGGCGACATGTCGCAGAATTCGCAGGCTAAGCTGCTCCGCGTGATTGAAGACGGAATCGTCATTCCGGTCGGCTCGAACAAGCCGACCGTCGTGGATGTCCGCATCATCAGCGCTACGAACCAGAATCTGCCCAATCTGATCGAAGAGAAAAAATTCAGGCAAGACCTGTACTTTCGAATCAAGGGCGTCAATATCTCGGTGCCGTCGCTGCGAGAGCGGATAGAGGACCTGCCCGAGCTGATCGACTATTTTCTCAAGGAGGCCGCAACAGAGGTAGGTTCCAACGTTTCCAGCATCACCGAGGCGGCCCTTGAGGCCCTGGCCCACTACGATTGGCCCGGAAACATCCGTCAGCTTCGCAACTGTATCCGAACGATGGTCGTGCTGTGCGACCGCGAGCAGCTTGACGTGCAGGATATCCCGCCGGACATTACGCAGCGAAGGCAGTTGGCCGGCAGTGTTCAGCCCGCCGCCACCCTCGGGTCTGTCTCGTTGAACGACCTGGAAAAAAAGGCCATCGAAGAAACGTTAGCCAAAACCGAGGGCAACCGCGAAAAAGCCGCCAAAATCTTAGGCATCGGCGAACGAACCCTCTACCGAAAGATCAAAGAATATAATCTGTAATATTCAGCCACAGACGCCGTCCCGAGCCCGGTCGAGGGAGCACACAGACGCCGTCCTGAGCGCAGCCGAAGGAGACCACAGAGGCAGGGGAGATCAGCAAATTTACCCGTAGGATGGCGCAGCTTCGCTGCCCATGCGGTCTCTCACCACGAAGCATGTCCTGAGCAAGGTCGAAGGGAACACGAAGAGCCCGAAGAAATAGTCGGTTCACGGCTTAGCCGTGCCCAATGGTAAATAGTCAATCCGCCACAAGAAGCGGCGGACAAGTCGAAAATCGGCAATCGTAAATCGTAAATGACAAGGTCTCCTGTATTCTGTATTCTCGCTTTTTATGTAAGGCGTCCCCCGAGTTACATAGTTGTCACGAAGCATCCCTGAGCACGTACCACTTTAATCCCCCAGTTTCCAGGATGAGTCCTTGTACTCGCGTTTGAGCTTCTTCTCATCCGCCAGGAATGAATGAAGCCACTGAGTATGGGCGCAGAGACCGGCGAGGTCTGGAAACAAGACCGATTGATTGACCCCGAACTGGTCTAGCCGATACCTCATCTCCGGGAATGATTTCCCCGGTATGACCAACTTCGTCAACTGCGGTTTGTAGCGGCCGATTAAATTGAATGTCACGAACTTGTGCGCACTGGACACAAACTTGTGAACGGTGAAGTATCCGGACTGCACCCGGATGCGGTCGGTTATATGGTTTGGTCTGAATGCCTTTGTCCGATTTCCTGAGAAAGGGTCTTCCGTCTCTTGTGCGAAGTCATCGTCGGTTGGCCTGAACATCCAGACCACACCGTCCCGGGTTGATTCCGCCGGTTTCCTGACTGAGAACCACAACGCAACGAGGGGATTTAGTGTCCAGTCAAGGAGGCGTGTGGCGAGTCCGTAGTGCTGCGCCAGCGCCAACCAATCCCAATCTGTCGCCGGCGTCATGCTGAGGAAGGGCAAACTTTGCTGCTTAAAGGCCTTTAGCATTGTCCGTTCGGCATCCAGGATTGGACGGTCTGCGTCGATCCGAGCGAGTTTTGGGATCAGTGGCCAATCAGCACGTTGGCCACGGAACAGCACGATGTCCTGGGTATTGTCTCGCGCCAAGAATTTTGTGAAGGCTTGGAATGATCCTATTGTTAGGCACTCAACCTTACTCATAGTCGGCCCTCTTCAAAACCAGTCACAGTCACGCACCATTCATCGAAGAACATACCGGACACCGTTAATTCCCGTAGTTCTTTTCTATTTCGTTCTGTAGCCTTTCATTTAGCGGGTCATAGAAATTAGCATAATCATAAATGTGTAATCTACCGAAGTCATCGATGAGACTTATTGCTTCCTGAAAAACACTAATATTGCGAGTTTTTTCTCGAATTATTGCATTTAGCAACTTCTCCAATCCATCTTTATAGTATTTGGCATATACTTCCAAATACTCGTTAACTAAGAGCTTACGAATGCACTTCAGAGCAGTCAAGCTGTCTTCTACGGCGAACTTGCATAAGTTATTTATTGAATGACCTATATCACCTTTTCTGCCAAGTTTGCCTTTCGTGATTGCTATAGTTCTGCTAAATAGCTGTAGAACATCTCTGGTTTCAAATGGTGAATCAATAATCCAACTCGTTAAGCCCTTGGCTTCCTCTGTGTGTCTTTCCGGTTCACTCGATATACTATTTAATCTCTGTTTCCAGTATTCTCTGAGTCTAAAGACAATTTCTTTCTTGTTTCGTTCGTCAGGTTGCTCATTCAAATACTTAAATCCTGTTGTGAAGAACTCGGAGGTGTGTCCCAATAAAGAATCCGTTGCTTTTGCAAGAAATTCTTCGTAAACATTTCCAAGCCCATTTTCTAACCACCCATTAAAATAAGCAATCACGAGATGGTCACTTAGCTTTTTTTCGATCTTTTCTGAAGATTCGGTTTCATCTGATTGTTCTATCTTATCTATAGCTTTTGAATAGAATCCCTGCCTTGCCAAGAATAGGAACAAATCTTCTGAAGGTCGCCCCCATCGCAAATATGTATGCCATACAATATTCCACATTTCATCTGATACGATTATTCCGATGTTTTCTTCCACCCACTCTCTGTCAAACCAATAAATGCGAGATAGATCCGCGCCAAATGTACAACAAGTCCACGGTGTCTTAATTTCATTTAATGCTCTCTCAAAGGCGTTTCTGATTCTATCTCTAAAACTACTGGCCCATTGCTGTTCAAAATCTCTCTTGCAGACTACGCCAAGGCTGACGCAGTGTGATAGTGCTTCCCCGCTGATAGAGGCACCTCGTAGTTGAACTGGATCTTTCTCGTAAGAAGTGTCTATGCTTTCCTTAAGCTCCAACAGAGACCTTACAATGTCATAGATCGCTTCAAGTCTCTCGATTGTGTACTCAATTTTGTTATTCTCTCCAAAGCATTCGCTTAGGCTATCAACTAATGGTTGAAATGCACTGTGTACTTCAGCCCTCGCCGCGAATGCACCAACAATGGCTTTGGCTTTTTCAAGATATTTATCCCAATCAAATCCCTCAACTTTCCTATCTCGAATGGCATCCCAAATCCCGTGGAAATATCTTGCTAAGAAACCCTCATCAAGTTTGAGAACTTCCTCTATAGATGCGTTCACATAATCCACCGATTTCTCTTTAACGGCCATCTGGAATTCATAGGCGAGCCCTTCTCTTGGAGTGTTTGGTTTCCATTCTTTACCTGTTTCTTTATAATTCTCCGGATCAGATACAAAATTCAGCACGCCTTCAACACTCATTTCCAACAGTTCACCCTTTGTCTTTGGAGAGTTCTCTGATGGATCGATGCTTCTTATCTCACCTACCCTCCAAGGTCGAATGTCCTCCTCAGACCAGCCAGATTTTTCACGTACTTCATGGTACAACTCAGGGAAGACATCTTGAACATCATGGAGCTTCCGAGCTCTCATTCCGTTTTCGTATTTCTCCATATCCGCATCGGTATATGCTCTGCCGTTAACTTCAACAAACCACCTGCTATATTTCTCCTTGTCCTCGACATGTATTTCTCTAATCCAGCCTTTGTAAATGCTTATGCTTTCTTCCGTAAGGCATGCGAATTTGTCTTTCAAGAGCCGCATGTATTCAAGCTCCATGTACGTATTCTCAAAGTTGTCACGAGTTGCGATTATTTCATTTATTCTTTCTTTGTATGTCTGTCCGTTGGCAAAACGCAATAGATACATTTCTATGCGATTGAAGATTCCCTCATGGTAGGTTCTAATTGTTTCAAACAATTCATTTAGATTCTCCAGCTCTTTCTCAACTGCTGTCTTGCCCGCCTCGCAGATACCCTCGATAAGCATTGCCAAGAAATCTCTGTCAAACCGGTCGTTTGCCTCTAAATCTCTTACCGTAAAGTAAAGAAAGCCTTGGGCTTCAGAAGCATCTTTCCGCTTGACAGATTCTAAGTAATCCGCCAACAAACTTAACAAGACTTCAGTTGCTATAACAGGATACCGACCAGCTATTTTCTTACAGTACGTTTGTATGAGGTTTTGGTAATTGTAATTTTCAAAATGCGAGGTTGCTTCTTCAGAATAACTGTCCTTATTTCCAGATACTCTAAGCTCCAAAAGGACTTTCGCCATTCCAAAGGCTTTATCTGGATTTATGTCAACCATTTTGATCATCAACTCTACCGCTCGGTCGGCGGCGTAAAACCAGACTTCTGCCCGTGGAGACCTAAAGAACTCCCAGAAAATCCAGTCCCCTTTCTCAATGTAAGCATCTGGCATATTCTTGACCGCTTCAAGAAATACCCCTTGTGTCCATTCGTCCTTAGTCTTGATTGAACCAGTTACCTTTAAGACTTCTTCCGGGACTTCTCTGGCACTTTCTGCCAAATATCGTGCCTTTAGTCTCGGCACAGGCTTATCGGTAGCCTCAGCGCCCTTTAGAACTTTAAACTCACCAGCTTCTGCAAGCAATTTGACCCAACCGGATGTAGGTAGAGCGCCAAAATCATTCTTTTCGTAGAAATAGAACTCAAGCGCTTCATCACTCTTGATGATACCAAGAAGTTCTCCTAATTCCTCCCTACCCGGAGCTAGCAAAGCCTTTAATCGGTCAAGTTGTCTTGCGTTTTTGTAGAAACTATTCATTGTCTAGTCCGATCTCTGGTTTTGCGATTACACTATTCTGATTACTCCTGTAGAACCAGTCGAGTTCGCCTATCATATCTTCCAAGCCCTTGTCCCAATCCGCGAAGTAACTGTAGATTACATCGTATCTCTGCTCATCAATAGCAGGACAGCCTCGTTTCTCAGATTCCGGAAATACAAAATAGCATCTCTTGCGATTGGCAATATTTGTAGAACTACTGGAACTCCGTACCTTATTGAACACAATTTGAAAGAAAGGGTCTTTCATACTCGTACCCAAAAACAAAATGTTGTGATAGAAGCACTTGGTCCAAAGCCCTTTCATTTCAGGCTTCTCATAGAACTCGTGATATTGTTTTTCCGAAAGTATTATGTTCTCTGCCTCGACTTTGCCGTTTGCTTCGATGCATCCATGCATGTGAAGCAGATATGGTTCACTACCATCTATGTTTTGAAACGGATTCGGATTTTCCACATGTTGGTGCGGTGGATAGCAGAACCATCGAGAATTTGCCAAATACGGCTTTATGTCTCTTTGTGACGCACAATCTTCAAAGCATCTGTCGTAATTTGTTGTGATGAACCCTGAGAAGGGCAAACCTAATAACCTCTCATGGACTGAGTGAAACCTTTTCTGAGCAAAAAAAGTTTCCCTAAGAATCTGTGCGTACTGCTTCTTTCCTTCAAAACCACAGTCTATCAGGAAATCTACAATGTCTATTCTTTGTGAGCTAACCATTTCGGGTAACTCTTCTGAGAACTTCTGTTGAAAATTGGGTATGCGTTCGTAGGCAGATGCGAATTTCTTAAGCAGATCCTCCCACCTTGGAAAACCTGCAAGTACCGATAAACCAGCGCCCGCAAAAAGGTGTAAACTGCCATTAGCAAGATGGCTAACAAGTTCGCTTAACACCGTTGGTTCCCAACAAGCTGCCATTAATGGGTAAATCTCCTTGAAGGGGATCTGGTCGATTCAAGGAAGTATCGCGTTCTTTGAAATTCGCGGGACATCCTACTCATTTCAGGAGGGCAAGAGGCCACTCGCTCATGCCTCCCCTTTGCAGCACGACCTGTCGCGCGGAGGACTCTCATCTTTCTTTCTCTGTGCGTTCGACAACACTCAAGCCTTGCGTCCGAATTTCCGCCATCTCGTTTTTCCTCAAGTACGTCCCGGCGGGCTGCACATCCCGCTGAATGAAAGTGTACGCCTCCGGCGGGAAAAAGCAAGTGAAAAAGCAGAAAAAAGAACACAGGAGACAGGAGCTTACCCGCCTCCGGCGGGACAGTAAGGCGGGAATCAGGAAATCAGGTTATCAGGTGGTGGGTATCAGGTTATCAGGGAATCAGGTGATGGGTATCAGGTTATCAGGGAATCAGGCAGGGGGGGACGCCGGCGGCGTCTAGGGCTATCTGGCCCATTCGGCTGCGCTCAGGACAAGCTTCGGTGGGGGGTGCTTGAAAAGAATCCGCATGGGCAACAAGTTGCCCATCCTACAGACTTCGTGCCCTTCGTGGTGAGGCTTCTCAAAAATCCGCGTTCATCGGCGGCTACTACCTGCTTATTGGTGTTCATTCGTGTTCATTCGTGGTTTCCATTTCTTTGTGTGAATTTGTGCCTTTTCGTCGCAGATGCCATTTGTGATCCCTCGACCTTGCTCGGGACGGCTTCGCCGGATTGCCGCGCTTTGCTCGCAATGACAGACGGCGGTGGGGCAAGCCACCACCCTACGAATCTGCGTTTATCCGCGTTCATCGGCGGTTGCGATCTCGTGTTCATTCGTGTTAATTCGTGGTTTCCATTTCTTCCGCGGCTTTTGCGCCTCTTTGCGGCCAAATTCCTTGACAGGATTACAGGATAACAATGATTCAAGCTGTGTAATCTGTGAAATCCGTGT
>Ga0307380_10006191_pt1 | contig 15746 bp, 13 predicted proteins | sample UN3MG_FD_202239 | JGI IMG/M metagenome (GOLD analysis project Ga0307380, IMG submission 202239) | Soil microbial communities from Risofladan, Vaasa, Finland - UN-3 | ecosystem: Environmental > Terrestrial > Soil > Coastal area > Acid sulfate soil | place: Finland: Risofladan, Vaasa | collected...
ACATCTCGGCTCCGGCAACCTGGCCGAACTGACCGATCCTTGCCGCGTGGCGCAAGCTCGCGTGCTGCTCGCCGAACAGGTGACCCGGCTGCCCAAGCGAACCCGCAAGCGACGTAACGCGCCCGTCGCTAGCGGAACGGGCGGCGGGGAATGAGCATGCTTCGCACGGCGGGCCGTGTTGGATGGAAGCGATAACCTTCCCGCCCGTGCGCATCGCGGGGCAGGCAGTCGTGGCTGGCTGGTAGTCGCCCACCAATAGGTGTTTCGGGGCCTCCGTGGGTAAGACCTTCAGGCTGGGAGCGACGAGGCGGCCCGCAATCGCAGGCAGGGGTGGAGACTTCCGTCTGGCACCACAGACATGCAATCCTCAGAAGGTCGCCGGTTCGTAGCGGGGGCCCGATGTGAGGCCTTTAACAAACTCGTGCCCACGGCCGCCGCCTTGACGCTGGTCTATATGGCCGGGGCGCGCGGAAGAAGAGCGTGCTGCATCTTGCGAGCGTAACTGTGCGCGCGCAGGCCCTCAACACCCTCCGCGAAACGTCACCAACGTCACACTCATCATCGCTCCTCGTGGCAATCCCCCCCGCACGACTGCCAGCTCGCAGATCTCAAGCGCTCTTTAGCGGGGGCTGCGGGAGGGCGCACGGCGGGACGGTGCCCAGCAAATGGGTCGTAGCCGCGTCTGAGCGAGCATTATCCAGAGCGCCGAGTCTCTCAGAGACGCCTCGCGGGTTCGAATCCCCGGCGGGATTTGTACGCTTGTAACAATGGAGACGCCCGCTAAGGAGCATAAGCTGCAGGGGCGCCGCTACCGGCCGGGCAGCGTCGCCGATGAGCGAAGACGCGCTCACCGCGGCCCCGTAGATGACCGAAGCGAAAGGCAGAGGGTTTCAGCGCCCGCCTAGCTCGCCGGGTACCGCTTGAAGCCCCAGCATCTGCGCGTCGTGTCGGGCGCCAGGAAGGCCAAGGTCGCTGGTTCGAAGCGGGGTAGGCTCGGCCGGACAGCCCGCCGACCGTCACCCGCTGCCAACCCGCGACCACGACAGTCCACCTCGCAGATGGCAAGTCTCTGCCCCTTATGGCGGCGTACCTGCGGCACGGCTACGCTCGTCGTGGACGCGACCGCCCTCGAGCTGTCGGGGGGCCGTTGTGCATTGCGACAACCAGGAACGCCACTGGGAGGCCACCGGCCTCTGGCGATGCCCTGGGAGACGTCGTCTCTGACGACACCGACTTCGGCGACAGGGTAGCCATTCCGGCGCGGCGAAGAGCGCTGCATACTGGGACCTTCGTGGCCAGGCGTGAGCCCTATCGCACGCAGCGGGACCAATCAAGATGCAGGAGCAGGAACACCGAGACTGCACCTCGATTCACCCTCGGAGTTGCCCCACATTCGCTGAGGGCCAACAAGATCTTCTTCGACGCCGATTGCGCAGCCTGCCACGCAGGGGTTTACCATCTCCAGGAGGAACCTGATGGCTATCATGTGGGCTTTCTCGGGCGCAGCGGTTTGCTGGCGCAGCGCAGAAGGCTGCGGTGCGGCCGGCGTGGGAGCGGCCTTCCTGCTGTTGGCGATGGCGCTCGTTGCGCTTTGGTGCGGCGGCTGTGCGGCAGCACCCGAGTCGCAGGGGGCCGCAATTCCCAAGGATAAGACCTTCACAAACTCGATCGGGATGCAGTTCGTGCGGATCGAGCCAGGGACTTTCATGATGGGCCACGACGGCAGACTTCCCGACGAAGTTCTCAACATCACGGACGCAGATGGCGAGCGCAAAGTGTGGCTGCCAGAGAACGGTGACTACGATGAGCGGCCGGTGCACCGAGTCACGATTGCCAGGCCCTTCTACCTGGGCATCTACGAGGTTACGAACGAGCAGTACGAGCAGTTCGACCCGCTTCACGCCCATCTGCGCGGTAAGTTGGGCTTTTCGATTGACAATGACGAGGCAGTGGTGTTCGCGAGCTGGCACGAGGCCCGGGCCTTCTGCGACTGGCTCTCGAGCAAGGAAGGCCTTCCCTACCGCCTGCCGACGGAAGCAGAATGGGAATGCGCCTGCCGCGCGGGGACGAGCACCATATTCTCCGCCGGAGACTCGCTGCCGGACGAATTCCTGAAGAACCCCAGCAACTGCTGGTACCCCGATCCAAGAAGGGCCCGCGGCCGCAAGGACGTGGTGCCGCTGCACGTTGGCAGGACGCCGCCCAACCCGTGGGGCCTGTACGACGTGCACGGGAATGCCGAGGAATGGTGCAACGACTGGTACGGCCCATACCAACCTGAAGACCAGGTTGACCCGGTGGGGCGCGCGGACGGCGACTTCAAGGTGACCCGCGGCGGCAGTCATTCGACCTTCGCATACTTCATGCGCTCGGCGAACCGAATGGGCACGCTGCCGGATGACAAGTCGTGGTATATCGGTTTGCGGGTGGCACTGGGAGAGGCGCCGGCGACATCTGCACTTCCCACACCGTCACCAGCGCGGTTTCAGCAGAACGTGCGGCAGGGAAAGCCCGCGGGGCTAGCCGCGGCCCCGGACCCGAACCAGCCCTACTTCAAGGGGCCCGCACCCTATGTGAAGATACCGCAGGGGTCACAAGGGCCCGTGTTCTCGAACCACAACCACGACGCAGCCATTGCTGAATGCGCGAATGGAGACTTGCTCGCCATTTGGTACACGACGGTGACGGAGAGAGGTCGCGAACTCGCGGTCGCCGCCAGCCGCCTGCGGTTGGGCGAGGAGGAATGGGAGCCCGCATCGCCGTTCTGGGACGCACCGGACCGCAACGACCACTGCCCGGGCCTGTGGTTCGATGGCAAGAAGACGCTCTATCATTTCAACGGCCTTTCGGCGGCGGCGACCTGGGGGCCGCTGGCGGTAGTCATGCGCACGTCAAGCGATAACGGCGCGACGTGGTCGCGGGCGCGATTGATAATGTCGGAACACGGTAGCCGGCAGATGGTGATACCCGGTATGTTCCGGGCGCGAGATGGCTCCATAGTCCTGGCCTGTGACGCGACGCAGCACGGGGCAGGGGGCACCGCGCTCCACCTCAGCCGCGACGAAGGCAAGACCTGGGCTGATGCCGGCGGCACTATCGCAGGAATCCACGCCGGCGTGGTGCAACTGCGCGACGGGCGATTGCTCGCATTCGGGCGCGGAGATGATATTGACGGCAGGATGCCGATGAGCGTTTCCCGTGACATGGGCAAGACATGGGAGTACGCCCCCTCCCCCTTCCCGCCCATAGGTGGCGGCCAGCGTCTGGTTCTCATGTGCTTGAAGGACGGGCCGATTCTGTTCGTGTCGTTTGCCAACGAGCCAATCACAATCCGCGACGCCTCCGGCGACCAGCGCCCGGTCACGGGGATGTTTGCCGCGCTCTCGTATGATGAAGGGGAAACCTGGCCCAAGATGCGACTGGTGAGCGACGACGGGCGGGGGCGGAGCGCAGCCACCATCGATGGCACGCCCTTTGTCCTCAGCCACAGCAGCGCCGAACCCAAGGGTTACCTCGCCGCGTGTCAGGGCGCAAACGGCCTCATCCATCTCATCAGCAGTTGGCACTACTACTGCTTCAACTTGAGGTGGCTGGAGACGCCTCCGCCTCGCATTTAGGCTGCACCAAAGCAGTGACCTTACCCGCTTGGCTGGTCTGCGCCAGAGCAGACCGAGCCGGTGTTGGCTGCGGCGGGCGGGGCGAGAGACGTGCTGGCCGCTTCGGCGCTGGAATAGCGAAGCGGCAGAATCTGGGAGCGAGGGGTTGGGACTCATGCCCACTTGCGTGGATGCCATCGTGACCTGCGGTCTGCTGATACTGCTCGTCATGCCGGTAGCAGACACGAAAGGTGATGCCCGATGAAAACCCTGATCTGCCGGAGGTATCCCGCGCGAGACGGCGTCCTGCTGGCGGCGGATGTGTATCTGCCCGACGGACCGGGTCCGTTCCCGGTGGTGCTGACCCGCACGCCGTATAATCGTGTCGATCACCTGGAGTGGTGCGCCCAGCCGTTCGTCGAGCGCGGCTACGCCTACGTGGCGACGGATTGCCGGGGGCGTTTCGAATCCGACGGCGTTTTCCTGCGCATGTTCGACGAGGCGGATGACGGGCAGGCCACCCTCGACTGGATCGGCAACCAGCGATGGTGCAACGGGCGCATCGGCCTGTGGGGCATTAGCTACGGCGGCGCGTTCCAGGTGCCCGCGGCGGTGGGCGGCCACCCGGCGCTGCGCTGTATCTGTCCCGGCGTCGTCGTTACGCGCTTCTTCGAGAATTGGTCGCGCTACGACGGGTGCTTTGCGTTGATCAATCCGCTCTGGTGGATCATGTCGCACGGGTCGAGCCGCACCGCGCCCCCGCGGCGGCATATCGATTTGGACGCGCTGCTGCGCATGACCTCCCTCGATCAGGTTGAGGCGGCGATCGGCTACCCGCTGCCGTTGCTGCGCGAGATCGCCGCGCATGATGTCGATGACACCTTCTGGGCGAAGATCGACCAGTGGCCGATGCACCCGGCCATCCGCGTGCCCGGCCTGCATACCGGCGCCTGGTTCGACCACGTCTCGCGCGGGCAATTCGAAGCGTATGGGCGTATCCGCGACTTGAGCGCCACCGAAGCGGCCCGTCAGGGTCAACGCCTGCTGATCGGCCCGTGGGGGCATCTCATTTTGCAAACCGGCGAGACCCACCGCCGCTACGGCACGTGGGATTTCGGTCCCGACGCCGATATGCCGGTCATGTCATACCACCTGCGCTTCTTCGATTTGCATATGCAGGACAAAGACGACGGCTTCAGCACGGAGGCGCCGGTGCGCGTGTTCCTTATGGGCGAGAACCGCTGGCTGAACCTGCCGGACTGGCCGCTGCCCGGCGCGCGAGAGGAAATGTGGCATCTCGACTCGTGCGGCAACGCCCACGGCCTGCGCGGCGACGGCGTGCTGACCTGCGAGACGCCGCAAACCTCCTGCTCGGACGGGTTGGTCTATGACCCGCGCGACCCGGCGCCGACCTGCGGCGGGCAGATCTTCTGGAACATGGAACCGCGCGGCCCGCAGGATCAACGCCACCTGCTGGAGCGCGACGACGTAATCTTCTACCAGAGCGCGCCCCTGGCCGAATCCCTCACCGTGCTCGGCGAGGTAACGCTCGACCTGACGGTTTCCGCCGATGTCGACGATACCGATATCGTGACCAAGCTGTGCGTGGTCGAGGCGAACGGCGCGGTGACCGTCCTCGTGCTCGGCTCTTTTCGCTGCCGCTATCGCCAGGGGTTCGACCGGCGCGTGCCGCTGGAACATGACGCGCCGACGCCGCTGCACGTGCGACTGTCGCAACTCGCGTATACCTTCCCGCCAGGCACGCGCATCGGTCTCATTATTACCAGCAGCGACTTCCCGCGCATCCAGCCGCACGCGAATACCATGGCGCTGCCCTGGGAGCCGGTCGCGCCCGTCATCGCCCACACGCGGGTGTGGCACGGCGGCGAGTTTTCGGCAGCGTTGATGCTGCCGGTCGTCGACGACTGATCGCTTCGTGAAGCTAAATTCACACATCGAGGTTAGTATGCCGCACCCCAACATCATCTTCATCATGACCGACCAGATGCGCGGGGATTGTCTCGGCGCCGATGGCAACCCGGTGATCCAGACACCGAACCTGGACTGGCTGGCGGCGCGCGGCACGCGCTTCAGCCACGCCTACTCCGCCGTGCCTTCCTGCCTGCCGGCGCGGGCAACGCTGTGGTCCGGACAGTCGCAATGGCATACCGGCGTGCTGGGCATGGGGCACGGGCAGGGACCGGTGCCCAACGACTTCCCGCACACGCTGGCCGGCGCGCTGACCGCCGCCGGTTACCGCACCCACCGCGTGGGCAAGGGGCACTTCCAACCCGAGCGCACGAGCATGGGCTTCGAGACCGCGGAGCTGGACGAATCTGGTCGCCTGGCGCCGCGCGGCGAGTTGGACGAATACCGCGCCTGGTTCGCCGAGCACGCCCCCGCCGGCGTCACCCCGGACGACCACGGCATCGACTGGAACGCCTGGCAGGCACGCCCCTGGCATGCCGCGGAGCACCTGCACCCCACCGCGTGGACGATGCGCCGCGCCCTCGACTTCCTGGCGGACCGCGAGCAGAACCGCCCCTTCTTCCTGCACATCTCCTTCGCGCGCCCCCACTCGCCTTACGTGCCGCCGGCCTCTTACTTTGGCATGTACCTGCGCGACCAGGCGCCGCCCCCGCCGTTCGTCGGCGACTGGGCGGCGATGCACGACCGCCCGGAGGACGCCGCCAACCCCAATGCGTGGCGCGGGAGGATGACACCCTACCAGATCCACCGCGCGCGGTCGGGCTATTACGGCGACATCAGCTTTATCGACACCCAGGTCGGCCGCCTGCTGAATTGGATGAACCGCTTCCAGCCGCAGGCTATGGCCAACACCTGGTTTGTCTTCACCTCCGACCATGGCGACATGCAGGGCGACCACCATCTCTGGCGTAAAACCTATGCCTACGAGGGCAGCGCGCGCATCCCCTTCATCGTCACGCCACCACCCGGCACGCGCTCGGCCCGCCGCGTCGCCGGCGAGGTGACGGAGCTACGTGACTTGATGCCGACGATGCTGGAGATCGCCGGCCTGCCCATCCCCGGCATGGTGGACGGGCAAAGCGTCCTCCCGCTGATGGACGCCCCCGCGACAGCGTGGCGGACGTATATCCACGGTGAGCACTGCACCTGCTACTCGCCCGAGCAGGAGATGCAATATGTCACCAACGGTACGCGCAAGTTCGTCTGGCTACCGCGCCTGGGCGTCGAGCAGTATTTCGACCTGGAGTCTGACCCCGGTGAGTGCCGCAACCTGATCGCCGACCCCGCGCGGGCGGAAGAGATCGTGCACTGGCGCGGGTACCTGGCGGATGAACTGACCATCCGGGAGTGCGGCTGGGTGCGCGACGGTCGTCCATACTGCCCCGATGCCGCGCCGCTGGTCCGGTCGGAGCGCATTGACTGTTCGATAAGGAGCACAGATATGCCACACACGCGACCCAATCTCCTCATCGTGGTCAGCCACGACCTGGGTCGGCACCTGGGATGCTACGGCGTGCCCACCGTGCACTCAGAGCACATCGACGGGCTGGCGGCGGAGGGGGTGCGCATGGCACAGTCCTTCTGCACTGCCCCGCAATGCAGTCCTAGCCGCGCCTCCATCTTCACCGGGCGCTACCCGCATAACAACGGGGTAATGGGTCTGACCCATGCCGACTTCGCGTGGGACCTGTACCCAGCGGAGCGGCACCTGGCCCAGCTACTTGGGGAGGCCGGGTATCACATCGCGCTGGCCGGCACGTAGCACGAAGCGCGCACGACGGAGCGCTGTGGCTTTTACGAGATCGCCCTCGCCCGCAGCCGGCCTTCACCTTAGGTCGCGCTACGGCAGACTATTTGCACGCGCAACGCGACCGGACGAACCCTTTCTACCTGCAGGTGGGCTTCTTCGAACCGCACAGGCGCTTCAGCGACAACGGCATTCAACCGGACGATTCCCTGGGAGTCACCGTGCCGCCGTGGCTGGTGGATGATGACGGCGCGCGGGAGGAATTCGCCGGCTACCAGGGGGCGATCCATTCATTGGATAATGCGGTGGGCGAAATTCTCGCCGCGCTGGAAGAGAACGGACTGCGGGAGAACACGGTGGTGGTCTTCACCGCCGATCACGGCATGCCCTTCCCGCGGGCGAAGTGCTCGGTCTACGATCCCGGCCTGCAGACCCCGTGCATCATGCGCTGGCCCGCAGGCGGCCTCACTGGCGGTACGGTGCATGACGCGATAATCAGCAATATCGACTACCTGCCCACCTGGTTGGATCTGCTCAGCCTGCCGACGCCGGCGGCGGTGCAGGGTGTTGAGGTTCAGCAATCATGGGACAAATCCGGGGGTGAACTAAGGTACAGGTCAGGTGCGCCTGCTCTTGATTCTTGACTCCTCCGCGCGAGCTTGCGATGGTTCTCGCGCCTGGCCACCAGGAGCCGAATCTGAAGCGCCCCTGTGCGAAGCCGGGGCGCCCCGGCCCCTATGGGGCATAGGGGCGCTCTTGGCCGCGCCAGGATCGCTTCCCTGCGGCCGTGGCGGACATCGTCCAGGGCGAGATCTACCAGTGCTCGCGCTGTAAGCCGAAGACGGGGTCGGGCGCAGGACTACCGTGAACTGATCCAGAACAAAGAACGGCATGATTCGCTCACTGACTGCCATCCACTTCCTGATTATCTACCGCTGCTCGGCGGAATGCGACCACTGCTTTATCTGGGGTTCTCCACGGCGTCAAGCGAGCATGACCGTAGAGCAAGCAGAGGCATTCCTCGACCAGGTAGCATCACTGAATACAGTCAGCGCAGTATGTGCTGAGGGCGGCGAGCCGTTCACGCGATACGATGTTCTTCTCCATTTCGTGCGGAGCGCGGCCGAGCGAGGGCTCAAGCCTTCCGCTCTTACCAACGCATCGTGGGCGACCTCGGTCGAAGAAGCGCAGCGGCGTGCGCAGGAGCTGCTGGACGCGGGTCTGGTCAGACTTGGTGTCAGCACTGATGAATGGCATCGGAAAGCCGTGCCCATCGAGCGGGTGAATCTGCTTCTCGAAGTCTCTGAGGCGGCAGGTCTCCCTGCCAGCCGCATGGAAACCTGCATTGACGGCGTCATGTTCCGCGGACGGGCGGCAGAACGGCTCGCCCCCCGTATGCTCACGCAACCCGCCGAGACCTTCCGCGCCTGCCTCCGGGAGCACCTCTCGGCCCCCTCCCGGGTGCACCTCGACTGCTACGGGCGGCTGCACCTCTGCCAGGGCCTCTGCATTGGGGCGGCCGGGCCTGCGGAGGCTATCCGAGACTACGATCCCGCCGGCCATCCCATAGTGCGATTGCTGCTTGATGGTGGCCCATACGCTCTAGCGCAGTTCGCCGCCGAGCACGGGTTTAAAGTCAGGAACGGCTATGTTGACGCCTGCCACCTCTGTTACCGTGCGCGCGAGTTCATGCGCTCGCATTTCCCCAACTTTCTCGCGCCAGACGAGATGTACGGCGATCGCCCCGCTTGCCTTGCTCCCACAGATGGACAGGAGACGTCTCGGGGGGCGGACTAGGCTACAGTTCGGACGTCTGTGCTCTTCCATCTTGTCCCCTCCGCGCGAGCTTGCGATAGTCCTCGTGCCTGGCTGCCAGGGTCCGAGTCTGAAGCGGTGTTCGGCGGGCCAGGATCGCTTCCCTGCGGCCGGAGTGGACGTCGTCCAAGGCGAGGTTCACCAGCGTCTCGTGGCAGCGCCCGCGCCCATCGCTGGCGGGAACTGCTGGATGAAGGGCGGTATGTCACCATCCGCGAGCTGGCGGACTGCCCTGGGGGTGGACAACTCCTACGTGGCGCGCCTGCTGCGGCTGGCGCTGTTTGTGCCCGCCCTCATCGAGGCGATCCTGGATGGCACGGAGCCGGATGGCCTCTGCTGGAAAAGCTCTACCGCGCGCCGCTGATCTGGGAGGAGCAGGGGGCGGGTGCTGGAGCGAGATCCTGTGGGGACCGAGGTTAGCCCAGGCTGAGGACTCCACCTCAGCCCTTGGCAAGCACGACATGCCGGCGTACAATGCGGGAGTGCCGAAGGGCCGCAGGCGCGGCCCGACGAACTCGACTTTGAGCCAGGGCTTGCGGAGCTTGGCCTTGCGGAGCTTGGCGAAGATGAAGTGCTTGCTGTCTAGGGGTGATCGCGTCACCCTGGCTGTCGCGCGCAGGTTCGGCTGGCCGACCAGGGAGATCGCCCTGAGCGTCGAGATCGAGTTGCCCGAGGACTGGGCGGCCCGCGTGGTGGCCGAAGCGCCGATGCGGGCTGATGTCATTCTGCCGGTGCTGCGCCGCGGCGTGGCCGCAGGATCGGTGGCGCTGTAGCGCCTTGGCTGGGCGTGGCGGGCGCTGGGGCGAGGTGAATAGGTCGCCCCGAACACCGACCACGCCTGTTGGGTGCCGACCGGGGAACACGCGGGGAAAGCCTCAGCGCGATAGGGATGATTGCTCACAGAACCGGTTCGACACCCGTCTGCTACTCCGCTGGGGTTCGACACATTCATCCCTCGGTTCCCGAAGAACATCAAGGACTTTCTTTCTCCCGTCCGTTAGCCTCATTCGGCGGCGCAGGATGCCCCTGGCGAGCAGGCCTGCCACTTCGGACAGGCGCTCAGGTGCAGTCATCAGGTCGGGGTCTAGCGGGTTGGACACCATGTCCCTCAGCTCTCCGGCGTTGCTGGCAGTGCGCAGGAATGCCCATGCCTCGCTGGATACATACCGGACGAGGGTTCGAAGTGTCGGAATGCCCGGTCTGCTATACTCTGTTTCTGGTGGCGAACGGGCTGCCGCAGGCTGTGCCAAGCCGGGATTCCCTGAGACTTCTCTGGTGCTTGCCCAACCTTTCAACGCTGCAACTCGTCTTCTCATACAGAGGACAGAGGGCAGGAGATGCAAGAACAGACTAACGCCGATCTGGTGCGGCGCAGCGCACAGGGTGATCGTGAGGCCTTCGTAGAGCTGATATCCCGTTATCGAAGCTCTCTGGTGTCACTGATCCGGCGCCTGACTGCTGACCTCGACGAGGCGGAGCACTTGCTCCAGGAGACTCTGGTGCACAGCTGGGTGAACATCGGAAACGTCCGTAGGCCCGAACGAGTTCAGGCATGGCTCCTGCAGGTGGCGCGCAATCTGTGTCGCGATTACCACAAGTCGGCAGAGCGACGAATGCATCCCACGGAGCAGTCAGAACTCGCGAACTACCTCAACCGCTATGGGCGGGCGGCGCCGCCCGATCCGAGAGCAACAGAGGTGCGAGAGGCGATGCACAGTCTTCCCCCCGCAGAGCGGGAGGTCGTCCAGCTCTTCTATGCGCACGGCTTCACTATCAAGGAGATCTGCGACCGTACGCAGTCGCCCGCGGGCACGGTGAAGAGCCGTCTGTTCACTGCGCGGCATCACCTGCGGTCGTTCTTCGGTATCACCGACCAGGAGGAGAGAAAGAGATGAGTAACCCAAACGCGAGGATTGGACCGCCGCCGTTTCCGCTAGAGCGCCCGGAAATCACCATCACGCCCAGCAACGAGCGGCCTTTTGAGGTTGACTGGCGCGAGCTGGCCTGGTGGTTCGGAATCCCGGAAGTGGGCGACCATATGCTCTGGGCCATCTACGATCCGCCCGAGTGGCGGCTCTCCTACTACTATGACCTGACAGCGCTCCGCCCGGCGGTGGTCCACGGCATAGAGGGCGTGGAGATCGCCTCCCTGGAGCACGAGATGGGGGACAAGGAGCAGCTCAGCCCAACGACCTTCTTCGCGCGCCTGACCGAGAGCCGCGTGCAGTGCCTGGCAACAATCTTTCTGCAGGACAACCGGCGCCGCCTGTACACGCTCCTCGATGAAGGCTTCGATGAGGACTGGGGCGAGAGCCAGCGTCGAGTGCGACAGACCGGCCGTCTTGTGCAGCAGCCGGACGGATCATATCGCCAGCGCCCGGAGCATCTGCGACCAGGAGAACATGTCGAGGCGATGGGCGTCTATCAAGTCACGATTGGCGGCCGCTCCTTCGCCTGCCTCCGGGTGCTGGATGTCGCTCCCGTCTTCACCGAGAAGAGCATCCTCATGGAGGCGTATCTGACGCGAGAAGGCCGCACGATCCTGTGCCGACGTTACAATGGGCGCCAATGGAACAGAGAACCCGGACGCGCCTACGCGGACAAGCCCCCCTGGGACGAGCGCTTCCCCACGCACAACCGCATCGTGATAGATGGCGTCACCTTCGTTCACTGGTACGACTGTCTCAGTGATCGAGCCTGTGGGATAGACGCAAGCTCGGTCGAAGGTCCGGCCCTCTGAGGGTAGAATACGCCACGCTTGCCGAGGCCTTCGGTGTCCCTCCGTTTCATACTCATCGGACGGAGGTTCGCAGTGTCGGAGTGGTCAGCGCGGGGAACCCAACCCGAGGAGAGCGCGCGCGAACCGCAGCTTCTTGACAAGCAAGCGTCCATGCGATACCCTTCGCTTGGCTGACCGCCGAAAAAACCATAGCGAGATCGCAGGACAACGCCATCAGCCCTTGCGCGCCTGCCTTGCGTCATCCGATCTTTCGGGTGCTGCGAAGCAGGCGCGTGTCGTTTGGCTGGAGGAGGAGCACCGTGTGTGAGCATTGCATCGCTGCCGTCCTCACCACCTGGCAGCTCGAGCGCTTCTGCCAGCGCTTCAATGTGTCGCCCTCCGAACTGGAGGCGAACTTCAACGGCTGGCGGAAGCACGTCATCCTGAGCAAGGACAGGGCATTTCTCTTCCCGCGCACGCCTCAGTTCCTGAAGGATTTTGGGCGAGAGCTCGCCCTCTACGACGCGTTCGCGGGGGTCGACTCGCTCCCGCTACCGCGACTTCTCGCCCGAGTGAAGGACAGGGCGATCTCCTACTACGAGTTCGGCGTCGTGACGCGGCTGCCAGGCGTATCGTTCGAGCAGTTCATAGACGCAATGAGCTACGAGCAATTCGAGCAGCTTCTGTTCGATCTGGTCGAGATGATCTCCCGATGGCACCGTATTCCCCGCCGTGATCTCCCGGCTGTGCTGCCCGTCCAGTCTGCGGGCGACGGGAAACGGATGACTGCAAACAACTGGCATGAGAGGGCCCTCTCCGCGCAGACTACAGAGGAAGCCGTAGACTTCATCTATCGCTTCGTACAGCGTACGAGCGGCCGCCGCCCTCTGCCCGGCGCGCTCGCCCAGGAGGCGGAGGCGAAGCGGAGGTGGGCGGCTGCCATCCGAGAACTTGCACTTCTGCCGGATGTCCTGGTGCACGGCGACGTGCACGAAGAGAGCTTCCTGGTAGACCCGGCCACGCTGAAGATCACCGGCGTGCTCGACTGGGAAGTGGCCCGCATCGGCAATCCCCTCTGGGACTTCAACTTTGGCGAGTGGGGCCTGGGAATCTGCCGGTGGTTCGAGCACTTCCCCGCGCTGCGCCGCGCGATGTGGCGGCGCTACTTGGAGATCGCCGGGCTCTCGCTCTCCACGGTGGAGGGACTGCACGTGTTCTACACGTTGTGGGAGATGATCTGGATGGTCTTCAAGCGCAAGCACCAGCCGAGCATCGTCATCACCGGCACGGACTACCAGACGGCTGTGCGCATCTACCTGGACAAGCTGAGCGCCGCCACCACGGCTCTGACGTAGCAGGGGGGGCCGTATACCCATCGGACGGGAGTTCGAAGTGCCGAGTGGTCAGCGTGTCCGAATCGAACTGGCTAAGCCCCGACGAGTCGGGGCCGCCATCCCGGCCCGCCAAAGGCGGGCTTAGGGACCCGAGGAAATCAAGGCTCGAGAAACCCGCATAAATACTGGATTCTCTACCTTCGGACGGATTGGCACAAGTCCGAAGGATTCAGAGGAAGAGAGGCCCGAAGGGCCGTTTTGGGCGCTCAAAGGGGGCGGAAAAGGGGTGAGCCGTCCGAAGGTCTGTGCCGCAGAAAGAGGCGAGAATGAGGCTATTACACGCCAAAACCCGCCTCTCGGTGAGGCGGGTTTTCAGCGACAGAGAATGTTTCGATAAACAGAAGTGGTGGAGGGAATTGACCTGAAATCGAAATGACGGGGATTCGGGTTTCGATTTGAGAGTATCTCGGAGAGGGAACGCCTCTGGAATCGAAACGGGACACCACTCAATTTGGGCGCTAGATGTCAGTACCTCGCTGCCGGAGCCAGTCCTCTTCCTGCTTCTCCCTCTCCACGTCGTCGTCTACCCAGACCATCCACGGCTTGCGGCCGGGTACTTTGTGCGGCTTGCCGGGCCGATACCGCGGACAGTCTCGCGGGCCGTAGCAGTGCGTTTCGAAGCGCCACTTCTTCTTCGACGGGTTCCACTGGTCGATGGTCATCTCGGTCGCCATGACCAGGCCGAACGGGCACTGTTGGCAGCTCTTCGAGTATGTTCTGGCATCCAGTCGCCGGTGGCCTCTGGCCCGATACTCCGGAAACGGTGGAGCGATGCCACCATCTGGGTTCGCGGGAACATCCTGCTCCGCAGTACCCCTCTCCAGCAGGCGCAGGCCGCTCAACTTGTAGTGAGTCGCCCACTCCTGGCGCGGGTCAGCAACCGGCACCACCAGGCCGGCAATCTGGTCGCCAATACGAAAACGATGCCTCTCGTGAGTCTTGGGGCCGATGGCCACGCGTAGCTCGTCAACCTTCGTCTCATCTATTGTCCCATCCAAGACCAGCGTGTACCCCAAGTAGGCGTGGCTGATCTGGTCGAAGGAGCGCAGCAGCCGAATACGCGCCTTGACGGCTGCCACGATTCCAGTGAAGCTCTGCTTGACAGAAGGTTGTCTCCGCATGTGCGGTCACACATCCTCTAGTGTGGTAACGCGCAACGAGATGCTCTTCACTCCCCTCGCCTCGCAATGATAAGCATCCGTCTCGCCTCAGGCTGGAAGTCCGACATATTCAAGTCGGCGAAGGTGCGCTGCCATTCCAGCCCAGTGCGCGCTAGCATCTCGAGGACTTCCGGGTGGGTATACTCCCGAAGATCGAAGCTCTTGAGCCGTCGGCTCCAATCTCGCTCGACGATTGTGCGGTTCATCCGTAGCCGCTTGCTGTCCTCGCTCCAGATCCATTCTTCCAGCACCAGGCATCCGTCGTGCTCCAACCAGTCCCGCTGTCCCTGCCGAATGGCCTTTGCAAAGAACTCGCGATTCGGCAGGTCCAGGAGTAGCCGTCCCCCAGGACGTAGTGCCTTCCGAGCTGCGCGCAAAGCCTTCTCGTTTTCTTCGTCGGATTCGAAGTAGCCGAATGACGTGAACATGTTGATGACAACGTCGAACTCGGCCTCCCACAGCAGCTCGCGCATGTCGCAGCAGTGGAAGCGCGCGTCAACTCCCGCCTCATACGCCGTCTTCTTCGCAAGGACGAGCAGATACTCCGACAGATCCACGCCGCTCACCCTGAACTCGCGCTTCGTCAGCTCGACTGAATGGCGGCCCTGACCGCAGCAAAGATCAAGAATGCGATCGCCCGGCTTCAGTTCCAGTGTCTGGATGATGAAGTCGCATTCGGCCGGAGCGCGGTCGGCCTGCGCTCCCCCGCCGCGCAAATGGAACCGCATGTAGTCTTCGTCGAAGAACTGCTCATACCAAGGCATCATCAACCCCTTCCGGAACGAAGCTGGCAATGCATGAGAGTTACCTCAAACGGCAGGTGAGGAAAACGCTCGGAGCCGGTGGCAACAAAACCGCGCCTTTCGTACCATTCCCTCAACTCGACGTGATCGGAAACGATCCGCAGTTCAACCCCTTTGACGCCCATCTCCCTGGCCTTTGCCACCACTCGGTGTACCAAAGCGCTGCCGAAGCCTCGTTGCCGGTGTTCCGGGAGAACGGCCAGCCTCCGCAAATGACAGTTGTCTGCATCGCCCAACTCCAAAGCGACGCAGCCACAAGGCATGCCGTCGCTCTCCAGGATGAAGTACTTGATGTTCCTGGCGAGATCAGAGGCAACCCAATGGGCTTGGCAATTGGAAGGATGGGTAGGGCAGTTCTCAGCAGTCAGTTTGAACCGCTCGGCAACATCTCTGAAGGAGTTGCGAATCAGCCCCACTAGCCTATACTCCGGCCATTTCTTGAAGCAACGGATGGCGCAAGCGTGCGAGCACGTCTGTTTTTCGACGAAGGGCGTTTTTGCCCATGAGCGAGAAAATCCAGGCG
>Ga0307380_10006199_pt1 | contig 15739 bp, 9 predicted proteins | sample UN3MG_FD_202239 | JGI IMG/M metagenome (GOLD analysis project Ga0307380, IMG submission 202239) | Soil microbial communities from Risofladan, Vaasa, Finland - UN-3 | ecosystem: Environmental > Terrestrial > Soil > Coastal area > Acid sulfate soil | place: Finland: Risofladan, Vaasa | collected...
AGCTGGTCCGCGCCGCAGGGCCGCTGCTCCAGCTCATCGACGCACAGCGTGTTGTGCGCCAGCGTGGTGTGGTACCAGCGGCGATACAGCGGCAGCTCGTACCACACACTGCCGGGGTCGGGAATCAGCCGGTCGCCGAAGGCCCACAGGTCTATGTTCAGCTTGTCCGGGTGGCCGTGCGAGCGGTTCGGGCCGTAGTCCATCAGGAGGTTCACCGTGCCGCGCGGGTCGGTCAGCCGCAGGATGCCGTAGCCCACGCCGAAGAGGTTCACGCTGGTCCACTCGACGGGGGGGACCTCCCGGCCGGCGTCGAGGTCGTACAGCACCGAGACGGGGAACTGTTGGAACTTCGCGCCCAGGTGCGTGCCGGTCTGCTTGAGCACCAGCAGATATTTCGGGTCGCGGTAGCGGCGGTAGGCGAACTCGTAGAGAAACGACTCGCTGCCGATGATGGACCCGTGGCCGGAGTCGTGGATGGCGGGGGTCGTCATGTCCGGGTAGGAGTACTGAAGCGGCGAGTCGAACAGGCGCTTCAAGGCGCAGTCGCGGTAACGGTACATGTCGATGCCGTGGTGCCAGAGGACCTCCGCGTCGGTGATCAGCGCCTCCAGGGCCATGAACTGATAGCCCATCGCGCCCTCGGCCCACATGCCGTCGGCGTCGATGGCGCCGGGGCCGAAGTGCCGCAGGAACAGCCCGCCGGTGGGCTTGTCCTTGGTGCCGCGAAGGCCGTAGAAGGCGGTGTTGATGAGCGCCTGGTCGTCGGAGGCGTAGCCGGCCATCATCACGGCGCAGGTGGCGATGGCCGACCAGTTCGTCTCCGCCTCCAGCATGGCGTGGTTGCCGGCGATGAACAGGGCGGAGGCCTTCACCAGGTCGTCCTCGATGTGCTTGCGCTCGGCGTCGGTGATCGAGGGCAGGTCGTGGATCAGGTCGTATCCTCGGGCGACCTGGATCAGCCAGGTCGAGTCGCCCAGCCGCTGGTCGTAGCACTTGCCCGTGTCGTGGGTGAATCCCGGGCGATTGCCGGGGGCGTACCTGTCGTACACGTCGGCGTAGGCCAGCAGGAGCTTCTTGCAGAACTCGGCGTATTTCGCCTCGCCCGAGAGGGCATACACCGCTCCGAGGTTGGCGATGTCCAGCGCGAGCTGGTTGTGGATCGCGCCGTAGGTCGTCTCGCCGACCTCTGCCGCGCTGCTGAGGTGAAGCCACTTGCCGTCGGGGCCCTTCTTGGGCTGGGGGATGCCCGGCGGCTTGGTCATCCGCTCGTCCATGGCCCGCTTGAGGCCGGCGTACTGTGCCTGGAGTTCCTTGGAGGTCTTGAGCATCTGCTGGTAGTGGGCGATGTCGTCGGCGTCCCAGATAGTGCAGGGGTGGCCTTTGGTCACGCGAGGCTGGCCGACGACCTTGACCTCGCCCTGGGCGGCGGCGCCGGCCGTCGGTGCGATGTTCGCCGGCGAGGCCTTCGCCTGGTGCTCGCCCACGTCCTTCATCAACTCGGCCACGTTCGTGGTGCTCAGCACCCACAGCCGCGACCAGCCGCCCCAGTTCGGGCCCTTCTTCCCGTCCGGCAGCGTGCGGATGGGGTACTGGTCGGTCACAAGGATGCCGACCGTCTGCCCCTTGAGAGGCTTGTCCAGGTTCACGCGGATCGGCTTGCCGGGCGTCTCGGGAAGATCGGCGTGCTTGACCTTCGCGCCGTCGATGAAGATGTCGATCGCCTTCGGCTGCATCGTGCCGTGGTAGTCCAGGCCGACCACCTCGACGGCGTGGATCTCCACCGGGATCACTAGGCGGATGTCCACGCGGCCGCCGGTCATCGGCGTGCCGAAGATCGTGCCGCCGCCGCCGAGGTTGGCTGCCAGCGTGTTGTTGGGCGGCCAGTCCTTGTTGAACGGCGCGCCGGAGCCCTTGGCCGTCGCGCCCAGGCTCAGCAGCGAGACCTTGTAGAGCTTGGGTTCGTCCTGGGCTGCGGCGCCGGCTGCGATCAGCAGCACGGCGACCAGGGCGCTCAGAATCGGATTGCGGAATCGTGGATGCATTGGGTGTCTCCTAGGATTCATGCGCGTTAATGGCGGTTCGTTCTCGCATTCCGCGCGGCGGGGCTCCCGTCCCGCCGCGTTCGACCAGCGCCGACCATAGGTGGCGGGACGGGAGCCCCGCCACCCCTTTGCGAAGAGCAGGAAGGGATTCGCAGGCAGTTGCAGTTCATCCTTGTTCTTGGTGCTCTTTGTGTCCTCTGTGGTTCAGTGCTTCGGCAGTTGCTCGGTGTTCAGTGCCAGCAGGCAAAAGAGTTTCACGCCGTTGGCCGCCACGTCGTCGTTGAAATCGAACTGCGGCGTGTGCACGCCGGGGTAGTCCTGGCCCGGCGGGTGCATGCCGATGTTTATCATGCACCCCGGCACGCGCTGCTGGAAGTACGAAAAGTCCTCGGCGCCCATCGTCGGCGGCACCTCGACGACTCTGTCAGCCCCGACCACCTCGCGCGCCGTCTGGATGGCGTACCTGGCCGCCGCGGTGTCGTTACAGGTGACGGGATATCCCTCGCGGATTTCCACGTTGCCCTCGCAGCCCATGGCCGCCGCCGTCTGGCGGGTGATCTCCTCGATTCTGCGGTGCACCGTGGCGGCCACCTGGTCGTCGTAGGTGCGCACGGTGCCGCTCATCCGGACCGACGGAGGGATGATGTTGTCCTTCGTGCCGCCGTGAATCTGCCCGATGGTGACGACCGCCTGGTCCATTCCGCGGATGCTCCGGCTGACGACGGTCTGGAGGTTCATCACGACGGCCGCCGCCGCTACGATCGGGTCGCGCGCGGACTCCGGCCGGGCGGCGTGGCTGCCGCGGCCGACAATGTTGAAGTGGATCTCATCGGACCGCGCGCCGGACGGCCCGACGCAGACGCCGAAGCGGCCGGCCTGAACCTCGGCCTTGGCGTGCTGGGCGAACATCGCGCCGACCTCGACGCCGCCGACCTCGCGGCCCATCGCGCCAGCGTCGATCATCCGCTTGGCGCCCGCGCCGCCCTCCTCGGCCGGCTGGAAGAAGAGCTTCACCGGGCGCGGCAGTCGGTCGCGCATCCGCGCGAGGATCGTCGCGGCACCGACGAGCATGGCCGTGTTGCCGTCGTGGCCACAGGCGTGCATGAAGCCGGGAAAGCTCGACGCATAGGGCAGGCCCGTCTCCTCCTGGATCGGCAGTGCGTCCATGTCGGCCCGCATGCCGATCGCCTTCTCGCCGGCCTTCGACTCGTCCCGCGGCAGAATCCAGCCGACCACGCCCGTGGTGGCGACGACCTGGAACGGCACGCCGGCCGCCTGGAGCGCCTCCTGCACCCGGCCGCTTGCGTACGTTTCCTCGTAGCCCACCTGCGGGTGCGCGTGCAGATCGTGTCGCAGCTCGACGATGCCGGCCAGCTCCAACTGGACCAGCTTGTCGAGTTGGCTGCGAGTGTTCGAATCCATGGACTGCTTCCTTGCGCAATGTTCCGCGCCGCGAGAAGCGGGAGATGGTACCCGACCGCCGGGTGTTTTCAAAGCCCCCGGAGCCATGTCGTCCGCCGACTCGCATCGCGGCTCGGCCCGGACCCTCGCGCCCTTGCTCCGGCTGCGCGGCCGAGGTATCATGATTCCTGGCCATCTCCTGGGGAAACGTCATGTCCCAACCGCCTGAGAGGGTGCGAGAGAAGGCAGCCCGACCGCTCTGTTGCCGGGGCGTGGTCGCAACGGCTCTGGCGCTTGGCTTGGCGCTGCCGCTGTGCCCGGCTTCGGGGCAGGAGGCGGGTGACCAACCCCTGGCCGATAAGAACGCTCGCGTGGAACGCCTGGGGTTGCACGACGCCAACGCGTACGAGGACTTGGTTGCCGGTGAGGGCGGCTCGCACTTGGCGCAGGTGGTCAACAGAGGCGGAAAGGAATCGGTCGTTCTGAACGGTCGCTCTGGGCGTAGATACGACAGAATCCGTGGGCTGTGCTTCAGCCCCGGCGGCAATCACCTGGCCTACATCGCCTGGAACGGAGACCGCAAGTTCGTAGTTCTGGACGGGCGGGCCGGCCCGGAGTATGAAGACGTCAGCGTGCTTTCGTTCAGCCCCGACGGCAGACGCTTGGCGTACTATGCCCGAGCCGAAGGGAAACAGTGCGTGGTCCTGGACGGTCGGCCGGGGCCTGCTTTCGCCCGCGTCAGTTCCTTTGTCTTCAGCCGGGACGGCAACCACGTGGCGCATAGCGCTCGGAGCGGTGCCAAATGGTTCGTACTCGTGGACGGAAGGCCCGGTCCCAAATTCGATTCCGCCAGGGAGCCTGTTTTCAGTCCGGATGGGAGGCATCTCGCCTACATTGCGGGTAGGGACGGCAAGTCCATGTTGGTGCTGGATGGGCGGGCGGGGCCGCTGTACGACTGGGTTCAGCCCCCCCCCGTCTTCAGCCCGGACGGCCAGCACTTGGCCTATTGCGCGAAGGACGGCAACAAGGAGTTCGTCGTCTTGGACGGCAACGAAGGTCCCAAGTACGACCACACAATGTGGCTGAAGTTCAGTCCGGACAGCAGACGCCTGGCCTACCGTGTTATCGACAGGGATTTCTCCTTTATCGTTGTGGACGGCAACGAAGGCCCGAAGTACGCCGACGTGGAGTGGCCTCATTTCAGCGCCGGCGGGAAGCGATTTGCGTATGAGGGGCTATCGCGTCGGGGGTGGCACATGGTTGTGGACGGCCGGCCCGGCCAAGCCTGCGATAAGGTAATGGGACCTCTGTTCAGTCCGGACGGTACACGCAGCGCGTACTTGGGTGTGCGGGACAAGGTGGCCTTCATGGTGCTCGACGGCAACGCACACCCGCCCTATCAATGGCACGGAGTGCCCGTCTTCAGCGCCGATAGCGAGCACGTGGCGCACCGGGGGCGCCTGGGGCTTGCCTGGTTCATGGTTGTCGATGGTGAAGCGGGGCCGCCGTACGACGCGCTCACGCTGCCCTTCTTTAGCCCGGACTCAACACGGCTGCTCTATGGAGCCGGCCGGAAGGGCAAGATGTTCGTGGTGGTCAACGGGCGCGAGCAGCCGAAGTTCGATAAGGTTCTGATCCTCGCCGACAAGGCCGGTCGCGACAAATGGACTGGTCCCCTGTTCAGCGCGGATAGTCGAGTGGTGGCCTACGTGGCCCGCCTGGGTGAGAAATGGACAATGGTTGTGGGCGGCCGAATAGGCCCCAAGATGGACCGCATCATCCGCGAGAGCATCTTCCTTCACGCGGACGACACGCTGGAGTACCTGGCCATCAAGGGCGGCACGCTCTATCGAGTGAAGCAGAAATTGAAGGAATAGTAGGGCGTGCGGGCCTGCCGCGCGCGGGAGGCCCGGTGTAGCGGCGGCGCCCGGCAAACGTGGCAACGCGGAGCACTCGAGCCTACTGCTTTCCGCGTTTGTCAGCATCGAAGACCCGAGTGGTACGTGTCGCTGCCTCTCCAGCGGTCCGTTCGTGAGGCAGCATCTGTCCACAAGGCCAGTTCGCCCTTGACTAGGTCCTGATGGGTGAACGCGGTCCCCTCGCGCTGCAGCATGCTTCGGAGCGCTCTGAGGTGCTGCGGCTTCGGCCGAAGGAGAAACACCCGGCGGGCGGGGCGGCGTTGTACAATGAGCGACCGGGCTGCTCGTGCGGGCCGGTTTGATGCGATGGCCGAATGAACGCAAAGGACATTCAATGAGTCGATCGTGGGCAGTCGGACTGGTCGCGGCGCTGCTGGGCGCGCCCATGGCGATGGGTGATAGCCGCATTGGGTCGAAGGGCCAGGTCTTTGTTGAGGGCAACGCGGTGATCCCGCTGGCCGTCTGGGTGCAGCCGCAGTACCTATTCGAGTACCACAGGCAGCTTGGCATGAACTGCATCATCGCGCCGACCAGGGAGCGGGCTGAGTTTCGGTTGGCGCACGCCAGCCCGCTGGCGGCGGCCACGGCCACCGGCCTGGGCGTGGTTGGCTCGCCCCGCAGGGGGCAGCAGGCGAGCCGGTGCATGTGGGGCTACAACGTGGCGGTGGCGCGCCCGGGCAGCATGGACCGGCTCAAACGATCCATCCAGTGGGCCCGCCAGCGCGACCCCAACCGCTTCGTCATGTTCAACATCGACATCCACGAGTTCCTCGAGGGGCAGAGCCCGGAGTTCTTCGCCGAGGCCCTCAAGCACACCGACGCGGTGATCTCACACGTCTGGCCGGAGGTTCGCGACCCCAACCGTCCCAACATCCGCAACGTGGCCACCTTCGTGGATCTCGTCCGCAAACACTGCAAGGACCGACCAGGCGGAGAGGTGAGCATCTGGCCGGACATCAACCCGCACCGCTGGCACCGCAAAAACTCCGAGGGCGGCACGTGGTACCCCTCGCCCAGCCGCGCGGAACTGCGGTTCCAGATATGGCTGGCGCTGATCCACGGGGCCGACGGCGTGTGCTTCTTCCCCATCTCGTTTGACCCGTTCGTCTATGCGCAGATCCCCGCCCAGAACGAGGCGGAGCTTGCGTGGAACAGTAAGCTCATCCGCCGCATGACGCCGGCGCTGACGGCCGACGAGTCGCCTCTGAAGATCGAGGTGAGTTCCGACCGTAAGGACGGGATCGTCGACACGACAACCCGCCAGATCGGCGGCAAGCACTACGTGTTCGTGCTCAACGGCCAGCGCGAACCGCAGACGATGACGCTGAAAGTGGACGGACTGGGCACGAAGTGGCAGGTTCGGGATGCGGTTGAGGACAAGGCCGTCGCGGCCTCCGGCGGCGTGCTGAAGGTTCGCCTCGATGGTCTTGCTCTGCGGATCTGGGAGCTTCGCCCGGCACCGAAACCGGTTTCGTTGAAAGCGACCGCCAGGGAATGAGGCAGCAACTGCGCTCCAGAACGAAAGCCGACCCATAGCAATGGGCCGGCTTTGACATAACGGTATCCCCAACGCTGCGCCCCGGCGCCCCGGGACGGGATACGGGTCAAATCGCGCGAAGTCAGTCTTTGTGTTCTCTGTGCCCTCTGTGGTTCAGAACGAAAGCGACTCACCTCTGCGCGTGCGCATCCACCTCGGCGCGGACGGCGCGGATGTGCTCGGGCGTGGTGCCGCAGCAGCCACCTACGAACGTCGCGCCAGCCCTGATGAGCTTGGGGACGAACGAGGCGTATTCCTGCGGGCCCATGGGGAAGACGGTCTGGCCCTTGACGATCTGCGGCAGGCCGGCGTTTGGCTTGATCCAGATCGGCAGGTCGGTCGCCTCGCGCAGCAGGGCCGTCACCTTGACGTAGTTGTCCGGCCCGACGCCGCAGTTGGCGCCGACGGCGGCCGCGCCGGCGCGCCGGGCCAGTCTGGCCAGGTCCGCCGGCTTGTTGCCCATCATGGTCATCGTGCCGTCCGGTCCCGAGGCGAACGTCATGCAGGCCACCACCGGCACGTCGGTGGCCTTGCGGACTGCCTCCAGCGCCAGCGCCAGCTCGTCCAGCTCGTTGAACGTCTCCAGGACGATGGCGTCGGCGCCGCCCCAGGCGAGCGCCTCGGCCGACTCGGCGAAGGCCGCGGAGATGCGATCCCGGGGCACTTCGTCCATCATCACGATCCTGCCTGTCGGCCCGATGGAGGCGAAGACCTTGACCTCCTGTCCGGCGGCCTTCTTACTGATGCGGGCGCCGGCCTCCGCGAGCTGCGCAACACGGTCGGCCGCGCCGTGCGAGTCCAGCACGAAGCGGTTCGCCCCGAAGGTGTTGGTCAGGATGACGTCGCTGCCGGCCTGCACGTAGCTGCGGGCGACGGCCTCCACGTGCCCGGGGCTGTCAACGTTCCACAGCTCGGGCGCCACGCCGGCGGCCAGCCCGCGCTTCTGAAGCTCCGTGCCCCAGGCGCCGTCAAGCACGCGAACCTTGCTGGTCAAGCTCTGCCAGTCGAACGCCATGATCTCCGCCTTCTGACTACGTCAGTTTATCGCACCGCGCGTCGGCTGAGTCGATGACGCTTCGGTTGTTTCCAGTAGCTGCTTTCGATAGTGCTCCATGACCTTCTTCAGCTCGGGCTGATCGGGCTGGATCGCCAGCGACTTCTCCCAGGCGGCCACCGCCTCGGCCAGGAAGCGATTCTCTTCGGTGGCGCGGTGGAGCTCGATCAGCAGGCTGCCCAGGCTCGACCAGACGCCGGGATCGCCCGGGGCCAGCGCCGCCGCCCGCTTGGTGGCCACCACCGCCTGCCCGAAGCTGCCGATCCGCACCGAGGCGGCCGCGAAGTTCATGTGCGCCACCGGGTTGTTCGGTTCGATCTTGGCGGCCTCGGCGAAGGCCGCCACCGCGGCGTTCGGCTCGTCCATGTCCATGAGCACTTCCCCGAGCTTGGTGTGAGCATACGCCGCGCGCGGCGCGCGGGCAACCACCTGCCGCCACGCGTCGCGCGCCTCGGCCAGCTTGCCCTGGGCCGTGCACAGCGCCGCGAGGTTGTGCCACGCCTCCACGAAGTCCTCCTCCCTGGCCGTCACGCGGCGCAGCAGTGCGTGGGCCTCCGCCGTCTCGCCCGTGCGCGCAAGGGCGACCGCAAGGTTGAACATCGTGGTCGTATCCTCGGGCGCCAGTCGAAGTGCCTTCCTGTATGCGGCAGCGGCCTCGCCGTGTCTGCCGGCGGCTGTCAGGGCGACAGCCAACCCCTTGGCGGCGCGTGGGTCGTTCGGGTCCAGTTGGCAGGCCCGCCGGTAGCACAGCTCGGCCGCGTGGAAGTCCCCCCGCGCCATGGCCCTGTCGGCGGCCGCCACGTGGGCCGGCTGGTCTTCGGCCAGTTCCGCAAGGGCCTGCGAGGCAGCCGTCTGGATCGCACGGAGAATCCGCTGCCAGTTGCCGGGGGCCAACATCTCCCGGGCCCAGGCCGCCGGGTGCGCCGGGTGCCATGCTTCTACGTGCGGGGGAGAAGCATGCCCCACCGGGGCGTCCGTCCCGCTAACAGCGACGGGAGCAACGCGCCCGGCCGGCATCGACGAGGCGCCCCGGCTGGGCGGGGGCGTCGCCTTCTTCCGGCAGCCCGGCGAGCAAAGCCAGCCCGCCAGCAGGACCGTCAGGGCAAGCTGTGGCGCTCTGGTAAGAGGCACGGAGGCATTGTAGCGCGCCGGCGCTCGGCAGCGGGTGCGAGTTTCTCTGCGATTGAGAGAGGAGAGTTGTTGATCGTCTTCGGCACGGGGGTAGAATCGCGCCTCTTGTGTTGGCAGGTTGACGCCCCGGCAATGCGGCCGGACGCGCCGGCGCTGCTGGTGGCCAATGCCCTGGCGCCGCAAAACATACGACGAGCTTCCCGCCCTGAGCGTACGGAGGCACGAACTCCGCCGCTCGCTCCGACTGACGACCGTCGCCTGGATGCTGGGCGTTGTGTGGATGGCCTGCGTAATGGGCAGCCAGGTCAACCTCTACGCCCGCATGCTGGGCTTCTCCGATTTCGAGTTCGGCGTGCTGGGTGCCTTGCCCTTCGTCGGCACGCTCGGGCAGCTCGTGGCCGCCGTTCTGATCGAGCGGACAGGCCTGAAGAAGTACCAGTTCCTCTTCTGCGGGACCATTCACCGTCTTATGTGGCTGGCGATTGCGGCGGTGCCCCTGGTGCTGCCGATCCCCTCCAAGCTGGCCGTCTGGACCATGCTGATGATGTTCGTGATGAGTTCCTTCATGGCCCACCTGGCGTCGACGGCCTGGCTGACGTGGATGGGGGACTTGATCCCCCGGCAGGTGCGGGGGCGATACTTCGCCAACCGGATGCTGTTCACGCGGCCGATCCTCATCGCGGTTGCCATCGCGGTCGGACTCGTGCTGGACTGGGCGAGCGTGCCGGGGGCTCCGGTGACGGGCGCGGCCCAGCCGAAGCTCCTGTGGGTGCTCTGCGGCATCTTCGCGGTCGCTGCGCTGTTCGGGGTGGGGGACATCCTGGTCTTCCACAAGGTTCGCGAGGTGCTGCCGAGCCTGGACGAGGACCGCCTGTTGTCGGCGGGGATCGACGGCCTCAGGTCGGCGGTGCGGCAGCTCGTGGTCGAGCCGCTCAAGAACCGCGTGTTCGTGCACTATGTGTGCTATGGGGCTACGATCACCTTCGCCCTGACCTGCTCGGCCCAGTTCATCTGGCGAAACGCGCTGGAGTATCTGGAGTTCAGCAAGCTCACCACCCAGATCCTGCTGCTGGTGGTTTCTCCGATCATGGGCGTGGTCGGGGTGAAGACGTGGGGCGCGCTTGTGGACCGATGGGGCCGGCGTCCGGTGATGATCCTCTCGACGTTCCTGGCGGTGCTGTCGATCTCGCCGTGGCTGTTCGCCAAGCCCCACATGCCGGCCCCGGCGTTCGTTTCGGATTCGATCAACGCGGTGCTGCAGGCCGTGGGGTCGGTGTTCGGTCGGTCGGACTGGGCCCGCGTGAGCGCGGACATGGGTTTGGGCACGATCCTGATCGTGCTGCCGGCGCCCTTGATCGGCGGAATAGCCGGCACGGGGATCGGGCTGGCACAGATGAGCGTGATTCTGGGCTTCGCCGACGGACATGGGCGCAGCAAGTACATGGCGGCCGCTGCCGTGATGATCGGCGTAGGGGGGATGCTGGGCGGCCTGGCCGGCGGGGTCGTGGCGCAGGTGCTGAGGCATCTTCAGCAGACGCCCATTGAGCTGGGTCCGCTGGCGTGGACGAACTGGCACATCGTGTTTCTCGTGTCCATCGTGTTTCGCATCGCGTCGCTGCTGTGGCTGGTGAACATGCCGGACCCGGGCTCGAGGCCGGTGCGCCACCTGGCGCGAGTGATGGGGGGGCACATCTCCAACGCGGTGGTGAACCGGCTGTTCTTCCCGCTGCGGGTATTCGGCTGGGGGCGCGGCGGCAATCGTCGGCAGCGGCGCCGCACGAAAGAGTGATCGTCGCGACGGCTACCCGCGTGGAGATCACCGGCGTCGGTGCCGGACTCCGGGCTGCTGGGAGCAGGTGGCTGGGCGAGTGCCCACAGCCCGCTGGGGGCTGAGACCGCTTGGGCGCAGCATTTTGGGGGCTTGGCGGCGTGGGCACAGTGCCGAGGGGATGGCGGGTATGGCGAGGGTCTGACATGCCGAGGGGCGGGAGGGGCAAAAAAAGTTCACTTCCCGCCGGATTCTGCTTGCGATGCTTGCTCGTTTTGAACATTGTATTATTTGTAAAATGTAAATGGTTAAGTGAGCCGACGCTGGTGCACCGCTGCTTGGCAATTCGGGATCTCCTTGAATGGGCGAATCAGATGACAGTGCACGACCCCACCAAGCCGGCGATGCCTCGCTCCCACGTGGCTCTTGGTCCGCTCAACGCGCCGGCTTGGCGCCCACTCCTCTGCTGGCAGGCCGACGCCGCGGGCGTGGAGTCCCTCCCAAGCTGTACCGCATCGGTGAAGTCGCCGGCCATACCGGTGTGAGCCGCCAGACCATCCACAACTACACGACTATGGGCCTGCTTCAGGAGTTCAAGTGGACCGATGGCGGCCACCGTCTCTACGACGTGTCGGTCTTCAGGCGGCTGGATGTGATCCTGGAGCTGAGAGCCCGGCGCGTTCCGCTTGAGCGCATACGCCGGCGTTTGGCACGGATGGACGGATCCGCATGACGTGACTGGCCACAGGTCAAGGAGGACCGGGCCAATGAAGTTCGCAACATACTGGCTGGGACATCTCAAGGCGCGGGTCGGCCGGCTGAGTGTGCGGACCTTGGCGGCCGTATCGATTGCGACGCTGGCTGTGGTCGGGGGTGCCGCCTGGCTCATCGTTGACGCCTCAGCGCCCGAGCCGCTGGCCGCGGTCTCAACGGGCCTGTCCGACGAGCAGCTCGATGAGGCCCGCGACGCCCTGACCGGGCGGGGGATTCACGCCGAAACACGCTCCGGCCGTCTGCTGGTGCCAGAGCCTCGCCTCCAGGAAAGCCGGCAGGTCCTTGACGAGCTGGGCCTGGCGGCAGGGGACGCGGAGCCCGCCTTCGAACGCCTCAGCGATAGCGATAGCATCTGGAGCACGCAGTCCCAACTCGCCAAGCGATGGCAGGCCGCCAAGATGGCCTCGCTGGGCCGGCTCATTCGCAGGTTTCCGGCGGTGCGCTCAGCCACGGTGATCCTGGCCGAAGGGACTCACCAGCGGCTCATCGGGCAGGGGCGGGCGCCAACCGCATCCGTCGCCGTGGAGCTGAGCCCCGGCCAACGGATGACGGACGAGCTGGCGGCCGCCATCGCCGACCTGGTTGCCGGCAGCGTTGCGGGAATGCGGAGGCACGACGTCCGGATCGTGGACAGCACCGGCCGGAGCCACCGCCTGCCGGAGGACGACTTCGCGGGCAACCGGGCCCTTCGCGAGATATCCGCGGCCGAGACTTACTTAAGGAGCAAGATACGCCGCGGCATCCGGCACGTCGCCGAGCCGATTATCGAGGTCGAGGTCAATGCGCAGACCGTCCCGCCGAGCTGCCGTCGGGCTTGGGTGTCTGTGCCGCTGAGCTACCTGCGGGCGGCCGCCAGGGCAGAGGCCTCCAACCGCGGCGGGTCGCGCTTGGAGCCTCCGTCGGCGGGCGGCGCGGAGCCGACGGCGGCCGAACTCGAGTCTGCCGCCGCGCGCTGCCAGGAGCGAATCCGCGCGATGGTCGTGCTGGCACTCGGAGGTGACGGCGCGCCGGACGTGCGGGTGAACTGGCACCAGGACGTTGCCCTGGGCGGGACGGAGGCGGCGCGCACAGGCGCACCGGCGCAGGCGGCCGGCAGCTTCGGGCTGATTGCCACGGCGTGCGCGGCCGGCTGCGCTGCGTTGGCCTGCGGGGCGCTGCTGGTGAGCCATTGGCGCAGGCGTCGATTGGCGCGAGCGGCCCGCGAGGGCGCCGAGCCCGGCGAGGCGGCCCCTGCCGGGGGAGCGCTGGGGATGCTCCAGTACGCCGCTTCCCAGGACATCCTGGAGTTTGTCAAAGATGAGCACCCGCAGACCATCGCCGTGGTCTTGTCGTCCCTGGACTGCGACCGGGCAGCAGCGGTGCTTGCCGGGCTGCCGCAGGACGTGCAGCTCGAGGTCTCCCGCCGCATCGCCGGCATGGATCGGCTCGACCCGCAGATGCTCCGTGAGGTCAACCACACGCTGGCGGGGCGACTGGCCGGGCTGAACCTCCGCAGCCAGCCCCGGATCGGCGGCGTCAGGAAGCTCGCCGAGCTGCTGCACCGGGCCGGGCCGCCCACCGAAGACCGTGTGATGCAGTCACTGAATGAGGCCGCGCCGGACGCGGCCAGCCCGGCCGCGCACGAGACCTTCGCGTTCGAGGACATTGAACTTCTGGATAGCCGGCGGCTGGGTGCGGCGCTGGAGTCGATGGACACCCGGCGGCTGGCGGTGGCCCTGCGGACGGCCTCCAAGCCGCTGTCGGACAAGGTGCTTTCGTGCCTTTCCCGGCGTGCGGCGGGGCGGCTGCGCAGGCAGATGGAGCGGATCGGGCCGGTCAGGCTCAGCGAGGTAGAGGCCGCACAGCAGCACGTCGTGGACGAGCTCATGCAGGCGGAGGCCGGCAGCTACGTCCGCTCCGCCGGCAGCGAGGTGATGGCCTAGCGAGAGGTGAGATGAGGCGCGTAATCAAAGCCGAAGCGATGCGGGGCCCTGGGGCGAATGCCCCGATGCCTCTGGACCTGACGGACGTCGGCGCCGAGGCCCGCCGCGCGTTGGCCGACGCACGCGCCAAGGCCCAGCAGTTGGTCGCCGAGGCCCAGGACGAGGCGGTGGCCGTCCTCCGGGAGGCCCAGCAGCGGGGCTATCAGGAAGGGCTGACCCGCGGGCGGGCCGAGGGCCTGGCCGCCGGCCGCAGCGACGCCGAGCAGCAGGCGGGCGCCAGCCTTGCGAGCGACACGGCCGAGCTAACGAGCTTAGCTCGCAAGGTCGTGGACGAGCTGGCGGCCGGCCGAGCGAACCTTCTGGAGCAGGGGCGGGCCGAGCTGCTGAACCTCGCCATCGAGATTGCGGAGAAGATCGTCGCCCAGGTGGCGGAGGCGGACATCGAGGCGGCCGCCGCCAACCTGGCCAAGGTGCTGGAGCTGGCCGACGGCGCCGCCGACATCGTGGTGAAGGTGAACCCCGACCAGCTTCAGCAGCTTCAGAGGCGCCTGCCCGACCTCCTGGAGCTGCTGCGCGTGGGCGGCCGGGTTTCGCTTCTGGGCGACGCGCGGATTTCGCGCGGGGGCGCGCGGCTGCTCGGCCGTCACGGCGAAATCGACGCCACGATCGAGACACAGCTTGCCAACGTGGTGGAGGCGCTTCTCGGCCCGAAGGCCGCAGCCGCTTCCCACGCGGATCAGATCGCAGCGCCGCAATGCGAGCCGTCATGTGATGAACGCATTTGAGACCTATCGCCGGATACTGCAAGACGTCCAGCCCGTCGGCGTGACCGGACGGGTGCGGGGCGTTCGCGGCCTGACGGCGACGGTGAGCGACTTTCCGGTGCCGATAGGGGCCGCCTGCCGCATCATGCGGTCCGGCCGCGGAGTGGACGGCCGGGTCATCGGCTTCACCGGCGACGAGACGCTGGTGATGCCCCTCGGGGCGATTGCGGGCATCTGCCGGGGCGACCGCGTGATCCTGCGGTCGTCGGAGCAGGCAGTGGGCGTCGGCCACGCGATGCTCGGCAGGATACTCAACGGCCGCGGCGAGCCCGTGGACGGCCGGGGCGCCTATGCGATTGAGGCCCGCGTGCCGATCTGGCCGCCGCCGATCTCGCCGCTTGGTCGGCGGCGGATCACCGCGCCGCTGGCGACCGGCATCCGCGCGATCGACGCCCTGCTGACGGTGGGGCGCGGCCAGCGGATGGGCATCTTCTCCGGCTCGGGCGTGGGCAAGAGCGTGATGCTGGGGATGATCGGGCGGCACACGTCGGCGGACGTGGCCGTCATCGCGCTGATCGGCGAGCGCGGGCGCGAGGTCCGCGACTTCATCGAGCGCGACCTGGGTCCGGCGGGCCTGCGCAGGTCGGTCGTGGTGGCGTCCACCGGCGATGAGCCGCCGCTGATGCGGGTGCAGGCGGCCGCCGTGGCGACGGCGGCGGCCGAGTACTTCCGCGACCGCGGGTGCGACGTGCTGCTGCTGATGGATTCGCTGACGCGCCTGGCGGTGGCGCAGCGCACGGTCGGGCTGGCGGCGGGAGAGCCGCCGACCACTAAGGGCTTCACGCCCAGCGTCTTCAACCTGATTCCCCAGCTCCTGGAGCGGAGCGGACGAACCGCCGGGGGGTCGATCACCGGCTTCTACGCCGTACTGGTCGAGGGCGACGACATGTCCGAGCCGGTCAGCGACGCGGTCCGCTCAGTCACGGACGGGCACGTTTACCTCTCGCGGGCCCTGTTCAACCAGGGCCACTACCCGGCCGTCGACGTGCTCGGGAGCATCTCGCGCGTCATGGTGGACGTCACCTCCGACGAACACCGCCGCGCCGCCCGCGAGGTACAGAGGCTCGTCGCCGCGTACGCCGAGATACAGGACCTTATCAACGTCGGGGCCTACAAGCCCGGCGCAAACCCCGATTCCGACCTGGCCGTCCAGGCAATGCCGATGATCCGCCGCTTCCTCGGCCAGGGCATCCGAGAACAGTCGTCGTTCGATCAGACGCAGCAGGGCCTACACGAACTTAACGGGCAGATCGAGCGCCTGAGCCGCAGCCTGCGCCGCAATCCGCCGGCCCGGCTGCCGGTCGCATCGTAAGAAAGCGAACGCATGTCGCGCAAGAGGGAGAAGCGATCGAGGATGCTGCTGAGGC
>Ga0307380_10006201_pt1 | contig 15736 bp, 9 predicted proteins | sample UN3MG_FD_202239 | JGI IMG/M metagenome (GOLD analysis project Ga0307380, IMG submission 202239) | Soil microbial communities from Risofladan, Vaasa, Finland - UN-3 | ecosystem: Environmental > Terrestrial > Soil > Coastal area > Acid sulfate soil | place: Finland: Risofladan, Vaasa | collected...
CCGCGGCCGTGCCGGCCGCGGCTAAACGATGGCGCGCGGGCTTTGGTCGTTTAGCCGTCGCCGGTACGGCGACGTGGGCGGGCGCCGATGCCAGCGCGCCGGGCCACGCGGGCGTGCCGGCCGCGGTTAAACGACGGCGCAGGGGTTGGCGGGCGACCCAAGCGGCACCAGGTCCGACACCAGCAGCGATACGGCCCCGAAGTGGTCTTCCACCGTGCCGGTCACGCGGTACGGGCCGCGCGTGGTGATGCGGTCGCCCAGACGCTGGTAGGCGTTGGGCAAGAGGACGGCCTCGACGACGCCGGTTTCGTCCTCGAGGCTGATGAACTTCATGAACTCGCCGGTCTTGGTGCGAGCCCGCCGCTCGGCAAACAGGACGCCCGCCACGGTGACCTCGGTGCCGAGATGGTTCGGCAGGTCGGTCATGCGGCAGGTTGGGATAGCCCGACGCTTCCGCGTCGGGCTCGATGTCGCGGGGCCCGGCAGCGGGGCCGAGGGGGGCGACTCGGTAAGGCGGCGGTAGACGGCCATCGGGTTGGCCGAGGGCGTCATGCCGAGCAGGTGGTCCTCGAGTTCGAGTTTCCGCAGGGGCCCGTAATCCTCCAGGTCGGGGCAGGGGGCGGAAGCGGCTGCGCCGTCGAAGAGCGGTGCCCCCGCCGGTCGCCCGCCGGCCAGGGCATGGACCTGCCAGAGCGCCGCCGGCCGGTTGACCGCGATCGAATCCAGTGCCCCCGTCAGGGCGAGGTTCTCGGCCTCCTCGCGCGCCAGGTGCACGCGGGCCAGCAGGTCGGCCGCCGACCGGTACGGCCCGCCCGATTCGCGCGACGCCACGATGGCCTGCATCGCCCGCTGCGACAGCCCCCGCACGTCCATCAGGCCCACGCGCACGCCGACGCGGCGGCCGGGGGCAGCGGCCGTCGCGACCCATTCGGTCGACGGCTCGACGGCGGAGGCGTTGACGTCGGGCCCGAGGATGGGGCACCCGTGCCGGCGGGCGTCCTCGATGTACGTCCGCCGCTCGTAGTACCCGGCCTGGTTGGCCAGGACGGCGGCGGCGAACTCCGCCGGCCAGCGGGCCCGCAGGCACACCGCCCGGTAGGCGATCTCGCCGTAGGTTGCGGCGTGGGCCTTGCAGTAGGAGTAGGCGGCGAACTGGGCCACGCGGTCCCAGAGGGTCTCGGCGTCGGTGCGGCGGGCGCCGCGGGCGATGGCGCCGCGGACGAACCGCGTCCGCCAGGCCTCGATGGCCGCCGGCGGCGCGCCCTTCGCCAGGTCTTTGCGCAGACGGTCGCCCTCGGCCAGGGTGAACCCGGCGGCCGCATGGGCCACCCGGATGACGTCTTCCTGGTAGAGCATGATGCCGTAGGTGTCGCCCAGGACGTCGCGCAGGGCCGGGTGCAGGTACTCGGCCGGCTCCAGGCCGCGCCGGCGGCGGACGAACCGTTCCTTCATGCCGCTGGAGGCCGGCCCGGGGCGGATGAGCGACAGGCCCAGGATGACGTCCATGCGCCGCCGCGCGCCCATCATCTTCAGCAGGTTCCGCATGCCGGGCGACTCGATCTGGAAACACCCGAACGTGTCGCCCCGGGCCAGCAGGTCGGCGGCCGCCGGGTCACCGTCGGCCAGGGCTTCGGGGTCGACGCGGACGCCGTGGTTCTTCTCGATCTCGCGGACCGCGGTGGCCAGGATCGAGATCGACCGCTGGGCCAGCAGGTCCATCTTCACCAGGCCCATGGCCTCGACGGCGTCGGCCTCGTATTGGGTGATGACGATGCCTTTCGCGGCCACCTGGAGCGGCAGGTAATCGGTCAGCGGCCGGTCGGCGATCACGAGGCCCCCCACGTGCACGCTCAGGTGCCGCGGGAAACCGTCGAGGACGGCGGCCACCTCCAGCACCCGCGCGATGTCTTCCCGCTCGAGGGGAAAGTCGCGCAACTCGGGGAACGAGACGACCGCGTCGGGGATGCCGGCGGCCGAGTAGTACGGCAGCCGGCGCGACAGGCGGTCGACCTCCTCGGGCGGCAGGCCGTGGGCCTTGGCCACCTCGCGGAACGCGCTCTTGGCCTGAAAACTCTGGTGCGTCGAGATCATGGCCACGCGCGCCGACCCGTGCGTCTCGTACACGTGCCGGATGACGCGGTCGCGCGACCGCCAGCAGATGTCGATGTCGATGTCGGGGCAGTCGGCCCGTTCGAGGTTCAGGAACCGCTCGAACAGCAGGCCGTACCGCAACGGGTCCACGCCCGACAGGCCCAGGGCGTACGCCACCAGGCTGCCGGCCGCCGAGCCGCGCGCCACGCACGGGATGCCCTGGCCCCGCGTCCACGCCACGATCTCGTGCAGGATGAGAAAGTAGTCGGCGAAGCCGAGGCGGTCGATGACGGCCAACTCGTTTTCGAGGCGGCCGACGGCCTCCGGTCGCAGCGGCCGGTAGCGGGTCTTCAGGCCCGCGAAGGCGAGTTTCGCCAAGTGCGAGTACGGCGTCTCGCCGGCCGGTATCGCGGCACGCGGAAACACGGGCCGGCCCAGCACGAGGTCCAGCCGGCAGTCGGCCGCGATGCGGACCGTGTTCGCCACCGCCTCGGGCCACCGACGGAACCGCGCGGCCATCGCCTCGGGGCCCGCCAGAATGGCCTTCGGGTGGGCGAGTTGGCCTCGTGGCACGTCGGCCACGGTCGAGAGCATGGCGATGGCCCGTAGCGTCCGGTGGGCGGCGAACCGGCCCGGCGCGTGAAACGCCACGGCCCCCCCGGCGACCAGCGGAATCTGCCGCCGACCCGCCGCGCGCGCGAGGCCGTCGGTCCGAAGACGCGTCGACCGGTCGCCGAACTCCTCCACCAGCGCGAAGAGCCGCCCCTGGGGCAGACGCCCGGCCAGGTCGGCCAGCAGCCGGGCATCGGGCACGAGGACGTAGACGTCGGCGTGGTCGGCGGCGATGGCGTCGGCCAGGCCGAAATCGGCGTTCAGGTGCCGGGCGGTCGTCAGGCGACACAGCGTCCGGTACCCCTCGATGTTGCGGGCCAGCAGGACGGCCCGGTCGCCGCGCGGCGACCGGTCGCCGTTGCGCGTCGCCGGTTGGCTGTCATTCTGAGCGAGCGTAGCGAGCGAAGAATCTCGCCGTGGTCGTTGTCTTTTCGCTGTTCCCACGGCGAGGCCCTTCGCTTCGCTCAGGGTGACAGCAGGGAGGCGTTGGGACGGGCGCGGCGGGTACGGGGACCCGCCGCGCACGATGTCATCGCGATCACCGCCGTCGCGGTCACTGTCATCGCGGCCGCCGGCATCGCGCGCGTGGCCGGGTTGTGAGAGTTCGACGCCCAGGATGGGCGTAAGGCCCGCCTCGCGGCACTTCCGGTAGAACGCGACGGAACCGTAAAGGCCGTTGCGGTCGGTCAGCGCCAGGTCGCGGTACCCCAGGGCGCGGGCGGCCTGGATGAGTTCGTCGAGTCGGCTGGCGCCGTAGAGGTGCGAATGCTCGCTCCGCACGTGCAGGTGAACGAAGCCGCTCGATGGGCGGCGCGTGGTGGTCATGGCGTTGAAGCCTCGTCATTACAGCGTTTTAAGATTGCGTATTCACACGACCACTTGGGCGCGGTGGGTCCCCGTACCCACCGCGCCAACTTGCAGTCGGACCTCGAGCGCGGCGGGTGCGGGGACCCGCCGCGCAAACACGCAATGTTAAACTGCTCTAGCCCCCCGTGAATACACTGGGGGCATGCGCTGAGGACCACGGCTCGCCCGAGGCGAGCCGTGGCACAGGCGCGTATCCGCCGCGCCGCCCCGGGTGTATTCACCCGGGGCTAAGCGCGTAGCGCTGGGGCCATGCCCCAGCGCCAACACCCGGCCGGGCATGGCCCGGCCGCTACGGTCCTGTCGCAACAAGCCCGTAGCGGCGACGGGCCGGCCGTTTACCGCGACAGGCACGCGGTCCGCAGGCGGAAGCCGTGGGCGTCGCGCTCGTGCGTCTGGATGAGTTCAATGGCGCGGCCGGTCACCAGGGCGCTGAAACCGAATCGGTCGCGGACGCCGTCGATGCTGCGGTAGAAGCGTGTGCGCCGGTCGTACCCGGCCTCGCCGAAGAGGCCCAGTTGCCGGCCGGCCGGGGCGAAGTGCGACAGGCTCGCACCCACCAGCCGCACGCTGACCCGCCGCGTGTGAATCCGGTCGAACAGGTCGGCCGCCACCGGCCAGAAATCGTCGTCGTGGTCCGAGAGGGTGGGCAGGGTGCGGCTGCGGCTCTCGGTCCGGAAGTCGGCGTACCGGACCTTGACGGCGACGGTGCGGGCCAGCAGGCCGAGGCTCCGCAGTTGGCGGCACGCCCGCTCCAGCAGGTACGAGAGCATGGCCCGGAGGTGGGCGCGGTCGACGAGGTTGGTCTCGAAGGTGGTCTCGCGGCTGATGGACTTGGGGTCGCCGCCGCCGGCCGTGACGGGCGTCGGGTCGATGCCGCGCGCCCGCTCCACCAGCACGCGGCCCGACGGGCCGAAGTGCTCGACGAGCATCGACTCGGGGATGCGGGCCAGGTCGCCGATGTGCCGCAGGTTGTACTGGGCCAGGCGGTCGGCGGTCCGGGGTCCGATGCCGGGGAGTTCGCCGAGGGGCAGGGGGGCGAGGAACGCGGCCTCGTACCCCGGGCAAATCCACGCCACGCCGTTCGGCTTGGCGTACGAACAGGCCGTCTTGGCGATGAGCCGGTTGGCGCCCGCGCCGATCGTCACGGCCAGGTCGAGTTCGCGCCGGATGGTGCGCTGAAGATGGTCGGCCACCTGGAGCGGCCAGGCGGGGCCGGGCCGGGCGATGCCCAGCGTCTGGAAGAGTCGCCGGCAGCCCGTCACGTTCAGGTACGCCTCGTCGAGCGACGTCGGCTCGACCAGGGGCGTGTGCCGGCGGCAGACGTCCATCATGGCCCGCGAGAACCGGGCGTAGGCGTGGAAGTCGCCCCGCAGAAACGCGGCGTCGGGGCAGAGGCGGTGGGCCTCGCGGATCGGCATGGCCGTCCGCACGCCGCGCGCCCGGGCCTCGTAACTGGCGCTGGCGACCACGCTGCGGTCGGTCACCAGGCCGCCGACGATGACCGGGCGGCCGCGAAGTTCCGGATGCAGGATCTGTTCGACCTGCGGGAAGAACGCGTCGATGTCCACGAGCAGGATGACCGGGTACGGGTGTGGATGGTCCATGAGTCGCGTCGGCCCTCGGACGGCGTCGTTTGTCCTCTTCCACCATACCCTAACGCTTACCTAACGTCCAGTGGAATATCGGCTTTTTCTGGCCGGAAAATGAGGTTTTTTTGGTCCGCCCGACCCTACCGCCGATGGGGGACCGCCGGACGTCCGACCCCTACGGGGGGTGCCTTTCTTACGGCGGCGTCGCCAGCCAAAATCCTGGCGGCGGACCCGCGCGGGCCATCCCGCGGGCGTGACGGATCTTCCTGGCACCACAAAACGGCTGTCATTTCGAGCGAGCGAAGAAGAGTCGAGAAATCTCGCCGTGGTCGTTGCCGTTCGGCGGTTTCCACGGCGAGACCCCTCGACTTCGCTCGGAGTGACAACGAAAAACGGCCCCGCCAGAATCCGCAGTCACACCCTGATGTGCCGCGCGGCAGGTTGACTTGTGTCCCAACGTGGGGTATAGTGTAGTGTGAACAGACGCCCAGTGGGGGCGACTGGATTCGACGGGGCTTTAGAGGGTCTGGAGTGGCGCGAAGAGGTTGTCGGCCACCTCTTAAAACTGCCGGCACAATTTAAATGCCAACACTGGCATGCAAATGGCTGCCTAATAGCGGGTAGTCACGTCCTCCCGGGTTCGTCCGTGGGCTCGGATGAGGACGTCACAGGCGCGGGCTGGCCGGCTAGTCGACCGGGTGCGACGCCGGCGAGATTCCAGTCCCGGTTGGGTCCATGCGTAGCCTGTCGGTTGGCGCCGCGAGGACCGAGATCGAAATAACCGACTACTCGCGTAGAGGCTCCAGGTCACGGGCATCCGGACGTGGGTTCGATTCCCACCGCCTCCACCAAATCCATATGTCTAACCACCGGGAGCGGGCACAGACGCGCTCCGCCGCCACCCGCCCCCAGGCCACCGCTGTCCATGAGTAGCGGGTCAGTCGCTCTCCCACAACCAGAGTTCGCTGACAACGATGTTGGGCTGGCCCTCGTTGCGGACCTCGATCCGCATCGTGCCGTCGGCGTGGACCTTGGCAGGCAGGGCCACGGTGAGTTCCTGCGGGGGGTTCTGCCCGTTCTGCCAGGAGGGGATGGCTGTCGGCTCGACCAGCCGCGTCTCCTGCTCGCCCGAGCCGGTCAGTGCCCACACCGATCCCTTGCGGGTGTCGTGATCGACGTCCCACCAGGCCAGGCCGACCTGATAGGTCTTGCCCGCCTTCAGACCGGTCGCCTGGAAGACCACCTTGTCCTCCCAGTAGAAGCACGTGACGTACCGCGGCGCGACCGTTCCCGTCGCGACGGACCAGATGTGCGGGCGCCCCTGTTCCAGGCGCAGGCGGGGGCCGCCCTTGGCGCCGTCCTCGCCGTCCGGGCCGCAATCGAGATAGCAGGCCAGGTGGAAACCCTTGGGGGCGCCCTTGGCGAGTTCTTTCCGGGTGGCCTCGCTGCGCGCCGGGTCGCGCTGGAGGTTCTGGCCGAGACTGGCCGGCGCGAGGGCCGTGGCGTTGAGGACCGCCTGGATCTTTCGCTGCACTCCGGCGTCGGGGGCGATCTGCGCGAGTTCCTTCATGGCCTCGCGGACCGCGGCGGGCTGACTCCGTGCCAGGGCCTCGGCGACTTTGAGGGTGGCCAGGACGCCCTCGGCGCGGACCTCGGTGTCCTGGGCCATCGCCAGGCCCATCTGGAGGGCGGCGGCGTCTTTCACGCCGGCCAGCGTGCCCAGGACGAGCCGCTTGGTCTCGGCCGACTTGGCCATCTGGCGTGCCTGGTCGATCATCTTCAACTGGCCTTTCGGATCGCTCTTGTTCTGGTCGGCCAGGCGGAGAAAGCCCCGGAAGGCGAGGATGCGGTAGTTGGCCTGGGGTGCAGACGTCGCCAGGTCGAGGAGGTCTTTCCCGGCGGACAGGTCGGGCCAGTCGGTCATGGCGCGGATGGCGGCGTCCTGGAGCGCGGGGTCGCTCAGGGCGGCGCGGACGGTCTGAAGCGCTTTGGGTCCGCCTATTCCCCGCAGGACCCGCAGTAGCGAGCCCTTGAACTCCGGCCCTCCGGCCGCCATCCGAGCGACGCACCTGTCGACGCAGGCGTCCGGGTGTTCGGACCTGGCGACGGCGAGCGCCGTCGCCCGTTCGGCCGTGTCGCGCTCCTGTGCCCCTTGCGCCTCGGCCAGCAGGTCCAGCAGGGCCGGCAGGTCGGCCTCGCCCGCCAGGTCGCGGATCGTCCGCAGCGCGGCCAGGCGAAGCGGCGGCTCGGTAGCCTTGGCCGCCTTCAGCAACGCCGGCATCGCGGAGGCCAAGGCGCGGCGCTGCGCCAACCGGACGCCGAGAAGACGCCGGCCGACCTCGGGCCCATCCACCATGCCGAGGATCTCGGCCCCGACCTCCTTGCCAGGCAGGCCCAGCAGGGCGTTCTGGGCGGCCGAGGCGACCTCGGCATCGGCGTCCCCGGCGGCCGTGGCAAGGACAGGCACGGCCTGGGCGTCGGCCAACCGGGCCAGCGTGCGCAAGGCAGCCAGGCGGAGCGGCTTGTCGCCCGTCTTGGCGGCGGCAAGCAGCGCGGGCAGCGCGGCCGCATCGCCGCGGTTGCCCAGGGCCTGGATCACCATCGGCCGGCGATCGGCGGGCAGTTTCGCGACAGCGTCCGCGAGCGCCCGGGTCACCTCGGGGGTGCGAAGCTCATCGGTGGCCACCCGCAGCGCGACGCCCAACGCGACCAGGTCGTCTCCGCCGAGGTACTCCAGCAGTAGCGGCAGGCCGGCCGGGCCCCGCGCGACGATCGCCCCCCGGACGGCCGCCATGCGCACGGGGCTGCTCCCCTGGGACGTGCGCAGGCGGTCGTAGACCGCGACCGCCTCGTCGGCGCGGCCCTGGGCGGCGGCGGCGTCCGCCGCCTGGAGGAGCGATTCCTGGATCGCGCCCTTCAGGCTGGGCGGCGCGGTACCCTCCGCCTTCGCCAGCGCCTGAGCCGCCGGCGCCGACGCGATCCGGCCGAGCGCGAACGCCGCGGCCGACGCCGCCTCGGCGTCCGCGCCGGCCAGCAGGTGCGCCAGCGGCTCGACCGCCTTGGCATCGCGCCGCACGCCGATGGACTGGATCGCGCCGACCAGCGGCGTGCCCTTGAGCCCGGGCAAGGCCGCCCGCAGGGCATCATCGGCGGCCGGTCCGGGCATCGCCTCGAGCGCGCAGCGGGCCAGGTCGCCCACTTTCGGGTCGCCCAAGAGGTCCGCCAGGGCCGGTGCCATTGAACCGGGGGCGGTCCGGGCCAGCAGGCGGGCGGCGTCCCATTTGGCCGGCAGGGGCGCGTTGCCGCGCAAGACGGCCAGGAGTTGGTCCGGGGTCGGTGGCGCGGCGTCCTCGGAGAAGGCGGCCACCGCAATCGCCGACACGATACCTGCCGTCAGAAGCCACGAAGCGCGAGCCATGATCGGGTCCTCCGGGTTGGCGTTTCCTCAAACGTGCCACGGCGCGCGCAGGACTCGCGCCCGCATGCGGTTGGCCTCGGCGTCGTCGACGAACTCCTCTTTCCGGGGGTCCCACCCGAGGTTTCGTCGGAGCTCCATGCAAATGTCCATGATATGGTTGGTCGTCATAGTCCGGTGGGCCACCTCTTCGTGAGCGATGCAGCGCCGCCGCTGGCGGACCCCGTCCAGGAAGTCGCGAATGTGGCCGACCGGGTGCCCGGTGCGCATGACATGGTCGTGCGCGAGTTTGCGGGAATCGCTCAGCAGGGCGGCCGAGGAGGCCTCCGGCCTCTCGTAGCCGTCCGCAACGGCCACCCAGCCCTCGGTTCCCTCGTACCGCACGCCGCAGGAACCCCGCCATCCCTTGCGGGTCATGACCAGTTTGAGCCCGTCGGCGAAGCGGGCGGTCAGACCCTCGGCGTCGCCGTGCGCGGGGTACTCGTACGCGACGGGGGAGGTGTCCGCCAGGCCCATGTCCATCTGGCACTGGCAGATGGTGTGGCTGCCCCATTGGGCGACGCCGGTGGCGAAGTCCGGCTGGCGGTACCATCCGCCCCGGACGTAGTCCTTGTTGTAGGGCCGCCAGGGCGAGGGACCCAGCCAGAGGTCCCAGTCCAACTCATCCTGGGGCGGTTCGGGCTCGGCCGGCAGGATTTCGTTCTTTCGCGGCCAGTTGGGAATGCCCCACAGGTGGGCGTACACCGTGTGCACCTTGCCCAGTCTGCCGGTGCGGGCGAGTTCCCCGGCAACGATGAATTGGGTCTCGCTGAGCCGCTGCACGCCGCTCTGGAAGACCCGCCCGTACCGGCGGGCGGTCTCCACGAGCGCCCGTCCCTCGGCGATGCTGAGGCCGCAAGGCTTCTCGCAGTACAGGTCCTTGCCGGCCCGCATGGCCAGGATCGACGCGATGGCGTGCCAACGGTCGCCGGTGGCAATCAGGACGGCGTCGAGGTCGGTCCGCGCCAGCAGTTCGCGCAGGTCCCGATAGGCCTGGCAGTCCTTGTTACCGTATCGGCCGTCCACCGCCGCCTTAGCGCGCTCGCGATTAGACCGCTGGACGTCGCAGACGGCCACGAACTGCACTTCCGACTCCTGGAGCAGCGCCCCGAGGTCGCCGGAGCCGCGTCCGCCGATCCCGATGCCGCCCATCACGATCCGCTCGCTCGGCGGGATGGCCCCGCCCCGTCCCAACGCGGACGCCGGAATCAGGGCGGGCGCCGCCAGCGCGCCGCAGGCGACGGCCGCCGTCCTGAGGAACTCGCGCCGGCTCAGGCCAGACGCCGGACGCCGCCGTCTGTGGGATGCGTCGAGGTTCATAGCAGCTCCTTTTGCCGCGCGGCCATGCCGGGCGCGGCGCGTTCCGGCCTCTTCTTCTGCGAGGCCTGTTTGGCAAAGCCTGGCCGAAGTGGCAGACCTGTTCCTCCCGAATACTCCGTCCGTCCTATTCTACAACCCCTTACGTCTCCTGTCTGCCCCATGGTCTGCGCGCATCGGCCAGGAAAGGTCTTGTTGAAGCCCCAGGAGCCGGTACGATCATGGTCAAGCGTCCGCGATGGTCGCGGGCGAGAGGTCATCCGGGCGATCCCGATTGCACAGATGTGCTGTGCTCCGGGGCAAGGCCGCAGGGCGGGGGATGCCCTGTGGCTGACCGGGAAGGAGACGTTATGAACGTGCGTTGTCTCGCCGCCGCGGTTGCGGTGGTCCTGGCGGCGGCAGCGCTCGCAGCCGCGGGGGAGTCGCCTGCGGCCGACCCTGCGGCCCCCCCCAGTTGGCCCGAGTTCCACGGCGCCGGCCGCACCAACATCTCCCCCGACAAGGGGTTGCTCAAGCAGTGGCCCAAGGGCGGGCCGCCGCTCGTGTGGAAGTACCCCGAGTGCGGCGTGGGATACTCGGGCGTTTCCATCGCCGATTGTCTGATCTTCACGGCCGGTTACCTCGACGGTCAGGAAACAGTCCTGGCCCTCGACATGGACGGCAAACTCCTCTGGAAGGCCCCCAACGGCGAGGCGTGGAGCGGACCGTCGCCGGGGTCGCGCACCACGCCCACCTTCAGCGAGGGCGTTTTGTACCAGATGAGCGCCGCCGGCCGGTTGGCCGCGTTTGAGGCGAAGACGGGCAAGAGCGTTTGGGCCCTGAACCTCGTGACCGAGTTTGGCGCGAGGTTCGGCGTGTGGGCGGCGGCCGAGAACGTCATCGTCGACGGCGACAAGGTCCTCTGCATGCCCGGCGGACCGAGGGGCCGCGTCGTCGCACTCGACAAACGCTCCGGCAAGACCCTCTGGACCAACACCGAGATCGAGCAGACGGCCGCCTACTGCTCGCCGATGATCGTGACGTACCGCGGCGTCCGGCAACTGGTCACGATGACCCAGAAGTCGGTCGTGAGCGTGGAGGTCGAGACCGGCCGTCTGGTCTGGCAGGCCCCGTTTGTGCCCAAGTCGGCGCAGAACGCCCTGACGCCCGTGTTCTACGACGGCCAGGTCTTCGTGGCGTGCGGCCACTGGTCCGGCGGCACGGTGCTGAAGATTGACCCGGAGGCCAAGACCGCCTCGACCGTCTGGTTCCGCAAGGAACTCGACAACTGCCACGGCGGCGCGATGCTCATCGACGGCCGTCTCTACGGCGCCGCCTGCCGCATGGGCGGAAAGGATTTCTACTGCGTCGATTTCCTGACCGGCAAGACCGTCAAGACCGATGCGACGCTCGGCAAGGTCGGCATCACCGTGGCCGACGGCATGATGTACTGCCTGAACCACCGGGGGACCGTGTCGCTACTGGCCCTCGGGCCGGAGGGTTTTCGCGTCGTGAGCCAGTTTGACCTGACCCGTAAGCCCGAGAATTACTACCTGGCCCACCCCGTGGTCTGCGGCGGGCGGCTGTACCTTCGCGGCGGCCCGGACCTCTATGTCTACGACGTCCGCGCCGCTCAGGAGTGACTGGGCGTAACGTGATCTGGCGGGTTATCCGTACCACACCCGGGGCAGGGCGTGTGTTGACGGCGGCGGTTTCAGAGGGTATATCCGGTGGCGCGGCGTGGGCTGCCGCGCGACAGAGGAGACCGCTCTTGAGCCAACAGCCGAAGGGCCGGCGTTGGGTCGTCGGCATTACGGATCACATCCTGCCGCCGGCCGACATCGAGGAGAGCGCCTTTGGGGAGGCCGAGTTCCGCTTTCTCCCGGACTGGCGGAAGGGAAAGGAAGAGCGCCGGGCCTGGCAGGAGGCCGACGCCCTTCTCGTCTGGCACTGGACCGTCGACGCGCCGACCGCCGCCGTGCTCGACCGGTGCCGCATCGTCGTCCGCTACGGCGTCGGGTACGACCTGGTCGACGTGGCGGCCCTGGCGGCCAGGAAGATTCCCTTCTGCAACACGCCCGACTACGGGACGGAAGAGGTGGCCGACGCGGCGTGCGGCATGATCCTGGCGATTCAGCGGCAACTGGTCGCCTACGACCGCGCGTGCCGTCACTTCGCCCAGGGGTGGCAGGAGAACATCCTGTCGCCGCAACACCGGACGTCGGCCCGGACGGTGGGCGTCGTCGGCGTGGGCCGCATCGGCACCGCCGTCGTCAACCGCCTGAAACCGTTCGGTTGCCGCATCCTCGGGTACGACCCTTATCAGCCGTCGGGGCACGAGAAGGCCGTGGGGTACGAGCGTGCGGAGTACCTGGACGACCTGCTTGCGCAGTCCGACATCGTGACGATTCACTGTCCGCTGACCGACGAGACGCGGGGGATGGTGGATGCGGCGTTCCTGGCCCGCATGAAACGGGGCGCGTCGCTCGTCAACACGGCCCGGGGCCGCATCCTGGCCGACCTCGACTGCCTCGAGGAGGCCCTGCACCGCGGGCACCTGGCCTACGCGGCCGTGGACGTGCTTCCCGACGAGCCGCCCGGCGACCACGCGCTGATCCGCGCGTGGCGAGAAGACGCGCCCTGGCTCGGCGGCCGGCTGCTCATGACGCCGCACGTCGCCTTCTACTCCGAGGAGGGGTGGCACGAGATGCGGTACAAGGCCGCGCAGACGGCCCGCCTGTACCTGCTGGAAGGAAGGCTCCGGAACCGTATCGAGGCCTGACCGCCGGCGGCTCGTCGCGGCAGGATGCCTACCGGACCCGCGCGGCGATCTCGGACAGTTCGTCCAACACGGGGCCCTTCACCGGTATGTCCACGTGGAACACTTCGGCGATGACCCGCGTCCACCCGTGGATGAAGTACAGCCAGCCGTCTTCGACGTGCAAGCCCCGCTCCTGCTGTCGGGCGCGGGCCTGCCGGAGGAAGAGGAGGTCCCCCCGGTAATTGAACTCCCACACGAGCCCCCGCTCGGGAAAGACGGCCGACTCGGTGATGGGCGACCCCGGGCCGTCCTTGCCGAGGCCGGTGGCGTTGATGACGAGCGAGCCGCTCTTCAGGCGGTTCACGACGGCGTCGCTCAACTCGGGGCGGGGCGTGTGATGGTACTCGGTAGAGACGTCGGCGCCGAAGGAGGCGTGCAGCCGTTGGATTTCTTCGAGGCGCGGCGTGCTGCGGTTGGCCACGATGAGGCGCGACGGCCGGTGGGCCCCGTGTTCCTTCTTCATGAGGTGCCACGTGACGGCGATGGCCGACCCGCCGGCGCCCATGACGAAGGCCTCCGCGCCGGTCCGTTCCCAGTGGCGCGGGGGAAGGAAAGCCTCCAGGGCCAGGCCGCTCGTGATGGGGTCCTTCGCGTGCCCGACGAGGCGGCCGTCGCGCTTGGAGATGCTGCTGACCTCGCCCATGAGGTCGGCGAACTCGTCGAGCCGGTCGAACTGGTCGCGGCAGGCCTTCAGCAGGTCGATCTTGTGCGTCGTGACGAGCGCGCCCAGAGACAGGGGGTCGGCCTTGATGTGGCGGACCACCTCGCGGTACCGCTCGGGGGCGTCGTGCTGTTCCAGGTCGATGCCGCGGATGGCACAGTCGCCCAGCGACAGGTACCTCGCCCACTCGGGGAATACCTTCATGATGGACGACTTCGCGGTCGTCACGCCGACGAAGTACAGGGTGGGCTTCTCGGCGGCGGGATAGGTCGTTTTCGTCATGGGTCGTCTTCCCTGGAGGCCCGCCGGGCCGGGCGGCTCAGCGGGGCTGCCAGTACCCTAGCATGTGGTCGTAGTACCGGGTGAACTCGCGCAGCGCTTCCTCGTAAGCGCGGCGGGTGTCGGCCTGTGGTCGGACGGCGGTGCCGGAGGCGCGGCGGGCGCGTGCCGTGGCGGCGGGGTCGTCGATGAGGCCGGCGCCGGCGGCCCCGAGGAGGGCGGCGCCCTTGAGGCCGGCCTCGGGTTCGTCGGAGAGCAGAAGCGGCACGCCGAGGACGTCGGCCTTAATCTGGTTCCACAGCGGGTTGCGGGCGCCTGCGGCTCACAGCGTTTGTCGCACCAGAGTTGCACCCAGGGCGTGGTCACGTCGCCCCGTTCGTCGACGCCCACCGGCCCGTGCATCTGGCCGCAGGTCGCCACGGCGGCCAGGGAGTCCGGCGCGGCGCCCGTCTCGGCCAGCACGTGGCGTACGGCGCGGCAGGCCTCGTCCCACCAGTCGTCGGGCCGCTGGCGGGCCCAGTTCGGGTGCGGTGTGTCGACCTCGTGGGGGCACTGGCCGATGCCCAGGATCTCGCCGCCGCCCGTCACGACGGCCGCCCGCACGCTCTGGGTGCCGATGTCCAGGGCCAGGATGTTCTCACTCATGAGGGCAACCTTGCCGGCGGCGGCTCAGAACCGCAGGAGGCACTTGATGACTTCGCCGCGCCCCACGGCGCCGAGGGCCTCGTTGATCTGCTCGACGGGCAGAACGTGGGTGATGAACTCTTCGGCTCGGACCTTCCCGTCGCGGATCCAGGCGCACAGGGGTTTCTGCGCCGCCTGTTCGCGGTGTCGCGTGGGCCACTGGTGCATGTACAGGTTGAAGTTGTAGGGGCCCCGGGCCTTCTCAATGGTGATGGCGGGCTCGGCGAGGACGCCGTAGATGCAGATCGACCCGCCCATCTTGATGAGCGGGAGACCGGCGTTGGCGATGGCGGGGTTCCCGACGGCGTCGATGACGGCGTCCAGCGGTTTGCCGCGCGCCTCCACGAGGCCCGCCAGGTCCGCGCTGTCGGGTGCGAAGACGGCGTCGGCTCCCATGGCCCGGGCCTTCTCGCGCTTGCTCGGGAGGGGGTCGACCAGGCCGATGAAGCCGAGGCCGAGCAACTTGCCGAACACGAGGAAACTGAGGCCGACGGGCCCGGCGCCGAACACGAGGATGTCGTCGCCCTTCTGGAGGTTGAAATCGCTGAACCCGCCGTAGACCTCCCGCCAGGTGCAGAGCATGGCGGCCGCTTCGACCGAGATGTCGGGCGCGACGGGGCGCTGGATCTCGTAGCACTCGAACCACCCGTGCTGGGCGTCGGCCACGCCGTCGGCCACCATGGCGTCATGGTCGTTCACGATGGTGTAGTCGCAGAAACCGCCCCACCCGCTGGCGTACGCCGGGTCGCCGAAGTCGAAAACCAGGCCGCCGATGGCCCGGTCGCCGACCTTGAAGTGGCGGACCTTCGGGCCGACGGCGTCGACGATGCCGGCACCCTCGTGCCCGAGGATGAGGGGGTACTGGTCGACGCCGGGAAAGTGGCCGGCCACCAGTTTGCCGTCGGTGGCGTTGCACAGGAAGGCCACCTCGGTCTTGACACGGGCCTGGTACGGGCCGGGGACGGGGTCGGGGAGGTCGACGATTTCGACCTTTCCGGGTTCCACGACGGCGACGGCTCGCATAGCGGCGCTCCTCTCGTCTAGGGTGCGAGGGCCGGTTAGCGGAGGCCGTCCAGGTCGATGACCGAGATCGTGTGCGGCGTGTCGTGCCCGGTGTTCACCTTGTCGGGGCCATCGCCGCCACGCGGGCGGTCGCGCCCTTTGCGTCCCGGCCCCAGACCTGCACTTCCGTCAGTGCGCACCAGCCCAGCGGCTCGTCCTGCACGAGGTCCGTAATCTTCAGCCACGAGACGGTGCGTTTGTCGAACGCAAAGGTCTGCGGCTCGGCGGTCTTGTCGATCGAGATCTTCTCGCGGGTGCCGTCGGAGAACTGGATCACGGCGCTCTTCCAGTGCATGTCGTGGGGGAAGTCGGCCCGGAGG